>Ga0207753_1000749_pt1 | contig 12013 bp, 9 predicted proteins | sample PonA233FremontCA_2_FD_187273 | JGI IMG/M metagenome (GOLD analysis project Ga0207753, IMG submission 187273) | Salt pond sediment microbial community from Fremont, CA, USA - Pond A23 Sediment 3 (SPAdes) | ecosystem: Environmental > Aquatic > Non-marine Saline and Alkaline > Saline | place: USA...
CGAGAGCGTCTCGGTCGAAAACGTCGGTCGCCTGTAACGCAGCCCGTCTCTTTTCAGTGTCGCGTCGCAGGTAAACAGCCTCGGGCGCGGTGGCCCGAGGCTTTTGTAGTTCCCTCAGCCGTGCGCTAGCACTCCCTGCTCGGCAAGCGAGCGGGATGAGGTTGGGCGGCTTACACGCCCCGACCCGGACAGACGCACCAACCGCACCTGCGGCTGGGTTTTGTGAGTCCGGTAATTCGTATCGTTGCCGTCGAGTTTTACCTTCTCGCGCCACGCGATGTTCACCGACGCATTCCTGTCAGCGTGGTCTTGCGCCACGTCACACTCGTCGTTCGTACACCGGAACCGCCGTCCTTGCCGACTGCCGCGCTCACCACAGCACGAACACGTCTTCGAGTTGTAGTAAGCGTCCACCGTGTCCGTGGGAATCTCTCGCCACGTCGCCTTGTACGAGACGAACTTTTCGAACTTGTGGAACGGCAACTTGTGCAAGCGGCGGTTCATATACGACCCGTACTTGATTTGATCGCGGATGCCGCTCATATCCTCGAATACGATGACCGGATTCGAGAACCGTGTTGCGAACTCCACGACCGCACGAGAAAGACGGTGCAACACCCACTCGGTGAACCGTTCTTCCTTGTCACCGAGTTTCTGGTGAATGCTCGTCTTGCCGTGTTCCTGACAGCGAATGGTGATGGTGTGGTAGCGTTGGCGTTCCTGCTTCACTCGTCCGTAATCGAGGACGAGTGTGCCCTTCGTCCGCATTGTCTCGCGGTCGAGAGCGGTGAGAGCGACGTTGCGCTCGTTGATGTCCACACCAACCAACGTGTCGGCGGTGTCGGGTTCAGGCACGTCGAACTCGCATGTGACCGTGACGTGTAGGTAGTACACGCCATCGCGGTACAGGAGTTCGGCCTGCCCCACATCCACATCGTCCGACGTGATGGCGTCTCGAAGTTCGTCCATCGCATCCGGTTCACCGCGCAGATGGCCCTTCACCTTCTTGTACGGTTTCGGGCTGATACGGACGTGGACGCGGTTCGTGTCGTCGTTCACGGTGAGGCGGTAGCCCTCCGTGTGCGCCATCACGAGTGGGTACGCGCCCAATTTGTCCGTACTCGGCGGCGTCGGTTTACCGCCATCAGGGTCATCCTGTTCTTCCCACCAGTCTTTGAGGGATTGGTAGGAGTCCCACGTTTGGAGGGCTTTACCGACGACCGCACACTTGTTGTTCCGCAGGAAGTCGTCGCGGTCAACCTCCTTCTGTATCTCGGTGCGATTGTACCCTTGTTGTTTGAGGCAGATGGTGTCGTTGAATATCTCGCGTGACGCGAGGCCGGCGTCGTGAAGCCACGACCGCTCACCAGACGCTATGTGAAGACGCGTCTGAATCGTCTTCGTGGCTTCCTCACCCATATTTTGACAATCGTTCTAACTCATCATAAATTTAGGGATTAGGAATGAAGGAGTACCGCAGTCATGCACATTCGGTTAGTTCCTGCAAGTATCACTTCGTGTGGTTTCCCAAGTACCGCCACCCGATTCTTGGTGTAGTGGAAGACGATGTGCGAGAGTTGTTTGGTGAGACTGCTGACCACTTCAGTCACGAGATTCTGGCGCTGGAGATTGCAGACGACCACGTTCACCTGTTCGTCCAGTGTGACCCGAAGCACAGTCCGGCTGACATCGCTCAGCAGTTCAAGTCATATTCAGGGAAGCACTTGCTGGAGTGGTATCCCGAGATTCAAGAGTGGTACTTCTGGGGCGGAGGATTCTGGAAGGTTGGGTACTACGTGGGAACGACGGGAGCAGTGTCGAAGGAAGTGGTTGAGCGGTATATCGAAGAGACGGAACACGCGCCAGAGTGACGCGCTTCACCCCCGCCCACGGTGGGGCGGGGAACTCGCGCTGCCTTTCGTTTAGAGAATCGGGTCCGGACCCGGTGGCGCCGCGCGTTTGTGCGCGCTCTGTTCGTACAGTCCCTCGATCGTCTCGACGGTCTCCAGATCGATATCGAGTTCGCGAGCCGTGCCGGCCGCCGACACCGGACCGTCGATATGCAGCGCCAGAATCGAGTCGAGCAGATCGTAGCCGATGCCGAGTTCGTCCTCGTCGGTCTGGTCGGCCCACAGCCCAGCAGTCGGTGTTTTGGCTGCGAGATCCTCGGGCACGCCGACGTGTCTGGCTAGCTGGCGGACCTGCTGTTTGTACAGGTTCGCGATGGGGTGACAGTCGACCGCGCCGTCGCCGTACTTCGTGAAGTAGCCGACTGCAGCCTCGCTTCTGTTGCCAGTCCCCAGGACGATCCCGTTGCGGCGGTTGGCCTCGAAATACGAGGTCACGGCGCGCAGGCGAGCGCGGGTGTTGCCGACTGCCACCTGAATCTCCTCGTCGTCTGCATCCGACGGATCGACGTTCGGGTTCGCGTCCATGAACGCCTCGACGAGGGGTTCGATTTCGATAATATCGTACTCGATCCCGAGCAGTTCACTCGCAACCCGCTCCGCGTCGCTCATGTTCGACTCCCTGTTGACCGTACTCGGCAGGACGAGTCCGTAGACGCTGTCGGCCCCGAGCGCCTCGACGGCGAGATGGGAGGTTAACGTGCTGTCGATCCCGCCGGAGAGAGCGATGACGGCGACATCTGCTCCGGCAGCCTCGTACTGCGAGCTGATGAACGCTGTTATGTGCTCTCGGTGTTCTTCCAGCTCTGCCTCTGAAAAAGTCAAATCCAGTGGCGCATCTGTCTGGACAATCTCTGGCATATACGGGATACTCGCACTGGAGTGTGAAAAAATTGTCTCGATCGGTGGAGTCGATAGAATCAAGCCCGTGACGTGAAAATCACACGTATGGACTCGCTCGACGACAGCGTCGACGCCAGGACGGTCGAGTACGAGCCGATCGGCGTCAAGAACCTGCTCGTCTCGATGAAAGACAGCTCGGAGCTGATCGTCGATCTGGCCTACTCGGCGCTGTTGCACAACAGCGAGGATCTCGCCGCGGAGGTGCTGGAACTCGAACGGGAGATGGATCTCCTCCAGCTACAGGCCCGGATGAACATGCTGATGGCCGTCCGCAGACCCGACGACGCCCGCCAGCTCGCCCCCGTGCTGGGGATCATCGGCGCGACGGAGAAGATCAGTGACGCGGCCGGTGATATCGCACAGCTCGTCCTCGGCGAGGAGGCGCTGCCCGGGGCGATCCAGACCTCCCTGCCCGAGGCGATCGAGGTCCTCGAACGCGCAGTCGTCGCCGAGGGCTCCAGATACGCCGGCCGAACGCTCGGCGATATCCATCTCGAAACCGAGACTGGCGTCCGTGTCATCGGCCTCCGATCGGACGACGACTGGGAACTGAACCCCGACGCGGAGACGACACTGGGTGTCGGAGATGTGGTCCTGTTGCGGGGCAAGGAGACGAACATCTCCGGCGTCTTTCAGGCCGTGACCGGAGCCCCCTACGAGCGCCCGGACAACGGGGCAGACGAGCTGACAGATCTGGAGCGAGCCGTCGATACGATCGTCCTGATGAAAGACGTCAGCGAACTTGCCGTCGATCTCGCCTACGCGAGTGTCCTCTTCGACGACGAAGAACTCGCCAGAGAGGTCCGCTCGCTCGAAGTCGAGGTCGACAGCCTGAAGGCCCGTCTCGAAGCCTGGACACTCCAGGCAGCAGCCGAGATGGCAGATCCTGTCTCGCTGAGGGGGTTGCTGGGGCTCGCGGGGAGTAGCGAGATGATCAGCGATGCAGCACTCGAAATCACCGAAGGGATCCTCCGGGATATCGACACCCACCCGGTGATCGCCGAATCGGTCCGGGAGAGCGAGGTTGGCGTCCGGCGGGTCGAACTGTCGGAGGACGGCAGCTACGCGGGCCAGAACGTCGGCGAGATTCTGGCCGACCACGCGGGCGTCTCGGTGATCGCCATCCACAGGAAGGACGGCGACTGGGTGTTCTACCCCGACAGCTCGGAGACGGTCCACGCACACGACGTGATCCTCGTCCGTGGGACGTGGGATGCAACCGAGAAACTCGTCGAGAACGCAGTCTGAGAGGAGACGCCGGTCGATTTTCAGAAGCCGAGTACCAGTCCAGAGACACCGATGAAGATGATCATCCCGAAGACGTCGACGACGTTCGTCACGATCGGAATGGTGGTGTCGTCGGGGTCGATCCCCAGCTGGTAGGAGACGTAGGTCGCAGCGAAACTGAAGACGATCGCGATCACTGCGAGAGACATCCCGCTCACCAGCGAGATGAAAAGCAGGGTGCCGAGACCCAGCGAACTGCCGATGAAGAACCCAATGATGTACGCACCAACAGCCTGGGCAGTGAACACCGTCGCCGCGAGTGCGAGGATCGCGAGGATGTTCGCCCAGAGATCACGATCCCTGGGGTCGAGTTCCGTCATCCCGAGGTGGAACCGCGTCGAGAGCCGGGCGCTCAGGATCGCACCGAGGTTCCCCCCCATCCCCACCATCGTCGGCACCATCACGGCGAGGAGGCCGTACTCGTTGAGTAGTTCCTCGGCATCTTCGAGTGTGATCCCGGCGATGAGAACGATACCCGACAGGACGACCAGCAGCGGAAACATGTTCCTGACGATCCGCTGCCACTGCCAGGAGCCGAGCGAACTCCCCGAGCGGGCCACTACAGCAACACCCCGACGAGCCACACCGAGAGAATCATGAAGAGCATGCCGAAGATGTCGCCGAGGGTGGTCACGATCGGACCGACCAGGTTGTCGGGATCGTAGCCGTAGTTGAAGCCGGCGAAGATGATCCCGAGCAGGCCGACGATCATCAGAAACGAGGTCAGAAAGCCCGCGAAGAACATGATCCCGACCAGTTCGACGAGCTGTGCAGCCTCCCAGCCCGGGAGCACGGAGAGGACCAGCCAGGTGAGAAAGCCGATGAAAATCGAGATCCCGATTCCGTTGACGAGCGACGCGATGACGGCGTTGACCAGTCGCTCGTCGTACTCGAACTCGGGATCGATCAGTCCCTGGTGGAGACCGGTCGAGATCCGACCGCCGAGTGCGCCGTAGACGTTGCCACGCGTCGCCAGAAAGACGGGGACCATCACCAGCAGGCCTGGAAATCGTTCGACGCTATCGGTCAATCCTTCGAGGACGATGCCGGAAAATAATCCGCCGCCGAGCGCCACGAACAGGATCGGGAGCGATTCCCGGTAGATCTTCCAGATGTCCTCGCGGACGCTCATACCAGTTACAGACTGACGGTTCCATTAAAGCTGACGAGACAGTTAGCAAGTCACTCCTCTTCAGAGAGTGATCCGCCGAGAACGAGTGCGGCAGCAATGATGACGAGATTTTTGATTATATACTGTCCCTCGACGGTCAGGCCGTACGGGAACGTCGTGAACACGACATCCGGAAGCAAGATGAGGGGGAGGAAAGTACCGGGTAGCTGTATGAACAGTAGCAGGATTGCAAGGCGTATCAGCGGCCGGTAGAGGAAAAACAGACCGATCAACACCTCCCAGACACCGAGGATCGGAACGAAAACCTCCGGGGGAAAGAAGTAAACCGTCTCTGCGACGAGTTCGCCGGCAGGTGATATCCCGATGACTTTCAGTGCGCCAAACCAGACGAAGACGACCCCGATAGCAGTCTGAACCATCGGTAAACTCCACTTTTTCATCCACGCAGAGATCCGCGTATCGATACGTTCGAATTCGTCTCTGTAGCCGATCTGGTCTACAAAGGACTCGATAATTCCCATGCGATATCTTGGTTCGGGCAGCAATATCTGTTCTGTCGAAGTGAACGTGATGCAGACACGATTTCCGATCACCGTCCCAGCTGTTCGTGAGAAATATCGTCTGATCCGAAGCTGACTATTTTGTTCGAGGAGAGAATCTCGCCGTGAACGGCGGGGAGGATGTCAGACCTAGACCTGTCTTCGTTACGATCACTACTCGCCGCTGGACCATCGGGGTTTTTAGCCGGGCCCGCAAAGAGACGCAGTATGTCGCAGTCCGAACTCGGGGCCTTCCAAGACGATGGGGAAACTGACGGCTCGGCGGGTCGCCCCGCCGCCGAGGCCGAGGCTGTCGCGGGCACCAACGGCGGGACGACTGCCCCGCGCATCGAGACCGACGAGCATCTCTTTCCGGCGGTCGAGGATACGGTCGATCTTGCGGTCATGCAGGTCAACTACACCGTCGAGGGGCGCGGTAGTGACGAGTATCCAGTCGTCCACGTCTTCGGCCGAGCGCCCGACAACGAACTCGTCCACGTCAAAGTCTACGAGTTCCGACCCTACTTCTACGCGCCGACGGAGAACCTGACCGACGGCCGACTCGAAGAGTACGACCGGATCACCGGCTGGGAGGAGACCGACGAGAACGGCGACCCCTACGAATCGATCCGTGGCGAAAAGCTGACGAAGATCTTCGGCCAGACGCCGCGAGACGTCGGACAGATCCGAGACGAGTTCGACCACTACGAGGCAGATATCCTCTTCCCGAACAGGCTGCTGATCGACAAGGACATCACGAGCGGCGTCCGCGTCCCGGCCCGCGAGGACGAGGAAGACGACAGCCCCCGGAAAACGCTCCGGATCCACCACGAGGAGCTAACGCCGGTCGAAGCCGACGCCACACCCCGGGTCAACACGTTCGATATCGAGGTCGACGACCGCTCGGGGTTCCCAGAAGACGGCGAGGAGCCGATCATCTGTATCGCGAGCCACGACTCCTACGACGACGAGTACATCCTCTGGCTGTACGAGGCACCTGATGGCGAGTCGCCGCCGGAGCGCATCGACGACTACGAACCGATCAACGTCGACGACGCAGACGACCCCTCCCGCAGTCTCGACTACGAGATCCGATCCTACGAGGAAGAGGAGGCGATGCTCGATAGCTTTCTTTCCTATATCGAAGCCACAGACGTCGATCTCCTCACTGGCTGGAACTTCGACGATTTCGACGCACCGTATCTGATCGACAGACTCGAAGTGCTCGACAACGGCACCGACTACGACCTCGACCCGGACCGACTTTCGCGCGTCAACGAGGTCTGGCGGAGTGACTGGCAGGGGCCGGACATCAAGGGCCGGATCGTCTTCGATCTGCTCTACGCATACCAGCGCACGCAGTTCACGGAACTCGATTCCTACAAACTGGAGGACGTCGGCCAGCGGGAACTCGGCATCGGGAAGGAACGCTACCCCGGCGATATCGGCGACCTCTGGGAGAACGACCCCGAACGCCTGCTCGAATACAACCTCCGGGACGTGGAGTTGTGTGTCGAACTGGACCGCGACCAGGCGATCATCGCCTTCTGGAACGAGGTCCGGCAGTTCGTCGGCTGCAAGATCGAAGACGCGACCACGCCCGGCGACGCGGTGGATATGTACGTCCTGCACAAACTCCACGACAACTTCGCGCTCCCGTCGAAAGGCCAACAGGAGAGTGAGGATTACGAGGGTGGAGCCGTCTTCGATCCAATCACGGGCGTTCGAGAAAATGTCAGCGTGCTGGATTTAAAGTCACTCTACCCCATGTGCATGGTAACCATTAACGCATCGCCGGAGACGAAGGTCGATCCGGAGGAGTACGACGGGGAGATGTACCGTGCACCCAACGGGACACGGTTCCGGAAGGAACCCGACGGCGCGATCCGGGGAATGGTTGACGAGTTGTTGACAGAACGGGAAGAGAAGAAATCACTGAGAGACGAGCACGACCCCAAAGAGCCCGAATACGACCAGTACGACCGACAGCAGGCAGCTGTCAAGGTGATTATGAACTGCTTTACCCCGGATACAGACGTGTTGACTCCAGATGGGGTTCGTGGTATCCGGGAACTGGAAGTGGGAGACGACGTATACTCGCTCGATCCAGAGACGATGGAAATGGAAGTCAAGCCGGTGGTTGAGACACACGCATATCCGGAATATGAGGGCGAACTAGTCGATATCCAGACGAGCAAGATCGATTTTAGCGTGACGCCGAACCACCGGATGCTCGTCAGAAAAAACGAGACGAACGGGATTACTGAAGATGACTGGTCGTTCGTCGAAGCGGGAGAACTAGACCGTGCAACGAACTACGAACTCCCGCACGACTGGGACGGCCCAGCTGGGCGGGAACTCGAAACGGTTGATCTGACAGAGTACGTTGACGAGTACGAGGTCTGGATTCGTCCAGACGTTCACGGACACACGTTCGCTTCGGAGATCGGCTACTACCCCGACACAGTTCTGAAAAACGATATCGGCCAAGAGGGCTACATTTTCGATCCGGAATCCTTCGAGGACCACCGAGAGTACATCGACGAAGTTTCGGCAGCGTCCTACATTCATCGGGAATCCGGACGGAAGTGGATTCCCCGGCAGTACGACGGCGACGATTTCCTCGATTTGCTCGCCTGGTATATCACCGAGGGTAACGTCTACACGTCCGAAACGAAGGAGTTTGGTGACAAACTCCGCGGATCTGCAACGACAGTGAAAATCGCACAGGAGGCACTGGCAGTTGCGGACGGCGGCGACGACAATCACGGCAGTATCGGTCAGTTGCTGGAGAGAATGGGGATCGATTACTACGTCGATGATCGGTCCTATCAGTTCACGTCGCGTCTCCTGGGCGAACTGCTCGAAGAGATCTGCGGGGCAAATAGCCACGAGAAGCAGATTCCAGAGTTCGTCTACGATCTGTCGCAAGAACAGAAACGACAGTTCCTCGAAACGCTGATCGACGGCGATGGGGACAGGCAGCCCAATTCGTGGCGATATACGACCGCAAGTGACCGACTGCGGGACGATGTCCTGCGACTCTGTACCCATCTCGGACTGACTGCAAACTACAGCAAAAACAGCGGTTCGTGGCGAATCTACGTGAGCGAAGACGGGAAGAACACGCTCCGGATGAACCGGAGCGGATCACGGAGTACAGCAGATGATGGTGTATACTGTGTGACTGTCGCAGACAATCACACACTCCTGGCCGGTCGAAACGGTCGGATGCAGTTCGTCGGGCAGTCCCTCTACGGGGTTCTTGGATGGGATCGGTTCAGACTCTACGACCGCGAGATGGGTGCAGCAGTCACTGCGACCGGCCGTGACGTGATCGAGTTCACCGAGGAGGTAACCACAGAACTCGACAAGGAAGTGGTATATGGAGATACTGACAGTGTTATGATAGAACTCGGCGCTGGCATCTCCAAAGAGGACGCTATCGAGGAGTCATTCGAACTCGAAGAACGGATCAACGACTCCTACGACGAGTTCGCGATGGAAGAACTGAACGCGGCCGAACACCGCTTCCAGATCGAGTTCGAGAAGCTGTACAGACGCTTCTTCCAGGCCGGTAAAAAGAAGCGCTACGCCGGCCACATCGTCTGGAAAGAGGGGAAAGACGTCGACGATATCGACATCACTGGGTTCGAATACCAGCGGTCGGACATCGCACCAATCACAAAGGAGGTCCAGAAGGAGGTCATCGACAAGATCGTCACCGGTGAGAGCAAGGCATCGATCAAGGCCTACGTCACAGAAGTGATCGAAGACTTCCAGAACGGGAACGTCGATCCCGAGCAGATCGGCATTCCTGGCGGAATCGGCAAGCGTCTCGACAACTACGATACGGATACTGCGCAGGTCCGGGGGGCGAAGTACGCGAACATGCTACTCGGGACGAACTTCCAGCGCGGGTCGAAACCAAAGCGGGTGTATCTCGACCGCGTCCACGCCGATTTCTTCGACAAAGTCGAGGCAGAGTACGGGCTCGATCCGGGCGCAGACCCGCTCTACGGTGAGTTCCGACGCAATCCAGACGTGATCTGTTTCGAGTATGCAGATCAGATCCCGGAGGAGTTCGAGATCGACTGGGAGAAGATGCTCGACAAGACACTCAAGGGTCCGATCGCCCGGATTCTGGAAGCACTCGGCATCTCCTGGGACGAGGTCAAATCTGGCCAGGAACAGAAGGGTCTCGGCGAGTTCATGTGACAACGGTTCAAATCCAACGCTCAGGCCGTCAAAACAGCTATCGACGGCATCTACTCTCGTGATAGAGAGCATGTGTCATGTGAAGAAATAACAAATAAATTCGTCTCCTGCAGTTTCTTTGCGTGGTTTCAGGAACTTGATGTTGGAGAATCCTAAATCGAGTTTTCTGAACTGAAAAGACGAGGATGAAATACGAAACTATTATGCGTTCGTCGCCCCACTTTTCGGTTGACCTAAGATTACTATGGCAACACTCGAAATCAGCAACCTGCACGCGGAAGTCGCAGAGGAAGACGGGGAACAGATCCTGCACGGCGTCGATCTCGAAGTCGCGAGCAACGAGATCCACGCACTGATGGGTCCAAACGGGAGTGGGAAATCCACGCTCGCGAAGATCATCGCGGGCCACCCGGCCTATCGCGTCACCGAGGGATCGGTAACGCTCCACCTCGAGGGCGACGAGTTCGAGGAGGCAGCCGACGAGGACCTCCGGGAGTGGGACCTGCTCGATCTCGAACCGAACGAGCGGGCAGCCCTCGGGATCTTCCTCGGCTTCCAGTACCCGGCAGAGATCGAAGGCGTCACGATGGTGAACTTCCTGCGCACCGCCCTGAACGCCAAACTGGAAGAGCGTGAGGAGCTTTTCGAGGACGAAGAAGAGGAGGAAGAAGCCGAGGAGGCGACCAACGAGGACGCCGCCGGCTACGACACCTCGCCGATGGAGGGAGACGTCGAAGAGGGCGAAATCGGCGTCGCAGAGTTCCAGCAGATTCTCCAGGAGAAGATGGAACTGCTCGACATGGACGAGAAGTTCGCGAACCGATATCTCAACGCCGGCTTCTCCGGTGGGGAGAAAAAACAGAACGAGGTGCTGCAGGCCGCGATCCTCGAACCGGAAATCGCCGTCCTCGACGAGATCGACTCCGGGCTGGACATCGATCGACTCCAGGACGTCTCCGACGGGATCAACGCGCTCCGTGACGAGCAGAACGCCGGCATCCTGCAGATCACACACTACCAGCGAATCCTCGACTACGTCGAGCCCGATTACGTCCACGTGATGCTCGACGGCAAGATCGCCAAAAGCGGTGGCGCAGAGCTCGCAGAGGAGCTCGAAGACGAGGGGTACGACTGGGTCCGCGAAGAAGTCTACGAGGCAGCCTAACGGTGAAATAAATCATGAGTTCAGACCAAGACCATCTAGAAGAGACGGATACAGAGAAGCGCTTCGAGTTCAAAAAAGAGGAGAAGTCGGCCTTCGAGGCCGAGAAGGGGCTGACCGAGGAGACGATTCGCCTCATCTCCGAGGACAAAGACGAACCCGAGTGGATGCTCGAGCGACGCCTCCGCGCGCTGGAGCAGTTCCAGCAGATGCCGATGCCAGACGACTGGCCAGCCGCACCGGATCTCTCTGAAGTGGATGTCGACGAAATCGTCCCGTACATCCGCCCGGACATCGAGACCCGCGGCGGGGTCGACGACTGGAACGATCTGCCAGAGGAGATCCAGGACACTTTCGACAAACTGGGTATCCCGGAAGCCGAGAAGAACGCCCTCTCCGGTGTGGGCGCGCAGTACGAGTCGGAGATCGTCTATCAGAACATGCAGGAGCGGTGGGAAGAGAAGGGTGTCATCTTCTGTGACATGGACAAAGCAGTCCAGGAACACCCGGAAATCGTGCGCGAGCACTTCATGACGAAAGCCGTGCCGCCGAGCGACAACAAGTTCGCTGCGCTGCACGGCGCGATCTGGTCCGGCGGCTCCTTCGTCTACGTGCCGGAGGACACCACGGTGGAGATGCCCGTCCAGGCGTACTTCCGGATGAACACCGACGGGATGGGGCAGTTCGAGCACACGCTCATCATCGCCGAAGAGAACTCGGAAGTCCACTACATCGAGGGCTGTTCCGCCCCGAAATACTCGGAGTTCAACCTCCACTCCGGCGGTGTGGAGGTCTTCGTGCGCGAAAACGCCCACGTCCAGTACTCGACGGTGCAGAACTGGTCGAAGAATACGTACAACCTCAA
>Ga0207753_1000750_pt1 | contig 12013 bp, 8 predicted proteins | sample PonA233FremontCA_2_FD_187273 | JGI IMG/M metagenome (GOLD analysis project Ga0207753, IMG submission 187273) | Salt pond sediment microbial community from Fremont, CA, USA - Pond A23 Sediment 3 (SPAdes) | ecosystem: Environmental > Aquatic > Non-marine Saline and Alkaline > Saline | place: USA...
CTGAACCGTGCCTAAACTCCGTCGTCGATCGCTCGTTAGGAGACACTCCTGTAGAATTCGTGGGCTCTCTTCCACCGCCCCCCTCCTTCGACCAACGCCGCATCCACCATGAAATTGTTCATTGACACGGCCGACCTGGACGAAATTCGGGAAGCGAACGACATGGGGATCCTCGACGGCGTGACTACCAACCCTTCACTTGTCAAGGACGAAGGCAACGTCGACTTCCACGAGCACGTCTTCACCATCTGCGAGATTGTGGACGGCGACGTGTCCGCCGAGGTGACAGCAACCACCGTCGACGGCATGATCGAGGAGGCGCACCGGCTGCATCAGGTCCACGAGAACGTGGTCGTGAAAATTCCCCTGACCCAGGACGGCATCAAGGCCCTGCGGGCCCTCGACGCGGAGGGCATCGAGACGAACTGCACCCTCTGTTTTTCTCCCACCCAGGCCACCCTCGCGGCGAAGGCCGGGGCCGATTACATCAGCCCCTTCATCGGACGGATCGACGACCTCTCCTCCGACGGCGTAGGCCTGATCGAAGAAATCGTGCAGATCTACGACAACTACGACTTCGACACCGAGGTGCTGGCGGCCTCCATTCGTCACCCCACCCACGTGAAGCGCGCGGCCCTGGCCGGCGCCGACGTGGCCACCATGCCGTTCGAGACCCTCCTTGCCCTGCTGGACCATCCCCTCACCGACCGTGGGCTGGAGCGCTTTCTGGCGGACTGGGAAGCGTACAAGGACGCCCGAAAGGCCGAGGCCGGCCTCGCGTGACGTCTGCCAGCCGTACACCTCCAGCCTCGCGGGTCTCTCCCCGCTCGTGGAAGAGCACTTTCGGTAGAGAGTGCCTCCCTCACGCGTCCGTCCACTGCCGACGGCTCTTGTTTCCTTCCCTCACCCCCTCCGGATTGCACGCCCCACATGAAATTTCTCGCCCTCGGCGACACGGACGGCATCGGCGCGAGCTGCCACTATCTCGACCTCAATGGCACCAGCCTCGTCCTGGACGCAGGCACCGACCCGCAGCGCGACGGCCCCGACGCTCTTCCCCGCTTCGACTGGGTGCGCGACCGGGCCGACGGCTACGTCGACCACACCCTCATCACGCACGCCCACCACGACCACATGGGCAGCCTGCCGGTCCTTGTGCGCCGGTTCCCGCATGCCATGGCGCACATGACCGACGCGACGAAGAAGCTGCTCGACATCCTGCTGCCGGCCTCCGCGCGCCTCCAGGAAAAGCGCCGGGACCGCGGCGAGACGTCTCACGAGCCGCTCTTCACCGAGGACGAGCTGGAGGTCCTGCAGCACCTCTACCTCACACATGACCTCGGGCAGGCGTTCGACCTGACGGGGCCGAAGGGAACGTCGTCGGTTACGGGACGCTTCTTCTCGGCTGGGCACATCCTCGGCTCGGCCGGGGTCGAGCTTCAGTTTGAGGAATGGGGCCGCGAGCGGCAACTCTTCTACACCAGCGACACGAACATGCAAGCCCAGACCATCCTTCCGGGCGGGGAATATCCGGAGACGACAGACGTGATGGTTCTGGAGACGACCCAGGGGGCCGAGCCCGCGGCCGCGGCGACCAGTCGTCCCGAGGAACGCGAGCGGTTCAAAGACACCCTCGCCCAGGTGCTTGCGCGGGGGGGCACCGCGCTGATTCCCGTGTTCGTGATGGGCCGGGCGCAGGAGATCTTGGTGCTGCTCGGCCAGCTTAAGCGGGAGGGCGCCATTCCCGCCGACGTGCCCATCTACACGGCCGGCTCGATGCGGGCCATCGCGGAAGTGTACGACGAGACCCGCGACACCACGCCTCGCGTCGACGCCCGCGACGAGGTGTACGCTGTCGATCAGGAACGGGTGCCCTACGAGGCAGAGGCAAAGCGCGAGATTTTGGACGGCCCCGGCATCATGGTCGTCAGCAGTGGCATGATGATCGAGCCCACCCTGTCCAACATTCTCGCCCGCCGGATTGTGGAGAACGAGGAGGACGCCGTGCTGCTGGTAGGGCACCCGGCGGAGGGCACCCCCGCTCGCCGATTGCAGGACGCCGCCGCGAAGGAGCCCGGCGCCCCCGTCATGCTGGCGGAGGGCCACGGCCCACAGCCCGTCTACTGCACCGTCGAGCGCTTTCGCTTCTCCGGCCACAGCGACCGGCGCGACCTTCTCTCTCTCGTCGACCGCATGGATCCGGAGACGGTGCTTCTCGTCCACGGCGACGAGGAGGCCCAGACCTGGATGGCCGAGCACATCGAGGCCGACCACCCCGAGACGGAGGTGCACCGGCCCGACTGGGGCAGCGTGCTCGAGATCTAAACCGACTTCTGTGAGCGGTTTTCGCATCACTCGAAGAGGCTCTGGCTCCCCTTTCCATCGTGGGGTGCCGGAAAGGCCCCTATCATGCCTGTGTGGCCGTTCTTGCATCCGCGCCGGTCGGCTCGGGCCACAGAATCACATGATCTTGGAATACTGGATTGACAATCGAATCAGCCGACGGGGGCGCGCATGGAAGTACTCCCAGGAAAAACACTGGGTCGAGCACTGTACACACAGCGAAATGTCGGCGGCTATACCTCGGCGACGCAGAGGGGACGCAGAAAAAGGCTCACGGAGAAAGGTCCGTAGCGTCTTGGGCGTCCTCGTTTCCCCGCATGCCCCCTTCCCTCCTCGACCACATCCCGTCCCCGCATGCCTGCTCCTTCCCCCCCGTCCACACAGACGGAGACGCTCGCAGACACCCTCCGTCCGCGCATCTCGGGCACGATCCACACTGATGAGATGACGCGGGCGCTCTACGCGACGGACGCGAGCATGTACACAATGGTGCCCGTTGCCGTCTTCGTCCCCGAGACGAAGACGGACGTCCAGACGGCCCTGTCGGTCGCACACGAGCAGGGCGTACCGGTCCTGCCCCGCGGGGGGGGGTCCTCCCTGGCCGGGCAGGGCGTCAACGAGGCCCTGGTGATCGACTTCACGAATCACCTCAACCGCATCCTTGAGATTGACCCGGAGGCGCAAACCGCTCGCGTAGAGCCCGGTGTGACACTGGACGAGCTCAACCGCGCCGCCGCCGAGCACGGCCTCATGGTGGGCCCCGACCCCGCAAGCGCCAACCGCGCCACCCTCGGCGGCATGCTCGCCAACAACTCCACGGGCACCCACTCCATCGCGTACGGCAACTTCATTCGCCACGTCCGCGAGGCCGAGGTCCTGCTGGCCGACGGCACAAAAACGACCGTCGGCCCCACCGATCCGGCCACTTGGCAAGACAAGATGCGGAACGACGGGCTGGAGGGCGCCATCTACCGCGGCCTGAAGGCGCTGCTGGCCGACGGCGGCCGCAAGACGATTCGGGAAGACACCCCAGACCATTGGCGCCGCAACAACGGCTACCGCCTAGAGGCCCTGCTCGACGACGAGCCCAATCTCGCCAAATTGCTGTGCGGCAGCGAAGGCACGCTGGCCGTCACGACCGAGCTGACCTGCGACCTCGTGGCGAAGCCCGCCACCACCGGACTGGGGGTGGTCCATTTCGAGTCGCGCGATGATGCACTGCGGGCCGTCACCACCGTTTTAGACACCGACCCGTCGGCCGTCGAGCTGTTCGACGGCGTCGCCATCGAGCGCACCCAGCAGACGCCCGGCTACGCCGAGCGCCTCACCTTTCTGGAGGGCACGCCCGGCTCCGTGCTCATCACCGAGTACTTCGCCGATTCGGACGCGGAGATCGACGCGGCCCTCGACACCCTCGAACACACCATGGCGGACGCAAACCGCGGCTACGCCACCGTTCGCGTCACCGATCCGGACGCAATCAAGAACGTCTGGTCCATCCGCAAAGAGGGCCTCGGCCTGCTCATGGGCGTGGACGGGGACTACAAGCCGTGGGCCTTCATCGAGGACGCCTCCGTGCCCGTCGAGCACCTGGCCGACTACATCGACGAGCTCTCCACGTTCGTCGACGCCACCGACACACGGGCCGCCTACTACGCCCACGCCTCCGCCGGCTGCCTCCACGTGCGCCCCTTTGTCAACACCAAAGACGAAACGGAGGTGGAGAAGATGACGGACATCGCAAAAGAGTCGCTCGACCTCGTCAAGAAGTACGGGGGCGTCGTCTCCTCGGAGCACGGCGACGGCGTTGCTCGCGGGTGGGCCAACCCGGAGATTCTCGGGGAGGACCTGTACGGGCTTTGCCAAGAGACCAAGGCACTCTTCGACCCGGACGGCATCCTCAACCCCGGAAAGGTCGTCGACGCGCCGCCGATGGACGAGAATCTGCGGATGGGCCCCGAGTACGAGACCGACCCGTTCCGCACGGAGCTCGACTTCTCGGAGGACGGCGGCTTTACCGGGGCCATCGAGAAGTGCAACGGCAACGGCGCGTGCCGCAAGCTGCGGGCCGGCACCATGTGCCCCAGCTTTATGGCCACCCGCGAGGAGCCGGACTCCACCCGCGGCCGCGCCAATGCGCTCCGCAGTGCCCTGGCCGGGGACCTCTCGGAGGACGCCCTGACGGGCGACGACATGCACGAGGTGATGGACCTGTGCATTCAGTGCAAGGCCTGCAAGACGGAGTGCCCCTCGAACGTCGACATGTCCAAAATCAAGACGGAGTGGCTTCATCACTACTGGGACGACAACGCGATGCCCCTCCGCACGCGCCTCTTTGCCCACCAGCCCGACGCGGCGCGCTGGATTAGTGGCACGCCGCTGGCGTCACTCGTCAACTGGGCGAGCGGCCAGACGGCACTTCGCAAGGCGGGCGAGGCGGTACTGGGCGTCAGTGCAGACCGGGACCTCCCCCCCTTTGCTCGGGAGACCTTTCAGCAATGGTTCCGGCGGCGACCCGGCACCGCGCACCGCAACGGAACTGCGGGCCCGCGCGTCGTTCTGTTTCCCGACGCGTTCAATGCCTATCACACACCGGCCCCGCTCCGGGCCGCCGCGCGCGTCCTGGAAGCAGTCGGCCACCGCGTGGAGCTTCCCCCGGCGGACGTTGGGAGCGGGCGCACGCTCCTGTCGAAGGGACTGGTGCCCCAGGCCAAGCGCCGCGCCCGCCAGACGATCGACGCGCTTCATCCCCTCGCGACGGAGGGAGTGCCAATCGTGGGGCTGGAACCGAGCTCCCTCCTTACTCTGCGCGACGAATTCTTCGACCTGCTTCCGGACGATCCGCGCGTGGAGGCCGTTGCCGAGTCTGCGTACACCTTCGAGGAGTACGTGGCCGAACAGGTCGAGGCGGGGACGCTGGACGACGTCGCGTGGCGGGGCCAGGGCGACGTGCTCCTGCACGGGCACTGCCACCAGAAAGCCCTCATCGGCACCGCGGCCACGGAGCGCGTTCTGTCCACTGCAGGGTACGACGTGGACGCCGTCGATGCCGGGTGCTGCGGCATGGCGGGCGCCTTCGGCTACGAAGCCGAGCACGTCGATGTGTCGACGCAGATGGCCGAGCTCCGCCTCGCCCCCGCCGTCCGCCAGACGTCTCCCGACACCCGGCTCGCGGCGCCCGGCTTCTCGTGCCGCTCACAGATCAAGGACGTGACGGGCCGCACGGCGCAGCACCCCGCCGAGCTACTGTGGGATGCGCTTCGTGGCGCCCAGTAACGCCTGTCCTCCCCGTCACAGCAGAACAGGCGGCACACGCCGGACTAATTCTGCTTCATCGACGACGAGGTGCTCTGGGTGTGGTAGGCCGCCAGTTCCTGTGAGGATGGCCAGAGGGACATGGCCTCCTGAAAGATCGGGTCGGCCTGGTTGAGAATCGGACGCGCCACGCCCCGCCCGTAGAGCAGCCGCGCCAGGTATCCCTTCACCCGTGTGCTCACGAACGCCTGCTCCTCCTGCGCCGTGGCCTTCGCGTAGATGCGCTCCGAGGTGTCGACCGAGTCCGGGTTCTCCGTGATGGTGACCCCATTCTCCTCGGTGAACGCCCAGAATTCATCCATCATCTCGTCGGACGGCTCGAAGGAGGTCTTGAATTCGTCGGGGCGCTCCTGCCAGGTCTTCCGCAGGTCGGTCTCGTTCTGCGTAAACCACTTGCGGGCAAACGCATAGTCGAGGCCGCTCCGCACGAGGTGCGTGAGGGCGGTCGTGTCCGGCTGCACCACGTAGTCGGGCAGAATGCCGCCGCCCCCAAAGACCGTCCGGCCGTGGTCGGTCTGGTAGGCCAGCGAGTCGGGGATGCTCTCGCGGTACTCGTTCAGGTGATAGGTGGCCTGATTGATCGTCGAGAACTTCTCCTTGTAGTAGTCTTCGCGGTCGCCGCGCTCGTAGGGCGACTGAATAAGGCGGCCCACCGGCGTGTAGTAGCGGCCCACCGTCATCTGAAGGACACTCTTGTCGCCCAGGTCAAACTGCTTCTGGATGAGGCCCTTGCCGAAGGTGCGCCGGCCGACGATGAAGGCCCGATCATGGTCCTGAAGGGCCCCGCTCAGAATTTCACTCGCCGACGCCGACCCGCGGTTGACAAGAACGATGATGGGCTGGTCGGCCAGCATGCCGCCCGGCTGTGCCGAAATCGTCTGGTTCATCTGCTCGCTCCGGCCCTTCGTCTCCACGATCGTCATGTTCTCCCCAAGCATCTCGTTGGCGATTTGCCAGGAGGAGCGCATGACGCCTCCCGGGTTGCCACGCAGGTCGAGCACGAGCCGCTCCATGCCCTGGTCGAGCAGTGTGGACGTGGCCTCCCGGAATTCGTCGTGCGTCTTCATGGTGAACCGGGTGATGTTGATGTACCCGGTCTTCTCGTCCACCATGTACGGCGACCGGACCGACTGCGTCTCGATCTCCTCGCGCGTGAGGGTGAAGGACATGCGCTTGTCCATCGTGGGCCGGTACACCGTCATGCGCACGTCCGTCCCGATCTCGCCCTTGAGGCGATTCTGAATCTCGTTGGACGAGAGACCAACGGCCGACGAATCCTCGATGCCCACGATGCGGTCACCGGCCATCACGCCCATTTCTTCGCTGGGGCCTCCCGCCACCGGCGAAATGACACGGGCGGTGTCGCTCGGCACCTCAAAGACAATCCCAATGCCCCCGAAGGAGCCCTGGTAGGAATCCTTCACATCCTCGGCCCGGTCGGCCGGGATGTACGTCGAGTGGGGGTCCAGGCTGTTCACCATCCCCTCGACGCCCTCCGTCGTTACGTCCGATGCGTCCAGCGGATCTACATACTCCTTATTGATGACCACGAGGGCCCGCCGCATCTTGTCGAACTGCGTGCCCAGATCATCGTCGGTCAGGTAGGTATCAAGCTGCACCCCAAGCACCGCCCCGAAGGCGATGAGGAGCACAGCGGGGAGAATGTAGTATTTGCTGAGACGCGTCATAAGATCGTCGGGGAGGTCCATGTCGAACGACAATGCAGGACCGGAGCGGTCGGCGCGGGCGACGGGCCCAATCCGTTCCAGCCTAGAGGCAACGTCTGTGTGACACCAGTGGAAGCAATGCTTTCCCTGATATTTGGATCGACCGTCTTTGTTGCACGTCCAATGCGCCCGAAACGAGAAAAAGATGAACGTTCCGCGGTGGTGCACTTATCACTTCCTAATGCCTGCCTAACTCCAGTCGGCGACATCTCCTTCCCCAACAGGTCTTCCGCCCTCGCATGATCTCGGACACCCGCGTAGACCGGTACTACTACATTTTCGACAGCCGCACGCACTGCCCCCTGGTGCTGGACCGCACGACCGGCGAGCAGCGCTCCCCCGACGCCGATCCGCGGGGGCCTCTCATCGATCACGTAGGGGCTCATCGGTCGCCGGACGTGCTGCGCCGGTTCGCGCGGTGGTGTGCCCGACAGGTCCACGCCAGCACGCCGCCCGCCCACACCGCCGCCGGGCGCCTCTGGGCCGCTGCCCAGCGGGACGCCCCGGACGCCTGGCAGCGCGTCCGCCGCGAGACCGCCGACACAGTCATGCTGGCGGTGTCGCTCGGCCTGACCCGGCGCGAGCCCGAGGCCGCCCGCCTCCTGACCCTACAGGCCTGCACCCACCCGGAGCCTCAGCAAGCCGCCCGCGACGCCGCCCACATGAGCGAGCGGTGGGCCGAGTTTTCCGCCGACGCCCGCCCGGCGACCGAGGCCCGGGCGATGCGAACCCGGCATGTCGATTGGCTCCTCGATCGGCTGTCCACGGCGTAGACGGGCTGAGAGAGCGTGACCTAGAACCTCTATCAAACCCTGAAACGGTAGGATTCAAAAACTGCACGTTCGTCGCTCCACACTTGATTTACTTCGTCAGTTGCACCCCAGGAGCACTCGTTCTCTACGGTCACAGCGCTTCGCTCGTGTGAAGCCCATCCGGCCGCCGCGAGGAGGCACTGTCGATCATCAGATCGGCTCCGCGTCCCGCTCAGAGCGACAGCTGGACAGCTGAAGTCCGTTTTGTTAGGCGCTCTTAGGAGTCGTCGCCCCCCTCACTCACCAGCGGCACAAAACGGAACGAGTGAAATTCCTCCCGCTCGTAGTCGTGGGGCCCTGAGCCGGTGCGGGCCACGCGCGTCATGGTCTGCCCGCCCCGCCCCCCAATCGGAATGACGAGCCGCCCGCCGCGACGCCCGTCCTCCTCCGTGGGCTCCCGGAGTTGACGGAGGAGCGACTCGGGAATCGTGGGCGCGCCCGCCGTCACCACAATCCCGTCGTACGGCGCGAAAGCGGGCCACCCCTTGGTCCCGTCCCCGTGCCGCGTCCGCACGTCGTAGCCGATCTCGTCGAGCAGGCGCCGGGCGCGGGCGAGCAGGTCCTCGTGCCGTTCGATCGAAAAGACACGCGCCCCCATCTCACAGAGCACGGCGGCCTGGTAGCCACTGCCTGTCCCCACCTCCAGGATGCGATCGTCCGGCCCCACCTCCAGGAGCGCGGTCTGATACGCCACCGTGAAGGGCTGGGAGATGGTCTGATTGAGGCCAATGGGCAGCGCCTCGTCCGTATAGGCCCGTTCCCGCAGGGCCGGGTCCACAAACGCGTGGCGGGGCACCGCCCCGACGGCCGCCAGCACACGCTCGTCGTGGATGCCGCGCGAACGAAGGGTGTCGACGAGTTGCTCGCGGCGGTGACGGTATTTTCGGTCGTCGGACGGGGTGGCAACCATGGGTGCGGCGGGACGGCTCCGGGAACGAGAACATTCTCCACTCAGGCCGACACGGAGGCTGTGGCGCTGGCCTGCGAGGTGGACTGTCCGGTGAGGGCGCTCGTGAGGTACGTACGCAGCTCCTCCGGGGTGATGTTGGAGATGAGGGCCCCATCGCGCGACACGCTGATGTCCCCGGTCTCCTCCGACACCACCACTACGAACGCGTCGGTCTGCTCGGTCAGGCCCACGGCGGCGCGGTGGCGCAGGCCAAGCTGCGGGCTCAGCTTCATGCTCGTGGAGACCGGCAGGATGCAGCGGGCGGCCTCGATGCGACGGTTGTTGATGATGATGGCGCCGTCGTGCAGGGGATTCTGGCCGTGGAAAATCGTAAGCAGTAGGTCACGCGAAACCTCCGCCTCCAGCACCTTCCCGGTCTCGACGTAGCTCCGGAGGCCCGTGCTCCGCTGAAACGCGATGAGGGCCCCCATCTGCTGCTGGCTCATTTCCTCCACGGCCCCGACCGTCTCGTTGACGATTTCGTCCTGGTCGGCCGTGGCGACGAAGCGCCGGACGATGGGGTTTTTGCCCAGCAGCAGGAGCAGGCGCCGAATCTCGGGCTGGAAGATGATGATGACCGCCAGGACGAACACCTGGTTGAAGTAGCTAAAGACGGTGGTCAGCACCGTCATGTCGGCCAGCTCCACGACGAACTGGATGAGGAAAAGCGCCCCGAGGCCGAGGGCGATCTGCACGGCAATCGTCCCGCGCATGAGCCGGTAGAGCTGGTACAGGATGTAGGCGACGACGACGATCTCGATGGCGTCGCCAATCCCGAAGCCGATAATCTCGAAGACCTTCACGGAACGGTGCGCCCGAGTGCGAGAGAACAAGGAGGTGCAGGACGGCCGGCCCGCCGTCGCTAGCCCTGACGAATCGTGGCGCCGAGGACCCTCAGCATCTCGACGGTCGGGGCCACGTCGTGGGTGCGCACGATGGTCGCGCCCCGCATCACGGCCACCGCCGTGGCCCCGAGGGAGCCGTAGAGCCGTTCGTCGACGGGCGCCGGGGCCTCCGGGGTGCCCAGGGTATTTCCGATCGTGCTCTTTCGCGAGACACCGACGAGGACGGGGCAGTTGAGGGTGAGCAGCTCGTCCACCTCGTTGAGCAGCCGCAGGTTGTCGGCATCGGACTTGCCGAAGCCAAAGCCGGGATCGATCACGATCTGCTCCACCCCCGCCTGCTCCGCCGTCTCCACCGCCCGGGTGAGGGCGTCCCGCACCTCGGCGGTCACGTCGTCGTATTCCTGCGGTTGTGTAAGTCCGCCGGGCTCGCCCACCGAGTGCATGAGCATGAGCGGGGCCTTCCAGTCGGCCGCCGCCTCGGCCATCTCGGGGTCGTGCCGCAGGCCCGTCACGTCGTTCACGATGTCGGCCCCGGCGGCAAGGGCCGCCCGGGCCACGTCGGGCTTGTACGTGTCGACGGACAAAACCGCGTCGGGAAACTGATCCGAGAGGGCGTCGATGACCGGCACCACCCGGTCGCGCTCGTCTTCCTTGGAAATGGGATCGGCCTCCGGGCGGGTGGACTCGCCCCCAATGTCGATGATCGAGGCCCCCTCGCTCAGCATCTCGGCGGCCCGCGACAGGGCCTTCTCGATGGTCACGTACTGGCCGCCGTCGGAGAACGAGTCGGGCGTCACGTTTAGGATCCCCATCACGTGCGCCCCCAGGGCGTCCGGGCTCCCGGGCCGACAGTCGACCGCAAAGTCGTCGCCCCCAAGCACAAACCGATCGGCGGGAAAGGACTCAGGATCTAACGACGGGGCGGAGCGCGATGCGCGAACCATGGGACGAGGGGGAACGCGAGTGACGAGACGCAAGGGGGACCGAACACGTGATGAGGTAAAGTATACACAGGACAGTGTTGGAATGAGATCCACGACCTGTTTTTGCGGAAATCTTCCGACGATCAGCTGACGGAGCCTCGCGGGGAGGTCTTCCGAACGCGGCCTTCACGATCTGCCTTTTCTGCCGTCGATGGACGACCTAGTACGTTCTGCCCTGCAGTGGATTGGTCCGCTCCGGCGGATCAAGGAATTCAAATCCGACCCCGTGGCCACGCAGCGGGCTCTCCTGCGCCGCCTGCTCCGCCGCGCCGCCGACACGGAGTGGGGGCGGCACTTCGGGTTCGCCGAGATCGCCGAGGCGTCCGACGTCGTGCACGCCTACCAGGAGCGAGTCCCTCTCCACACCTACGCGGACATCGAGGACGACGTGGAGCGGGTCCGCACGGGGGCCACGGACGTGCTTTGGCCCGGCCCCATCACCAACTTTGCCGTCTCCAGCGGCACCGTGTCCGACGGCAAGGTGATCCCCATCAGTGACGAGACGATCGACCACAACCGCTCGTTCAGCGTGGGGGCCGGCGTGAACTACCTCAAGGAGAGTCTCGACCCGAGCTTTTTCGGCGGCAGCCACCTCACCCTGCCCGGTCGCGTCGAGGAAGACCCGAACTATCCCGGCACCAAGGCGGGCGAGATCAGCGGCATCCTGGCCGAGAACGCCCCGGGCTTCTTCCGGGCCCTCTTCCAGGCCGTCCCCAACGAGGTCACGTTCCTCCCGAGCTGGGAGGAGAAGCTCCGGGCCGTCGCCGAGCGCACGGTCGACGAGGACATCCGCCTCCTCGTGATGGTGCCCACCTGGGCGCTCAACCTCTTCGACCTGCTCATCGACCTCCACAACGAGCGTAACAATGACACGGCGACGACCGTGGGGGAGGTGTGGCCGAACTTGCAGGTGTTTATCTCGGGCGGGGTGGCGCTCCGGTCGTACCGCGACCTGATTGAAGAGAAGATTGGACACGACATCGACTTCGTGGAGACCTACGGGGCGTCGGAGGGCTTTTTCTCGTTCCAGGACGAGCTC
>Ga0207753_1000752_pt1 | contig 11993 bp, 9 predicted proteins | sample PonA233FremontCA_2_FD_187273 | JGI IMG/M metagenome (GOLD analysis project Ga0207753, IMG submission 187273) | Salt pond sediment microbial community from Fremont, CA, USA - Pond A23 Sediment 3 (SPAdes) | ecosystem: Environmental > Aquatic > Non-marine Saline and Alkaline > Saline | place: USA...
CTCGCCGCGTGTGAGGCCACCGTACTCCGCGGTGTCGGAGACGGAGTTCCACATGCCCATGTTGCCGCCCTCGTACATCAGGTCGACAATCAGTTTGAGTTCGTTCAGACACTCGAAGTAGGCCATCTCCGGCGAGTAGCCCGCGTCGACGAGCGTCTCGAAGCCTGCCTTGACCATCTCGGTGACACCGCCACAGAGGACGGCCTGCTCGCCGAACAGATCCGTTTCAGTCTCCTCGCGGAACGTCGTCTCGATGACACCCGCGCGGGTACAGCCGATCGCCTGTGCGTAGGCGAGACCTTCGTCGTGGGCGTTGCCCGTCGCATCCTGGTAGACTGCGAGCAGTCCCGGGGTCCCTTCGCCGCGCTTGTACGTTCGGCGGACGAGGTGGCCGGGGGATTTCGGCGCGACCATCGTCACGTCGACGTACTCCGGCGGTTCGATCTGGCCGTAGTGGATGTTGAACCCGTGTGCGAACTGGAGCGTGTCGCCCTCGTCGAGTTCCGGTTCGATGGCCTCGTAGACCGCAGGCTGCACCGTGTCTGGAACGAGCATGACGACCGTATCCGCTCGTGCGGCGGCCACGTCCGGCGTCGCGACTTCCAGGCCGTCGGCCTCGGCCTCCGCGCGCGAGGAGGAGTCCTCGCGTAGCCCGACGATCACGTCGACACCGCTGTCGTCGAGATTCTGGGCGTGTGCGTGGCCCTGGCTGCCGTAGCCCAGCACTGCGACTGTCTTCGATTCGATATCCGTTGCGTCAGCATCGTCTTCGTGATATACTGTTGTTGTAAACTCGTCTGTCATCTATCTTAGTCGTCTGCGGCTTCTTCTGTCGCTGTCTGTGCGTCTGTGGGTGCCTGGTTCGGCTCGGAGACCTTCGCGGTGGCGGCCTCCCCGCGGGCGAGCGCGGAGTAGCCGGTCCGCGCAATCTCGCGGATGCCGAACTGCCGGTAGGCGTCGAGTGCGTTGTCGATCTTCTCGTGGTCGCCGGTGAGCTGGACCGTGATCGTCCGCGGGCCGGCGTCCAGGGTCTCGCCGTTGTACATGTCGGTGATCGCGTTGACCTTGTCCGGTTCGGTGCCGTTGACCTTCACGATCACGAGTTCCCGCTGGACTGCGTCCCGGTCGAGTTCGCGCACCGAGATGACGGGGATCAGCTTTTCGAGCTGTTTTTTCGCCTGATCGATGCCCGGGCGTGGTTCCTCGATGACGATCGTCATCCGCGCGAAGTCCTCGTCGATCGTCGCGCCGACGGTCAGCGATTCGATGTTGAACTGTCGACGACTGAAGAGGCCGGAGACCTCCGCGAGGACGCCGGGTTCGTGTTTCACCAGCGCCGAGAGCAGTGCGCGCTCTGGCTGGTGTTCGGCCTCGGCCTCCGGATCGATCCGGATTCCCTGTTTGTTTCGCCGTCCCTTCGGCAACAGCCGTTCGTCCGGTCCAGGACCGGGGAGTTCGCCCTGTGTCATAGTTGCTCCAGGTGGTCTTCGTTCAGTGCAAAGCGGGCGTTGTCGCCGCCGCTCGGAACCATCGGGTAGACGTTCTCTGTCGGGTCGATGATCGCGTCGATCACTGTCGGCCCCTCGTACTCGCGGGCCTGCTGGATCGTGTCCTCGACCTCGTCGGGATCTTCGAGTCGCAGTCCCTGTGCGCCGAAGGCCTCGGCGAGTTTGTCGAACTCGGGGATCCACGGATACTCCGAGGCCATCCGCCGGCCCTCGTAGAAGCCGTCCTGCCACTGCCGGACCATCCCGACAGCCTCGTTGTTGAGGACGACGATGGTGATGTTCAGCCCTTCTCGAACCGCCACCGAGAGGCCCTGCGCCGTCATCAGGAAGGAGCCGTCGCCGTCGAAGGCAACGACCTCCTGATCCGGCGCAGCGACCTTCGCGCCGATCGCCGCGGGCACTGCGTAGCCCATCGTCCCGAGGCCGTGGGAGGTGACCCACGTCCGGGGCTCCGTCCATGTCCAGTACTGCCAGGCCCACATCTGGTGCTGGCCGACGCCGGCTGCGACGATGCAGTCGTCGTCGGTCACTTCGTCGTACTTCTCGACGACGTACTGCGGTTTCAGCGGTTCGTCCTCGGGCATCTCGTAGTCCAGTGGATACTCCTCCTTCCAGGTCTGGCACTGCTCGCGCCACTCGTCGGCCGGTGGCGCCTGTGTCAGTGCCTCGTCGAGTTGCTCGATGACCACGGCCGCGTCGCCGATCAGCGGGTAGTCGGCCTCGACGTTTTTCGAGATCTCCGCCGGATCGATGTCGACGTGGATGATGTCCGCATCCGGTGCGAACGTGTCGATCCCGCCGGTCAGGCGGTCGTCGAACCGGGTCCCGATCCCGAGCAACACGTCGCAGTTCGAGATCGCCAGGTTCCCGTAGCCGGTGCCGTGCATCCCGGCGATACCCAGGGAGAGTTCGTCAGTTTCCGGGAAGGCACCTGTCCCGGGCATCGTCGTGACGACCGGGATCTCGTACTCGCGGGCGAACGCGCGGAGTTCTTCGCAGGCTTCGCCTTTGATGACGCCACCGCCGGCGAGGATTGCCGGTCGCTGTGCGTGGGCGAGTGCATCCGCGGCCTCCTGCACGATCACTTCGTCCGCATCTGTCGGTGGGTTGTACGTGTCGGGCGTTTTCGGCCCCCCGGGCGAGATGTTCGTCTCGCCCTGTGTGACGTCTTTCGGCAGGTCGACCAGCGTCGGCCCCTGGCGACCTTCGTTCGCCAGCGCCCACGCCTCGCCGATGCTGTCGCCGACCGTGTCCGGGCCCTCGGCGAACTTGTTGTACTTGGTGACTGGCTGGGTGACGCCGATGGTATCGGTCTCCTGGAAGGCGTCGTTGCCGACGAAATCCGTCGGGACCTGGCCGGTCAGTGCGATCACGGGGTCGGAGTCCATGTTCGCGTCCGCGAGCCCGGTGATCAGGTTCGTCGCGCCGGGGCCGGAGGTCGCCAGACAGACGCCTGGCTTGCCGGTGACGATGCCGTAGGCGTCGGCGGCGTGTGCCGCGCCCTGTTCGTGGGCCATCGTGATATGCTCCATCTCTTCGTGTTCGTACAGCGCGTCGTAGACGGGCATGATCGCACCGCCCTGGACGCCGAAGAGATGTTCGACACCGGCGTTTTCGAGTCCGGCGACGACTGACTCCGCGCCAGTCGCAACGTCGCTCACTGTGCTTTCACTGTCCGCTTGTTCCTCGTCTTTCGGAACGGATGCGCGTTCACTCATCCGCATCCCCTCGTTGTGTATGGTTCATTGTTCTATGGATTGTATTGGTGTTGTTCGACCACTGTGCTGCTGTCGAGAAGGTCAGTCCGAAACAGTTTCGGTGATAATAGTGGGGCTATACCGCCCCTACAATAAGAATCGCGTCGAGTCGCTCCCGGACGGAGCGGCTGCTGGCACGGGATTGCGACCGTTGTCCAGCGTGCTGTGGCATCAGTACGTATCTCTGTCTGCGGTCCATAATAAACGTTCCGTGACAGTCCGCTACAGGTGTGGCTAGCCATCGCTGACTCGCCGGTGGTCTCGCAAAACGCCGCTCCTGTCATGGGGCTACGCGCGGACCTCCTCTTCGTCTTCGTGGTCGACACCGATTTCGCGGGCGAACTTCTGTAGTTCGGACAGCGTCACCCGCTGGGACTGGGCGCCGAAATCCTTGACCCGGCGGGTCACCTCGGTGACCTCCTCGTCGGTCGGCCGGAAGCCGGCCTCTTTCAGCCGCTCCCGGACCGAGTGGGTGCCGGTGTGTTTCCCGAGCACGAGTTCGCGCTGGGCCCCGACCATCTCCGGGGTCATGACGCCGGGCTCGAACGTGTCCGAGTTCTCGATGACGCCCGCAGCGTGAATCCCGCTCTCGTGGGAGAAGGCGTTCGCACCGACGACGGGCTTGTTGCCCGGCACTGGCACGTCGGATTTCTCCTCGACGACGCGGGAGAGTTTCGTGATCGCTGTCGTATCGATCCCGGTGTCGACGTCGTACAGCGACCGCAGCGCCATCACGACCTCTTCGTAGGCCGCGTTGCCGGCGCGTTCGCCGATCCCGTTGACCGAGACCTGTGCCTGGCTGGCACCCGCCTCGTAGCCGGCGAGTGCGTTCGCCGAAGCGAGCCCGAAGTCGTCGTGTGTGTGGACGTCGACGCGCGCACCGCCCGCGTCGGCCACCTCGACGACGTTCGCGACCATCTTCTGGAAGCGGGTCGGGGTCGCGACGCCGGTCGTATCGGGGATGTTGATCCAGTCCGCACCGGCGTCGACGGTCTCCTCGATGATCTCGAGCAGGAACCCTTCGTCGGTCCGGGTCGCGTCCATCGGGGAGAACATACACTCCACGCCGGCCTCTTTCACGCGCTCGATCGACTCGACGGCCCGCTCGGTCGCGTCCGCGCGGGTCGCGTGCATCGAGTCTTCGAGCTGGACGTCGCTGGTGGAGACGAAGACGTGCACCATGTCGACGCCGCTTTCGAGCGCGGCCTCTACATCTGCCTCGACAACACGTGCCAGCCCGCAGACTGTCGTCGAACTCGCCTCGACGATATCGCGGACGGCCTCGAACTCCGCGTCGCTGTTAACGGGGAACCCGGCCTCGATGACGTGGGTGCCCATCTCGTCGAGCAGCGCCGCTATCTCGCGTTTGTCCTCGTAGGAAAACGACGTTCGTGGCGTCTGCTCTCCGTCGCGGAGTGTGGTGTCGAAAATTCGTGCGTCTGTGATTTCAGACGTACTGTCCAGTGTACCCTGGAAGAACTCGATCCGCCGGGGAACCCGACGAATCCTCGTTGTTGGACATAAGCATTCGACTAGGGTTCGTCCAGACTTATATATCTATCTAGGCGCGGTCTCCCGTGTGTCCCGATACCACGGACCGAGATGGTTACATCAGGTCGTCGAGCTGGTCGTTGTCGAACTGCTCGGCGGGGTCGCCGCGGTCGTCGGCCTCGGCCTGTGCGTCGGCTGCGCGTTGCATAAACTCCTGGACACGCTGGGAGCGCTCGACGCCGCCCAGCAAGACGAGGGCGGCGAGTCGATCGCTGTCCAGCGGGAAGTCCCCACCACGGACCTGGAGTGAGCCGGTCTCCTCCTCTACCCACTTGCGCGCGCGCTCGACACCTTTTCGAGAGATCCGTTCTGGCTGGCCGGCGATCACGAGCAGCGCCGCTTCGGCGTCGACCGCGTTCGGCAGGCTCATACTCGTCAACAGTGATTTGCGCGTCATGCTGGTGATGGCGTTGACGTTCTCGCCGGCGTCTTCGGAGGCTTCGGCGCTCGCATACCCGAGTGAGGCGATCCCGCCGTTTCTGAGCGTGTTGATGATCTCCGAGGAGTCGACGACGCTCTCGCCGACACCGTCGACAACCTCGCCGGCGGCGAACAGCAGCCCCACACGCTGTGCGATCTGCTGGTTGATGTTCTCGAACCCCTCTTCGACCGTCTCGTCGCTCGTCCGCCAGGCATCATTGTCGATCAGGATCGCCGAATCGGACTCCCGGATGACCGTCTTCAGCGATCGGCCGGCGTTGGCCTGGTACAGCGCCCCCTCGTCGCGGCCGGGGAGAATTCCGAGCACGTAGATGGGGATATCGTACACCCGTTTGAGTTCCTTCGCGAGCGCGGGCGAGCCACCCGACCCGGTCCCACCGCCGAGTCCGGCGACGATCACGACGGCCTCGGCCTCGGTCGTGACGCGACCGTCGAGCATATCCATCACCTCGGTGGCTTCGTCTTGCATGATCTCCGCGCCGAGTTCGTTGTCGCCGCCGACGCCGTGGCCCTTGACCCTGTCCTGGCCGATCAACATCGTGTCGATATCGAGCGACTGGAGGTCTGCCTTCGCGGTGTTGACGGCGAAGGCGCCCCGAATCGCACCGAACCCCATCTGATCGTCGAACTCAGCGAGGCGTTGCGTTACCTTCCCACCCGCCTGGCCGACACCAATCAGGACGACTTTCATATCTGCTTATGTTGTTGTACCCGATAATGAACGTTGGGTCATCTCTCTCGCGGTGAGACCTTCGGCACGGCTCTGGACACTTCCAGTCAGCCAGACAACAACTCTTTGGTCTCTCCGGTGCGTAGATGAAGTATGGCCACCCAGGCTCGGAGCTTCTCCACCCGAGAGATCGCCGTTGCAGTCCTCGCTGTTCTGGGAATTAACGCCGTCGGTGCCGCTCCGGCCGCCCTGTTCGGGTCGGATACGAGCTGGATCGACCGACCGTGGTTTTTCCCGCCGGAGATCGCATTTCCAGTCGTCTGGACGCTACTGTTCTCGCTGATGGGGATCTCCCTCTTTCTCGTCTGGCGGGAGGGTGTCTCGAAACCGGCGAGAACGTCGACAGCGGAAGTGAGTACCGCTATCTTTCTTTTCGCTGTCCAGCTCGCGCTGAACGTCGCCTGGACGCCGGTGTTTTTCGGCCTCCAGCGGCCCGACCTCGGACTGCTCGTGATCGGTGCGCTCTGGCTGGCCATCGTCGCTACGATCGTGGCCTTCGACCGGGTCAGCCGCCTCGCTGCGGGGCTGCTCGTCCCCTACCTGGCCTGGGTGTCCTTCGCGTTCGTGTTGAACTACGCAATCTACGCTGGTGTTGGATAGCTCGACTGGCCCGCAGCCGGCGGTTTGATAGGCTGGGGGCTCCGAGTGGAGAGTATGGATCCGGAGACGCTACGTGAGGAGATGCCGGCGCTGTCCGACTGTCGATATCTCAACACCGGTGCGAGCGGGCCGAGCCCCCGCCCGGTCGTCGAGGCCGCCGCCGAGTTCGAACGCCACCACCAGTATCGCGCCCCCGCCGAGGAGGGGATGTACGAACCACCGATGGAGGCACTCGCGAGCGCACGCGAGGCAGTCGCCTCGCTGCTCGGCACTGACGCCGCACAGATCGCCCTCACCGACAGCACCGTCGAGGGGATCAACCACGTCTCGACGGGGATCGACTGGAACCCCGGTGACGTCGTGGTCCGGACGGACACCGAACACCCGGCGAGCGTGCTCCCGTGGCAGCGGATGGCCGATCTGCACGGGATCGAGACCCGCGTGATCGACAGCGAGCGCGGTCGGATCGACCTCGAGGAACTCGCCGACGCGGTGGCGGACGCCCGCCTGCTCTGTGTCAACTCGCCGACCTGGAACTACGGGACCCGGCTGCCCATCGAAGAGATCGTCGAGATCGCCCACGACGCGGGAACGCTGGTGCTGGTCGATGCGGTCCAGGCCCCCGGACAGATGGCCCTCGACGTCGAGCAGTGGGGCGCGGATTTCGTCGCCGCATCGGGGCACAAGTGGTTGCTCGGCCTCTGGGGCTCGGGCTTTCTGTACGTCAGCGAGGACGGGCTGGAGGAACTCTCTCCGTCCCGGATCGGCTACTTTTCGGTGACCGATCCCGCTGCCGAGAGCTACGAGTTCCACCCCGACGCCCGCCGGTTCGATCTCGGCACGCAGTCAGTCTCGCCGTACGTTGCGCTGGAGAAAGCCATCGAGACGATGCAGTCGATCGGATTCGAGACGATCGAGGCCCGGATCGGGCGGCTGACGGATCGGCTGAAAGAGGGGCTGGGTGATCGGCTGCTCTCGCCGCCCGACTCGAATACTGGGCTGGTGACCTTCGCTGCCGATGAGCCCGAGGACCTGGTGGAGCGGCTCTCGGAGGAGGGGATCAAGATCCGCACGCTCCCGGACCCGCACGCGTGTCGCGTCTCGGTGCACGTGTTCAACACCGAGGAGGATATTGATCTGCTGCTGGATCTGTTGTAGGTGGAGTTGGTGGCGTATTCTGTGACATTTGAGGAATGGCTACCGCTGAGAACAACAAGAAAGCCCCGAAGCTCTGAACTCGGGGGACTCGCTGCGCGCTTCCCTCACTACGTTCGGTCCAGTGCTTACGTCGTCCGCCGTCGTTCTGAGCTTCGCCCCTTTCAGTCCCACCCTCGGAGCTTGATTGGACAGCCGATATGGGTGGGACTGAAAGGGGCCGTTCGATCCAGCCCGGGCGACGTAAGCACGCGACTGTAGGGAGCGCGCGCAACGAGCCCCGGATGGTCGAACGGACGGGGGCTTTCTTGCTGTTCGCAGTCTTCCTTCTGCAATCGACTCACCCTCGACCACACACTCCAGACACACTTGCACATCGAAACGCCGTCGTTTTACCGGGCGAGCAGCTAAACAGGTGCAATGAGCCAGAATTCGAACGACCGGCCTGACGGCGATCTCCGGAAGACCGGGATGGCGCTCCGCCACGACAGGGAGTGGGATTACGAACTCGACCGGATCGTCGAGGCAGTCGAAGAACGCGACGCGGACTCGGTCGGCCTGCAGCTACCCGAAGGCCTCAAACGCCGCGGCCCCGGCGTCGCCGACGATCTGCGAGAGACGCTTCCAGACGACGTGACGGTTCTTATCTCCGGTCAGCCCTGCTACGGTGCCTGCGATCTGGATACCTATTTGATGAAACGGACCGACGTGTTCGTCCACTTCGGCCACTCCCCGATGAAAGAGTCCGAGAAGATCATCTACGTCCCGCTCTTTTCGAACGTCGAGGTGTTGCCCATCGTCGAGCGGTCGATCGACGAGGAACTCACGCCGGCCGACGAGGATGGCGACGTCGGCCTCGTCACCACGGCCCAGCACATGAACAAGTTCGACGACATGCGCGAGTATCTAGAAGATCAGGGCTACACCGTGCACACACGCCGTGGCGACGACCGCCTCACCCACGAGGGACAGGTGCTCGGCTGTAACTACGCCTCCGCCGACGTCGACGCCGACCAGATTCTCTACGTCGGTGGCGGGAAGTTTCACCCCCTCGGGCTGGCGATGGAACACCCCGAGAAGAAAGTCGTCATCGGCGATCCCGTCAACAACACCGTCACCGTCGCGGACACCGAGAAGTTCATGAAACAGCGCTACGCCGCGGTCCACAAGGCGATGGACGCCGACAGCTGGGGCGTGATCTTCTGTACCAAGATCGGCCAGGGTCGGTGGGACCAGGCCCAGGAGATCGTCGAGAACAACGACGACGCCTACCTGCTGACGATGGACGAAGTGACGCCGGACCGCCTGCTGAACTTCGGACTCGACGCGTACGTCAACACTGGCTGCCCGCGGATCACCACCGACGACGGCCCGCAGTTCAACTCACCGATGCTAACACCCGGCGAATACAAGATCGCGATCGGAGAGAAACCACTCGACGAACTGGAGTTCGACACTTTCCACGGCACCTGGTAACCCAGCTTTTCGGCATCGCTCCCGTCGCTCGGATTCTACTTCTCCGCGGTCTGGCCGACAACTGGTCAGCTGTTCTAGCATTTCGGTCGGCCAGTCGGACTGGTCGGCGTCGTAACTACGATCTCAGAAAACTACTGCAAGTAAATGGCGAAACTGGCTGTACTACCCGACTCACTGCAGTGTGCACTCACTCGAACAGCCAGCCACCAGCCCCGGTTGCAGTATCGTCGCCAGAAGCCGCGTCCTGGCGGTGCTGCTCGGTGGATGCAGGGGCGTAACGCAATCCGAGATCCCGCAGAAACGTCGGGAGATAGTTGGGATGAAACCTGACGCCGAACTCCTCGTCGAGCAACTGCCGGATCGCCGCCGACTGCCAGGGTTCTTCGCCCGCCAACTGCTCTCGTAGCATCTCCCGCTGGCCGTCGTCGAGTTTCGGCGGTCGGCCGCCACCCTCCTTCGGCACCAGCGCCTCCGGACCCCCCCGGTTCCAGGCCGTTGCCCACCGATCGCCAGTCGACTCTGACCGGCCCACGCGCTCTGCTGCTGCCTCGATCGTATCGCCGCAGTACAGGTTCTTGACGAAGACGTACCGGCGGAGCAGTTCCCCGTCGCTCGCGGCTCTCAATCGGTCGTCCAGCTCCGATTCGGTGAGATGCCTGGCTATCTCTTTCCGCCGACCCGGGCACATGCTACCACCTTTACTCCCACTTGTAATATTAGTTTTCCACGCTCTATCGCCAATATTTCTTACTGATAATACATAACCATTGATAAAGAAACTTTTTTTAACATCCGACTGATACCTGAACTATGGGGCAGTCCGTTGAGTCTTTTCCAGAGGTACAACTATCTGCGGCCAATATCGGCGGTATTGAGCGGGCGTCAGAGGTTATCTCTCCAGGGGTTACCGTTCTGGTCGGGAAAAATGCGACTAATCGTACGTCACTGTTGCAGGCGATCGCGGCCGCGCTCGGGACTGACAGCTTCACCCTCAAGCGGGACGCAGAGACCGGGGAGGCGACACTCAGGGTAGGCAACGACGAGTACGTCTGCCGACTCCGGCGCGAAAACAGCCACATCGAACGGGAGTGTGAGCCCTATCTCGACGAACCCGAACTCGCCGAACTGTACGCTGTCCTGTTCGGTTCGAACGAGATCCGGCAAACTGTCCGGGAGGGCGGCGATATCCGGGAACTGATCGTTCGGCCACTCGATATGGCGGAGATCAACGACCGGATCGGGGAGATCGTGGAACGACGGCGCGAGATCGACCAGCAACTCGATCAGTACGAACAGATCGATACGGAACTCGAACAGAAGCGGGCTAGACGCCGGGAGTACGGGGCCAGACTCGACGATCTCGACGACCAGCTTCAGTCCAGGCGAACCGAACTGGAGACGGCCCAGCAGGCGGCCGATGGCCAGAGCCAGTCCGAACTCGAGGCCGAACTCGAAGCCAAACTGGAGACACTCCAGAATCTGCGGGGCGACCTGGAGGCGGTCGAGGAGAATCTGGCTGTCGAACGGAAGGCGCTCGAATCGTTTCGCGAGGAACGCGACGAGATCGCCGAACAGTACGACGCACTGTCACCCCCCGACGAGGAGCAACTCGCAACACTCGAAGAGCGCATCGATCAGCTGCGAACGCAGAAACGGTCGCTCGGATCGACGATCAGTGAACTCCAGCAGGTCATCAGGTTCAACGACGACCGCCTCTCGGAGTCGTCCCCGCTGGCTGCCGAGCGCGAGACGACCCCGGAACTGACCGACAAGCAGACCGTCTGCTGGACCTGTGGCAGCGAAGTGAGCAGAGACCGGATCGAACAGACGCTCGAACGGCTCCGAGCGCTCCACCAGCAGCACAGTTCGGAGCGCAACAGGATCACCGAGGAGATCGAGCACGCCGTCGAGCGGCGGTCGGAACTGGAGGAGACACAGCACCAGTACGACGAGCTAGAAACACAGCTGTCCGACCTCGACGAGAAGATCCAGCACCGGGAGTCCGCAGTCGAGCGACTCCGGAGCCGACGGGCGGAACTGGAAGAACGTGTCGACGACGTCGAGTCCACCGTCGCCGACCTGAAACAGCACCGACAGAGCGAGGTCCTGGAACTCCAGGAGGAGGTGAGCGAACTGACCTTCGAACGCCGACGGATCAGCGAGCAACTCGCCGATGTCGAGACCGAGATCGAGCGACTCCAGGATCGGTCCGGCGACCGCGAGGCCCTCGAAACCGAACGCGAGGAGCTCTCCGAAGAGCTGACCGAACTCAGGACGCGTGTCGACCGTCTGGAAACGGAGGCTGTCGAGGCGTTCAATACACACATGGCCGAGATTCTGGATACACTCGAATACGACAACATCGAGCGGATCTGGCTCGATCCGTCACAGCGAGAGATCGGGACAGGGAGCCAGTCGCTCACCGAGCGTGTCTTCGAACTCCATGTCGTCCGGTCGGCCGACGACGGGGCCGTCTACGAGGATCGGTTCGGCCACCTGAGCGAGAGTGAACGCGAACTCGTCGGACTCGTCGTCGCGCTGGCGGGGTATCTCGCCCACGAGGCACACGAACAGGTGCCGTTCATGTTACTCGATTCGCTGGAGATGGTCGACGGCGAGCGACTCGTCGAACTGGCAGACTATCTGAAGGAGTACGTCCCGTATCTGATCATGGTGTTGCTGCCCGATCACGCGGCCGCGTTCGCCGACCACGAGACGCTACCCGACCACAAAATCACCGATATCTGAGCCGTCATCGTGATTATTGGGAGTCTG
>Ga0207753_1000753_pt1 | contig 11990 bp, 9 predicted proteins | sample PonA233FremontCA_2_FD_187273 | JGI IMG/M metagenome (GOLD analysis project Ga0207753, IMG submission 187273) | Salt pond sediment microbial community from Fremont, CA, USA - Pond A23 Sediment 3 (SPAdes) | ecosystem: Environmental > Aquatic > Non-marine Saline and Alkaline > Saline | place: USA...
TCCCCGGTCCCGTTCGTCGTGCGTTCGAGCGTCTCGTCGTGCATCAGCACGAGCACGCTGTCCTTCGTCATTCGCACGTCGGTTTCCAGAAGGACGGGGCCTGTCGTCAACGAGTGGGCGAACGTCGGTATCGCATTCTCGGGAAACTCCCCCGTGGGGCCTCCACGGTGGGCGCCAACAAGGGGCAATGCATCCGACCGAAGGTAGGCCGCAAGGCTGTCTGCACTTTCGAAGTCCCGGTAGTTGGAGGGGGCCGGCGCTGGAAGCTGCCCACGCGCCTGCCCTTCCTGATCGGGCGCACAGCCGAAGAGAAGCCCTCCTGTCGAGACGAGCAGGAGTAGGGCGACGACCTTGAGGGAGGCAGACCGGAGCGGAAGCGACATCTGCGGGCAAGAATTGGTCTTGGTATCGAACCACCTATCAGACTGCTCAAAGTCAGTCATGTTGTCCTGCCGGGGGTCCACCGCACTCCCTTCGGCAAAGGACAGTCGGCTTATTCGTGTTGGTTGTATCCGTGTCTGTCTTCATAAGAGCACTCTACCACGGAATCCGACCACACGAGTCCACCGCACTCTCCCCGACTGCTGTACCACCGGTTGACTGCGTATGAGCATATTTCCGCAAGGCGCACTGGCGAATCGATTCTGGGAAATGCCTCGCTATTCTTCCCACCACGTGCAGTGGCCTGTTTTCCGAATCGACGCTTGAGATAGAAGCCAGTAGGGGATCAGTGTCCCGAAAAGAGCTGACCTGTTGGTCTGTGGTGGACTGTTCGCGTGTGCAAAAAAAAGCCCCCACGGGCTACCGCGTGAGAATACACACGGTCAGCGTGGGGGCAGAGGGTCGCATGGAGTCCCCGCACATGCGCGCGCTTACTATCCAAGCAGTGCTTCCACGCCTGCTCTCGATGACATCATGTGCGCCGCTGCCCTAAGATACAGCGGTGAATCTACGACTCTCCACAACCTCAAGGGGATCGACCCGACCGTCCACCACAGTGCCTGCCCCTACAACCGAGGCCCTTTTTCAACGGGAAAGCCCACCCCCCCCTTCGAAGCCCCGGAGTCGGGTCGAGCTCATATTCCGCGGGCGAACTCTACAGGGAAATTTTGGCTTTTCATTCTGAGGATACTGAGGCACCCATCGAAAAAGTAGAGTACTCAGACCTTGCATCCAGTTGCTTTTTTTGATTTCCGGCTCAGTCTCTTCAGTCCTTTCCTTCTTCCCTTTTTGCCGATCACACACTCATTCAGGCCGACCTGCTTGCTGATGTCTTCCTCCAGCCACCCCCGCTCCACGAGGTACCGAATCAGATAGCCGACGTGTTTGATGTACTTCCGCTTGGTTGCATCCGCCAGGGAGTCCGTGCTTGCAAGCCACCTTTCGAGTTGACGGGAACGAAGTCGCTCCGTGGCGAACCCTTCCCCGAGAAAGGCCACGAAGAGGCGTAGCACCTCGTCGTACGTGCGAAGGGTCTCGGGGCGAAGGTGCGCACGGTCGTCTAGGAACGCCGCCTTGGCCTTCCCGAGGGTCGAGAGGTCCTGCTTCGGTCTGGGCTCCCACCCAAACAGCTCGTGCTCCCTCCCGTCGGTCCAGGGGTCGTACTCCCCGAGGGCGCATTTATCCTCCATTCGACCCAAGAGGCGACGGGCAGCGCGCTTCTCCTTGGTCTTCAGGGGGATTTTCTTGCGCTGGGGCCTTCGGGAGGAGTCGTAGAACTGAGCGTAAAAGTAGCCGCGTTGACGAAGAAGAGAGGCCATTAGAATGGGCGCACTGCTCAATTATTGCGCACATTGAGCAACACCCCCTTCTGAAAGAGGCGATCATGACGGAATCGCCTCAGGGTACACAAACATCAAAAATGGCCTTCAGCGACGATCAAGGCTGATTTGGAAGAGGCGGAGGGGGAGGGATTCGAACCCCCGGGGCCTCGCGGCCCGCCGGTTTTCAAGACCGGTGCATTCGACCAGGCTCTGCCACCCCTCCAGGGGACACATTGCTCTAGTTTGCTTTTCACACAGGCCTCGGGGGACGGTTTCAACCGGGGCTTGAATTGTGATGAGAGCGGACCCCCGTGGTGCCGTCTAGAAGCCGAAGCGGAGAAAGGGGCAAAGGAAAATGAGGGCGCACTTGCTCGGCGTCCCAGCCCCCGGGATGAAACCGGCCTAACGGCAGCGATCTGGGACACCAGGGGCCCGCGACACGAGACCCGGGCATTTCTGCACGACACAGAGAACGTTGCTACTCAAGCTGTAGCAGCCATGCCCCGGACGGCAAGTCCTCGGCCCGCTCTGCGAGCACCTGTCGGGCGGCCTCGCGGTCCCCGACCGGCCCGAGCACCACCCGATGCCGCCGGGCGCCCCGATCGCTCTCAGCTGCAACGACCCCCACACGTACGGTCTCCGGAAGTCGCTCGCGGTAGCGACGGGCCACGGCCGTCGCCTGCCCCTCCTCGCTCATCGAGGCGACGACGATGCCCCATTGCTTCTGTGGGGCCGTCTCGGCCGGGGGGGCAGTCGGCCCAGGGGGCGTCGACGACGAATCCGGAGGGCTCGGCGCCGCCGCCTCCGAAGCGCTCGTGTCCCGCTCAGCAGACCGGACCACGCGAACACGGGTCGTCTGGGCGTCGGCCCCGTCGCGATTCGACACCTGCACCCGCGCGGCGTACGTGCCTGGGGCCGTGTACGTGTGAATGGGCGATGGGCCCGCTGCGGTCGCGCCGTCCCCGAACCGCCACTCGTACGCAAGCGAATCAGCCCCTGTCCCCGCCGCACGGAACTGCACCGGCGCCCCCGCCGCCACCGGCTCCGGGGTGGCACGGACCGTTGCGAGACGGGGCGGCTTCGGGGGCCGCTCCACCGTGACGGCGAGGGAGTGGTCCGTCGCTCCGGCCTGGTTGCGCGCAGTGAACGAGACCTCATGGCTCCCAGGCTGCTCAAAAGAATGTGTGACCGTTCGGCCCGTAGCCGTCGCTCCGTTTCCGAAGTCCCATCGGTAGTGCAGGGGACGGTCGGCCTCTTCCTCGTTGACAGTCGCCGCGAACGTGACCGACGTGCCGGCCTGCACGGTCGTTGGCCCGTCTAGTTGAAAGATCTGCGGGGGCGTTGGCGTCGTGAGGGGCACCTTCAGTCCGAACCCGAGAAGCTGGCCGGTTGCGTCGAACCGGGTTTCGTCGTTGGACCCGTCCACGGCCCCGCCGGGAAAAGTCAGGTTGACCCGCGACTCCACATAGAGCGAGGCCGCTCGCCCGAGATGGATGTCCACGCCGCCTCCCACCGAGGGCCCCACGCCGATGCGCGTCGGAGGGCGGTCGCCCCCAAGCGTGGCGTGGACCCCGAGGTCCACGTACGGGGCCACGGCCCCGCCGGAAAAGGTGTATCGCCCCAGCAGCTGCGGCGCGTAGCGGTACGAGTCTGAAATGCCTTCGATCTCGGGGTAGACCTCCACCGGATAGTTTCCGCCCTGAATTCCAACCCCCAGGGCCCAGCTTGGCGAAAACTGGTACCCGACCTCTCCAACGAACACGAATGGAAGCCCTGCCCCTCGAGCAAATTTGTCTCCCCCAAACGGATGTGCCGGGCGCCACGACGACAGGTCGCTCGCAAAGTCGGAGAGCCCGCCCCCAAGTTTGCCGTAGAACACGCCGTCGGCCCGCTGGGGCTGGGCATGCAGAGACGGCACAGCGACGCCAAGCAGTAGGCCTGCGAGGAGTCCCCAGGCGCACGCGGACCACACAATCTCACGCACAGAACGAGGAACAGCCATGAAGAGAACGCGGGGACCAGTGGGGCGAACGCGATCGCTGCAAGGAGCGCCCACCGACCGCCGCTCCGGACGCGGTTTCCGATCGGCTGGACGCTGGGATGCGTTTATCAGAGCAAAGACCTTGCCTCTCCTTCCCCAGCAGCACGCAGACGCCCGCGTCCGTCTGCGATCTCGTTACCGGCGTCAGCCGGCCTCTCATCGTCATCAACGGCCTCCCCACCGACAACTCGGCGTGGACGTGTGGGGGCTCACCTCCCGCACGGTCCCCGGACGAAGCTTCGGGGGTGCGCCTCGTTGTGGTCCCTCTGGACGAGCGACACGACCACATCCGAGATCGCCTGCGTGGCGGGGACGGCGGTCATCGCTGAAACCGCCTACATCGTTGGCCTGCATGCGGCGCCCTCAACAGACGTTGCGGGTCCGGGATGCCCTTCGGATCACCGAGGCGCGGCCCCAACTGTGCCACTGGGCTTCCCTCAACCCGACCCGCAGCGCAGTGCTCGGCTGGCAGGGGCAGTCCCCTGCACGGCGATCTGGGAAGACCAGGACTGGCGCGAGAACGTCGCCGCGCGCACCACTGTACTACGCTTCCACTATGCCTCCACCTCTTCCTCGTCGAGCACCTCCACCGGTCGCACATCCCACATCAGCATCGTTTCGATGTCGGCGTAGTCCTCCTCCACCACTTCCTCTTCACCGTAGTCGTTCACGAACTTGTAGTCGCCGTAGGTGGACCGCTCGAACGGAGGAAGGCGATGCCACTCCGTTCCCTCTCGGTCAACAAAGTGATCTGGGAAAGGACTCTCCACCTCGTAGCTAGGGTGGTAGGAGTGATACGTCTTGCGGGCCTCATGAATGGCGGCCCGGCGGGCCCCGGCCTTCGTTTGGCTCTCCCCCTCGACGCTGAACGGAGAAATCTCGATCTTGGCCGTGATGAAGCCGTCGTCGTTCTCGTAGTATGTCGGCCGCATTACTTCAAAATCACTCGGCTCGGGATATGCACTACTTTCGTCGGCCATGGGAAGAGACGGATCAAAGTGAAGGGTACGCGCAACTGTAGGTCTGCAGAAAATCGCCGTCAGATAGCATGTTCATTACGATCGGCCCTCAGAGAGGATTCCGCAGGGGCTGAGACAGTCGCCGCTCTCGTCTAGAATTCGTACAGGCCCGCCGGCGATGACTGCCCAACTACAACCTTGTCGTCGTTGGCAAAAGCTACCCCCCCGATTCTCCAGGGCTTGTGGATGGAGCTGTGGATAACTTTTTACGGCGTCTCCGTGCCGGACGAACTTGCAACAATAACAGAAATAAGACCCGTCGTTTGCCCCGAAACTCCCGCTTTCGCCCCGATGAGCGGATTTCCGTTATTTACAAAAGTCGTATCCGCACGTGGACGAGTTGTGGACAACGACCGCTCCCCGAGCGAAACGGGCACGCTCGACAAGAACGGACTCCTCCTCCAGATGGCCGTTATTTCTGTAGCTGACGTCCACACTCTCCTCCTTTTTCCGTCGGAAATGGGCAGCGTATCGACCTTCCATCAGAGTGGATCTGTCGCCCCTTGGACGCCGGACGTTATGCCTGCGCCGGTTCACGTGTCTACGAATTCCGCTTCGGACCCTTGGGGGGATGGCGCTGCAGATCGAAGGCCCGAGCAGCGCGAGCAAACGACCCGGGAGGAACGCGCCTCGATGGAGGAGGAGGTGGAGCATCTCCCCGTTGTAGACTCGTAATGTACCTCATAACGTCCGGCACTCATGCCGCGTCCTGTGAATCGATTTCTTCGCCGTCTTCCGACGACCCGTGCCCCATCCGCGGCAGGGACGGTCCTTCTGGGACTCCTGCTGCTGGCTCTTTCGGCCTGTGGTCCGGCCATTTCCGAATTCAACGCTCAGGCGTACGAACAAGCCACCTCCCTGAAGGTGGAGGCACTGGCCCTCATGGACGAGGCCACCCGCCCCTATTCGGAGCACGCCGAGGCCGTCCAGCAGCTAAAGACCGACCTGGAGAAGGCCCACGAGTTCGCGAAGGGACGCCCCAACAATGAAATTTCGGCGCGGCAGTGGCGCATCCTCATTGACGCGGAGCGGGACCTCTTGGGGGGCTTTCTGGCCGACTGGCAGGAGCAGTCTTCGTTCTCCCCCGCCTTTGTTGACGAGAAGAAAACACAGGTGGCCCGGGCCTTCGATACGATCATCGAGCTGGAGAGCGGCAAGAGAGACCCCGAGGAGGTCCGAAACGGCTCATGATCCACGCCCCCACGCCCCCGACGGACCTGTTCATCCAGTCCACCGACCGATGCCTGACATCGACGCATTTCTCGACGCCCTACGCGACGAAATTACGGACCTCGCCACGACCCACCTGGAAGAGGTGCGGGACGCTGCCCTCGAAGACGGCGAGGCGTTCCTGGAGCGAACGCAGGACGACCTGAGGCGGTGGGCCCGCCTGCTGGAGCAGGGAGAGCTTTCCCAGAACGAGTTCGAGTGGCTCGTTCGAGGACAGAAGGACTTGGCCGAGATGGAGGCGCTCAAGCAGGCGGGACTGGCGGCCGTCCGGGCCGAGCAGTTCCGGGACGCCTTGATGGACCGCATTGTCGGCACCGCCAGCCGGATTCTTCTGTGAGCACTGGCGTGGCGGAGAGCCCGCGACCCCGCCAGGATCGGTTCCGTGTGTCCCCACCGCGCCCTCGGACCCGGAGACGGGAGTCTCCATCCTGACGCTCAGGGCGCACCGGCCGGCCGGTGCGGGAAGGAGGGTGCCAAACGACAAAACGTCCCACCGACGATCCGGAACGGGACGTCTCGAAACGGAGGCACCAACACGAAAGGCCCGCTCCGAGCGGGCCAGCTTTTGTGGGCTTTTCGATCAGTATAGATTTTTCGACCAGCCACTGACTGCAGTATACAAAAACTGCCCCTGGGGATCGCTTAAACGCAGCGATACGTTCTTGTGACGGAAGCCCTTCCGAACAATTCTCACCACCAGGGTTTGTAGAGTATGCCCACGGAAATTGACCGCGTGTCGAAGAGCTCACAGGGCCCTGTCTCCCGCTCCGTCTCTCGCCCCCCCAACAGTCCTTCCCCCCATGAGCAACCCAGTCTCTGGCATTCATCACGTCACCGCCTACGCGCAGGACCCACAGGAAAACTTAGACTTCTATACAGGCGTCCTGGGGCTTCGCCTCGTCAAGCAGACGGTCCTCTTCAACAACCCTTCGGAGGCCTTCCAGGGGCCCACGATGTACCACCTCTACTACGCCGACGAGACAGGCACGCCCGGCACGGTCCTCACCTTCAAGCCGCACCACAGCATCCAGCAGGGACAGGTGGGGCGCGGACAGGCCACCGCCACGGCCTTCACCATTCCGGAGGGCGCCATCGACTACTGGGTGGACCGACTCGGCGCCGCAGAAGGCGCCACCCTCTACCCCGTGACTGAGCGCTTCGGACGGACCGTCATTCAGTTTCAGGACCACGACGGCCAGCCCCTGGAGCTCATTACGGGACGGTCCGACATCGACCCGTGGGCCGATGGACCCGTGCCCGCCGAACACGCGGTGCGCGGGTTCCACGGGGTCACCATTCACCCTCACAATGGCCAGCTCACCGCGGACGTCCTCAAATTGATGGGGTACGAGCAGGTCGACCACGAGCCGACGCCCCAGAACGGGGACTGGACCCGATACCGCGTCCCCGGGCCCGACCACGCTCAGTTCATCGACCTTTACAACGAGCCCAACATGCACGAGGGACGGTGGGGGTACGGCACGGTCCACCACGTTGCGTTTCGAGTGGCGGACGACGAGCATCAAATGGCCGTCCGGCAGCGGCTCCGAGACGCCGGTCACGACGTCACCACGATGAAGGATCGCAATTACTTTCACTCCCTCTACTTCCGCGAGCCGAACGGCGTCAACTTCGAGATCGCAACGGACCCGCCCGGCTTTCTCCACGACGAGCCCGTCGACGAGCTCGGCACGACGCTAATGCTGCCGCCCTTCCTCCAGGACCGGCGTGAGGAGGTAGAAGCCCAGCTTGCCGACATCTCGGTGTAGCCACGACAGGCCCCCGCGTCTCCCCTTCTTCGTTTGCCCCGCCCCCGCCGCGGGCGCTTTCGCGTCGGGAGATTTGCTCTGGGGCGTAGGCCGGGGCACCTTCCCCAAAACATCACGACGCCTCCGCAATTCAAGCGGGGGTGCGCGTCCGTTCTTCCACAAACGCGGTCCGCACCGAGACGTCGCCCACTTTCCTGGCAAACCTCTCTCCTCATGGAAGACATGGAAGGCCCCACCCCAGAGTTCATCGCGGCCACATCGATTGCGCAGCTCACGCCCCTCCTCCTCGAGGCGGCCGAGGACGTCGACAAACTTGGCGATCAGCCCGAGCACGTGGCCGTGGCCGAGGAGACAGTCCGGGCGTTCCTGAAGCGCCAGGATCCCGACCTCGACCGGTCGGTGGCAACGGTGACCCGCGTGGAGGACGGGGTAAAAATCGAGTACGAAGACCGCACCATTACCATCACGTACGACGAGTAGCCCCCGGCGGAACGGCGAGCATCGGGGCCGCTCCGCCAAAGGCGGCAACGAGAGGTGAATCGCCTCCCTACCCTTCTCGGGTCTCCACCGTCCCAATCGTATACCCTTCGATTTCACTCGTGCGGAACCGAAAGACCGAGCCCCCGAGGTGGATGGCCTCGGCCCCGGTCATCACTTCCTGAACGGACACGTGCACGAACGTGCCGTCGGCGGACGCCCCCACCTCATCGAGCATGGCGGAAATCAAGTTACCCATGGCCTGCACGGCGTCATCGTCCTCGGCCTGCTCCTGCGCCATTTCTACCATCCGGGTCGTGTCGGCCTCAAAGGTGTCTTGCGCCACGACGTGGCCGGTGACCATGTTTCCGCTCACCACCAGCGTAACGGGACAGGCGGCCTGTTCTTCGGTTGCCTTTCTGCTGAGTGCTTCGATGCCTGGATCGCTCATCAAACCGTTGAGTCTGTTCGAAAACCATACGCGAATCCGGCAACGGCCGCCGGGCAGTGCAGAACGCAAGGTATGGGTAAGCCGGGGACGAGGACAACTCGGTTCGGACAATCTCGCGTTGAATATTTGCGCTCGCCGGAGGGGGGCCGAGCACTTTCGGTCCGCTTCGGTTCTTGACGTTGCCACACGCATTGATTATCGTTCGTACTCCCAAATTTGCCGGGAACCAGATTGCGGTCCGCAGTGGCGGGGCCGCAGCGCCCCCCGCACCTGTTTTCGGCGAGGCACGGACGCCCTTCTCGTTCCCATGAGAGAGTTTTGAGCTGGATCGGGGCGACCGCGGGCGGAGTTCACACGAGCGAGGTTCAATCGTCGCTCTCGAGTGCCCCCCTCAAGTCCCCGAAGCGCTGTCCCGAACGGTTTGCGGCGCACCGTCAAGATCGTTTCACTTCGGTCTACCACACATCCGGCGGGGCCTGTGGGGAGCGACCCCTGCGTTCTCCGTCTCCAATCACCCTGGCGAGCCTCTCTGCTCGCGAGACTGACCTCGGCTGGTAATGGATCAGTCCGCCGACCGCGCCTGGAATGATTGCCTCGACATCATCCGGGACAACGTGAGCCGCCAGAGCTTCACGACCTGGTTTGAACCGCTCGAGGCACAGTCCCTGACGGAGGAAGACGACCTGCGCAAGCTGACGGTCCAGCTTCCAAGCCGGTTCTACTACGAGTGGATCGAGGAGCACTACTTCTCTCTACTCCGCAAAACGGTCACCCGGGTGCTCGGCCCCGATGGGCGGCTGCTCTACGACGTGGTCATCGAGCAGGATGACCCGGACAACCCGGAGCATGGGGCTTCAATGCAGCTTCCCGCCCGCCCAGCCGATCCGGACCCCGCCTCGCCACCGGAGGCACCAGACGATTCTGAATGCGGGTCCGATCCGTCGCCCTCCCCGACGTCGTCCCCGGAGTCGTCTCCGACAGCTCCCTCCAACGACGGGCCCCACCCCGACGCCTCTCAGTCCGAGGCCACAGGCCGATCGGAAGAAAGCGACCCGCCGGTCCAGAACCCGTTCGCCATTCCCGGCCTCAAAGACACGGAGGTCGACAGCCAGCTCAACGACAGCTACACCTTTGACCGCTTCATCAAGGGAGAGTGCAACCGCCTGGCCCGCAGCGCTGCCCAATCCATCGCCGCCGACCCGAGCGGGACGAGTTTCAACCCGTTTCTCGTGTACGGGGGCGTGGGCCTCGGCAAGACGCACCTCATTCAGGCCATCGGGAACCAGGTCGCCACACGCAGCGCCTCCAAGACCGTCTTCTACGTCTCCAGTGAGCGGTTTACCACCGAATTCGTCCGGTCCATCCAGGAAAACCAGATTGGTAAATTCTCGACGTTCTACCGGCAGGTCGACGTGCTCATCGTCGACGACGTGCAGTTTTTCGGCGGCAAAGAAAAGACCCAGGAGGAGTTCTTCCACATCTTCAACGCCCTCCGGCAGGCCGGCAAGCAAATTGTGCTGTCGGCGGACCGCCCGCCGCGGGAGATCGACGGCCTAGAGGAGCGCCTGCTGTCCCGATTTCAATGGGGCCTCTCTGCCGACCTGAAGCCGCCGGGCCTGGACACCCGCATCTCCATCCTCCGTCGGAAGGCCGAGGACGACGGGATCGACCTCGACGACGAGGTCGTGGAGTTTATCGCCCGGAGCATCGAACGCAACATCCGTGAACTTGAGGGGGCGCTGATTCGACTTCTCGCCCATGCCACCCTCCACCAGCTCGACATCACCCTCGACCTCGCCGAGGAGGTGCTTCACGACCTCCTCCAAGAGAAAGAAGCCACGCTCACGATCGACGACATTCAACGCATCGTATGCGAGCACCTCGGCATCTCGCAGGAGAAGATGCGCGGCAAAACCCGAAAGCGAGACGTCACCCGCGCCCGCCAGATCGCCATGTACTTCTCCAAAAAGCATACACAGCACTCTCTCAAGGACATCGGCCTCCACTTCGGTGGGCGCGATCACTCGACCGTGATTCATGCCAACAATGCGGTGGAGGACCGCATGGCGGACGACGAGTCGTTCCGGGACACGGTCGACACGATCGGGCAGAAGCTCGAGCAGTACGGCCGATAGCCCACGCTGGAAAGCGGACCCGAATCTTCCTCTGCCGCCCCCCGTACAGATTGTGAATGCGTCTACGCATTCCTGTATCTTGGCACGAAGTCCTGCTGACACCTCGACACTTCCTTTCCGCAACGCGCCGATCGCCATGAAATTCACTGCCTCCAGCGCCGACCTCCTCGAGGCGCTCAACACCGTCAAGGGCGCTGTTCCGTCGAAGAGCACAATGCCCATCCTGGAGTGCATTCTCTTTGAGCGGGACGGGGACACGTTGCGTCTGAGCGCCACCGACCTCGAAATCTCGATCATCCAGACCGTGCCGGTCCAGTTCGAGAAGAACGGAACGCCGGAGAGCACGCCCATCGCGGTGCCCGCCCAGCGGCTGATCGACACCCTGCGTGCGCTGCCGGACCTGCCCATTGAGTTCACGGCAGACAGCGACTTTGAGATTCGCATGGAGACCGATCAGGGCCACTATAAGATGGTGGGCCACGACGGGTCGGACTACCCGGAGCTGCCGGAGCTGGAGGAGCAGCACGAAATCAACGTGGAAGGGGGGCTCCTGGGCCGCTCCATCGACAAGACCGCATTTGCCGTGAGCCAGGACGCCCTTCGCCCCGCCATGATGGGCGTGTACTTTCAGGTGAGCGAAGAGGACACCTCCGTGGTGGCGACCGACGGGCACCGGCTCGTGAAACTGACCCTGCCGGAGCTTCGGGCCGACACCTCGGTCGACTTCATCGTCCCAGAAAAGGCCACCAAGCTTGCCGGGCGGGTCGTGGAAGACGACGAGATCTGCACCGTCCGCGTGGACGACAGCCACGTGAGCTTCGAGTTCAACGACTCCCGGGTGCTCGCCCGCTTGATCGACGAGACGTATCCGAATTATCAGTCTGTCATTCCGGACGGGAACGACCGCAACCTGGTCGTCAGCCGCGAAGACATGCTGAACGCCGTCACGCGCGTGGGGCTGTATTCCTCCAGCATGACGAACCAGATTCGGCTCGACATCACGGCCGACACCGTCACGATCTCGGCGGAGGACGTGGAGCGCTCCAGCGAGGCGGAGGAGACCATCCACTGCGACTACGACAGCGAGCCGATGGAGATCGGCTTC
>Ga0207753_1000754_pt1 | contig 11977 bp, 16 predicted proteins | sample PonA233FremontCA_2_FD_187273 | JGI IMG/M metagenome (GOLD analysis project Ga0207753, IMG submission 187273) | Salt pond sediment microbial community from Fremont, CA, USA - Pond A23 Sediment 3 (SPAdes) | ecosystem: Environmental > Aquatic > Non-marine Saline and Alkaline > Saline | place: USA...
TACGGACAGAAACCAAGCGTTATCATGCGAAAACACATGGCACCGTACGTGCTCGCGTACATGCTGATCTACGCCTCGTTGATCCTCGGGACGATCATCATCACGACGGCAGCGCTCTCCTTCCTCGGGGTCGGCATCGGCGCGCCGACGCCCGAGTGGGGCCGGATGATCGAGAGTGGACGGGGATACATTTCGACCGAATCCTGGCACATCTCGACGATTCCCGGGATCATGATCGTCTTCGTCGTCATCGGCTTCAACGCACTCGGTGACGCGATCCGAGATGCGATCGACGTCGAAGCAGACATTAGTGGCGAAAGTTCCACTGGAGGGGCTGCCTGATGGCGGTCGAAAGACAGACGGAGCCGACGGCCAGCCAGTCGGAAGCGATCCTCGAAGTGCGGAACCTGCAGACTGCATTTTACACCGACAAGGAGACGATCCGGGCCGTCGACGGCGTGAGTTTCGACGTGGTGCCGGGGAAGACAGTCGGCATCGTCGGCGAGTCAGGATCCGGCAAAAGCGTCACGGCCCGGTCGCTGATGCGGCTGATAGATAGCCCGGGCGAGATCCTGCAGGGTAGCAGCATCAGATTCAAAGCGCCGGGGACGGTGAAAGCCTTCGCGGAGAAATTCCCGAAGCGGACGGTCGATATCGGGCAACTCGCCGAGCAACACGACCCGGCGGAGCTACTCGCAAAACCCGGCGTGGATGCCACACCGGAGACGTTCGGCCACAGCGACGCCTCGGCGGTCGGGCTGGCGGAGATTCTGGCGGCTGGCTACGGCGACGAACTCGGGATCATCGACGACAACGACTGTGTGTTCGTTACCGAGGGGTCGGCCGACGAGCCGACCGCGGGGTTCGTCGAGGTGACGCGCACGAGCGGTGAGGCCAAACGGTTGATGCGCGGTGGCCGGATCGGGATGATCTTCCAGGACCCGCTGACGAGTCTCAACCCCGTCTACACGGTCGGCAACCAGATCAAGGAGTCGCTGCGACTCCACCAGGGCCTGCGGGGCAAGGAAGCGAGCGAGGAGGCAGCCAACCTGCTCAGGGCAGTCGGGATTCCGGACGCCCGACGCCGACTCGGCGAGTATCCACACCAGTTTTCGGGTGGGATGCGCCAGCGAGCGGTCATCGCGATGGCGCTGGCCTGTGAGCCGGAGGTGCTGATCTGTGACGAGCCGACGACCGCACTGGATGTCACGATCCAGGCACAGATCCTCGATCTCCTCGAAGAGGTCCAGCGAGAGCGCGATCTCGCGATCATCTTCATCACCCACGACATGGGCGTGATCGCGGATATCACCCACATGGTCAACGTGATGTACGCTGGCGAGATCGTCGAGACTGCGGACGTCGAGCATTTGTTCGCGAACCCGAAACATCCGTACACGCAGGGGCTGCTCAGATCGATTCCCGGACAGCAGGCGGGCGAGAAGCTCGAAACGATCGATGGCCAGGTGCCGACGCCCAACGAACAGGCGACCACCTGTCGGTTCGCACCGCGGTGTCCGAAAGCCTTCGAGGACTGCGAGAAGGTACACCCGGAACACGTCTCGGTAGACGACGCGGCGACCGATCACACCGCAGCCTGTCTCCTCTACCCCGAGGAGCTGTCGAGAGCCGACGCTGTTGAGCATCACAGACAGGGAGGTGACGACGAATGAGCCAGGAAATTGTCCAGTCGGAACAGCAGACAGACGAAGACGTACTGGTGAAGGTCCGCGACCTGAAAACCTACTACAGCTCCGAGCAGCTGATCGGCGGGCAACCGGTCAAGGCAGTCGACGGCGTCAGCTTCGATATCAGCCGCGGTGAGACACTCGGACTCGTCGGCGAATCCGGCTGTGGCAAGACGACACTCGGCCGGACGCTCCTGCAACTCGAGACGCCGACTGGCGGTGAGATCAGATTCGACGGGACCGACATCACGACACTCAGTGGGTACGAACTCAAGGAGTGGCGACGGAACGCCCAGATGGTGTTTCAGGACCCGGATTCGAGCCTGAACCAGCGGATGACAGTCGGCGAGATCGTCCGCGAGCCACTCGACGTCTACGAGTGGAAAACACCCGAACAGCGCCGGAAGCGGGTCCGTGAACTGCTGGATACGGTCGGCCTGAAACGCGAACACTACTACCGGTATCCACACCAGTTTTCGGGTGGCCAGCGCCAGCGGGTCGGGATCGCACGAACACTCACTCTCGAACCGGAGTTCATCGTCCTCGACGAACCGGTCTCCGCACTCGACGTGAGTGTCCAGGCGGAAGTCATCAACCTGCTCGAACGGCTCCAGGACGAGTTCGGACTGACCTACCTCTTTATCGCTCACGATCTCTCGGTCGTCAGACACATCAGCGACCGTGTCGCCGTGATGTACCTGGGCAACATCATGGAGATCGGGCCGACGGAAGAGCTGTTTACCGATCCGGCGAACCCGTACACGCGATCACTGCTGTCGGCGATTCCGGAGCCGGACCCGACATCACAGAAAGAACGCGTGCGACTCCGCGGGACACCGCCGAACCCGCGGTACCCGCCGAGTGGCTGTCCGTTCCGGACCCGGTGCCCGGTCCGGATCCGTCCAGAGGAGTACGAAAATCTCGACGACGATATCTGGGACGGCCTGAATCGTCTCGAAGAGATCCTCAAAGAGCGCAAACGCTCCCGTGGGGCCGTCGACAGATTCCGCGAGAAGATCGGCCTCGAAACACGGTACGGGTCAGCGGCTGAGATCCGCGAGGAGCTGTTCGGTCACCTGACCCTGCCCGAGAAGATCGAGCGCGTGCTCGACAATGTTTCGGCGGAGATCGAGGCCGGTGACGAAGCCGCAGCGATCGACGTGCTACAGACCGAGTTCCGGACAGTCTGTGGCACGGAACAGCCGTCACACCACACCGTCAGCGATTCCGGGCGGACGAGCTACTGTCACCGCCACAGAGACCAGTACGACGATCCGAAGACCGTCTTTGAAGAACGGACCTGACGCCGATGACGCCTGCTCGCAGCCGGCTCCGTCCAGTAGCAGTTGCGGCGACGTACGCGTTCGTCTACGCACTCGCTGTCGCGGTCCTGGCGGTCGTCGGTGCGGGTGTCGTCGCCGCCGCGACGGGTGGCGGGCTGGTCCGGATGAAACTCATCCTGTTCGTAGTCGGCTGGCTGCTGATGGCGTACGCGACCGTCCGGCTCTGGCCGTCGACGCCGGACACAGTTGACTCCGACTCGACGCCAACCACGGAGACGATCCCGAAGGCCGGTTCGCGGTCACGGTTCGAGGCCGTCCTCTACGAGTTGCCGCCCGCGAGATGGCTACCGCCGCCCCAGCCCGGGGTTCGGACGAGTGACGAGGCGAAACTGTTTCTCGGCAGCCTGCTCGTCTTGCTGTCGTCCTTTCTGCTGGAGACAGTTTTCGGCGCAGCGTGAACAAGATATAAACAGTTCCCAGCGGACAACAGTGTATGACCGGTATGGGAGACAACCAGACGGGCGACGAACGGAAGCTCCGACACACTGCAGAACCACGACGGGAGGCCTGGGAGGGCACGCTGGAAGAACTGGCGGCTCTCGCCGACGAACGACGTGCTGACGGCTGGGACGTGGTCGACGTCGCGGCGATTCACACCGATCCAGTCACGCCCGATATGGGTGACGACGAGGAGCGGTTCGGTATCGTCTACACGATCGCCGACAACCACGCGGATGCGGTCATCGAAGCCTTCGAAGTCGGTGAGTTCACCGAGTACCAGGCCTACGGACGGATCGTCGCTGGCTACGTCTTCCAGGTCGTCGAGCTACTCGATCCCGAGCGCGAGCGTGCGCTCCTGATCGCCTCGTCGTACGACCGCACCCGTGCCCGTGGGCTCAGTGAGGCTGCGCGAGAACACGACAGGCTGTACACACACGCCAAAACAATCGACGGGACGCCGCTCGGTGTCGTCAAACACGAGGCGTACGAACCGCTCCTGCCGGAAGGAAAGAGCGACTAGATCGCGGTATCGTACTCGTCCTCGAACTCCCGTTCGCCGCGGTAGACCTCGACGAACTCCTCGACGTCGAACTCGGCGAGCTGGCGTTCGAACTCCGAGACTGTTTCGCCGTCGTCAGCGTGGCTCACCGCGTGCTCCATCATCTCGATGACGAGTTCGACGACGATCCGGTGGAGTTCGGGGGCGTCGAAATCGGCCACCCAGACCAGCCCGAAGCCGACCTCGCCGTCGCCGGAGCAGTCTGTGGCCGCGACTTCTTCGGGGTGCTCTTCGCGGACCATCGCGAGCAGGTGGGCAGTCGTGAACTCGTCGAACTCGTCTTCCGTGGTGATCGTCGCACGCAGCGTGTCGGCGAGAAACTCAGGGATGAACCGACCGAGCGGGTGGACGTCCATCACGACCGCGTGGCTCGCGCCACAGGCGCAGTCGAGTTCGCGGACACCGAGATTCAGTTCGTGCGGGTGCAGTTGCTGGCCACAGGGCAGGTCGAGTTCGTCGTCACCCTGGCCGGGAACGTGCGGTGTCGCCATGAGTCAGGGCCAGTCGTCGCGGGTATCCTCTTCCATCTCGACTGCCGGTTCGTCTTCGGCGATCTCCCAGCCGGCCGATTCGGCGGCCACGTCGAGATCGACGTACTCCCAGCCGGTTTCCTCGGCCAGCGTTTCGTCCTCGTCGGTGGTGCCGACGAAGACGTACCGCTCGCTTTTGAACTGATCCTGGATGTTCTCCAGACTCTCCCGCCGGGTGCGTGGCCCGGAGAAGAAGTCCTGTCTGATCCGGTGTTTGCGCGTGAAGTTGGTCACGACGTAGGTCGGCTTGTCCGAGATCACACCGATGTAGTTCGTCCACTGGCGCGCGTCAGTAAAGACCGAATCCGGCGCCTGGAGCTCTTTGAGTGCCTCTAGTTCGAACGCGAGTGTCATATCGCCGCTGCCGCCATCCATACTGGAAGTTCGGGTGGCAGTGGAAAAAAGACCGTCGGTCGCGACCGTATACTGGTTGTTGCGAGTCTGTGTCGCCACGACGCGCCCGCTCGGTCTGCTCGGGTGTGAGTCCCCGAGTACTGGAGGCCGGGTCGAAAATACCGCAACAACCAGTATCACTCAGCTCCTGGCGGTTCTCAATCAGCTTCTGGCGGTGATTCGAGTTTCTCCAGATCGACTTTCTCTTCGAGCAGGAGTTCCTTCTGGTCGGCCACCTGGCGCTCCTCGCGGATGATCTGTTTGAACGCCGACTGCTGGGAGAGGTCGCCGATCAACACACCACCGACGAGCTGGCCGTTCTTGAACGCGACCCGACGCCACTCGGTGTCGGAGTATTTGCGCTCGGCGGTCTCGTCGCCGATCGTCGGGTGACCGAAGGAGAGGAAGGGGAAATCGAAGTGCGTAATCGAGTACGAGGAGACCCAGCGGAAGGACTCCGCTTCCTCGTCTGCCACCATATTCTTCCCCGCGATCGACCCCTGTTCTTTCGCCGACCCCCACGAGCCGTTCTGCGCGCGCTCGTTGAAGATGGTATCGTAGTACCGGGTGATGTCACCCGCAGCGTAGATGTTGTCGACGGTCGTCTGCATGTACTCGTCGACGACGACGCCGTTGTCACGCTCGATGTCGGTTCCCTGGAGCCACTCCGTGTTGAAATCGAGTCCGATCGCGACACCGGCCCACTCGGCCTCGAACCGTTCCCCGTTCGGATCGACGGCCGCCTCGACGTGACCGTCGTCGTCGACCTCGAAGTGGTCGACACCGGAGTTGAACACCGGTTTGACACCCTTCTCTTCGAGCGCGTTGTGGATGATCTCTGCCCCTTCCTCCGAGAGTGCGTACCGCCACCAGCAGTTCCCGCGCATCAGGTAGTGGGCATCCAGTCCCTGCGCGGCGGAGATCGCAGCGAGATCGATGCCGAGTAGCCCCGCGCCGACGACGACACCCTTCTCGGACTGTTCGGCGTGCTCTCTGATCCCGCGCGCGTCCTCGAACGTCCAGAAGTGGTGGATACCATCGGCGTCAGAGTGATCGACTGGCAACTGTGTCGGCGTCCCGCCTGTCGCGACCAGCAGTTTGTCGTACTCGTAGCCATCCCCCGTGTGCGTGTGTACGACCTGCTCGTCGGGATCGACACGCTCGACGTGCGTGTTCAACTCCAGTGCGATATCGCGTTCCTCGTACCACTCTGGCTCGTGGATCGAAATAGGCGCTTCGGGCAGTTTGCCCTTGGCAAACTCCTTGATCAGGATGCGGTTGTACAGGGCCTCACCTTCGTCGGTAAGTATCGTGACATCCGCCTCGGGATCTTCCTCCCGTATGGTTTCAGCCGCTGAACTCCCCGCAATCCCGTCGCCTATGATTAGATGCGACGTGCTCATACATCGGTTGTTGAACGCCGGGCCTAATGTGGGTTGCTATTCATCTAGTCTTTGTGAGGATAGCGGCAGGACCGGCGCAAAATTAAACGGTTGCAAACAAACACAGCAAAAGTAGCGGTATTAAAATATTATTCCGCAAGTTATGCGAAATGTACTGATCACTGTCTGCCGTCGCGCACTTTGACCGCCATCCCGGTTTCGAACGCGGCCATCCCCGCGCCCGACAGCTCCGCCCGTCCGACGGCGAGCAGCGATCCGTCGGTGTGTTCGACGAGCACCTCGTCGCGTGGACGGATCGCTTCGTCGGCGTTCGTGACGAACTTCGCAAAGGCGTTGCGCCCCTCCCGGACGTACGGTTCGCTTTCGTCGCCCACGACGACGCGATAGGCTGGCGAGTCGAGTGTCTCCTGCAGGCGGCGGCCGCCGGCGAGTCCGAGTCTGAACCGTCCGTCCGACTCGTAGGTCCCGATCCGGCCATCCGGGCCGTGGATCTGGCGAGGGCGGCCAGAACTCGTCCGGGTCACCGACAGCTCATCGGGGTCGGCAAACAGCCCGCGACCGGCACCCGCACCGAACTGGTAGTCAGCGACGTAGCGCAATCCGTCGATATCGTCGGCCATTACCCGTCATTCCGTGTCGACAGCAAAAACCCCTCTGATCAGGCTGGTGGCCAGACGTTCGGAGAGATATTCGAGGCCGGGCGCGGTCGAAATGGGTGCAGTATTTTTCGGCACAGACCACAAATTTCGGTAGTTCACGGCGTCTAACACACAATTTGGGTTGTCACAGTGGGAAAGACTCGTCCCGATCACTACCCGTCTCGCATAGCCACCGCGTCAGCGCCCCTCTTCGATGGCCAGACCGAGTATATAGGGCGTCAACACAGCATCGAGGACCGCGATTCCGAGGAGGAGCCACCGGATCGGACCGTCGAGAAAAAAGATCGCGACGACCCCGATCAGTGTCCCACTTACAACTCCCAGTAACGAACGAACTCGTCTGTCCGCGAGCGGATTCTCTGCTGCCATACGCGTCAATCCGGCTAAGAGAGACAAAAATACGAGGGGCTGTTTCTCGACACGAAACAGAACGACGGTCAGTCGGCTGTCTCGAGCGGTTCGATCAGTTCGATCACGTGGCCGTCTGGATCCTTGATGAAGGCGGTCCGCGCCGAGGCCGCCGGCTGATCGGCGGGTTCCTGCACGACGCCGTGGTGGTCGATGGTCTCGAAGGCACCGTCGACGTTCTCGACTTTGACTGCGAAGTGGTCCCAGGCGGTCCCGGCCTCGAACTCGTCGTCGCCGTCCGTGTCGGAAAGCTGTATCTCGAATCCGTTGCTGTCGCTGACGTAGACGTTCCGGGTGGAGCCATCGTCGCTGGTGAACTCCCAGGAGTCGTCGAAGCCGAGTTCGTCGATGTACCACTCGGCGAGACGGTCAGCGTCCGAAACGTTCAAGCAGACGTGTAGCGCGTCCATACGTCTCGTGCAAGCGCAACCAAAATAAGCACACCGCAATCAGTCCAGCTCTGTCGAGGCTGATTCGTCGGCGACGAGTTCGACACCGGAGAACTCGAACTGGGCCCCACCCGACGCCGACTCGGTCACGGCCAGCTCCCAGCCGTGGGCCTCCGTGAGACTGGAGACGATCGCGAGTCCCAGACCGGTCCCGTTACCGTCTCCGGAGACGCCGGCTTCGAGAACTGCACTGCGATCAGCCGGGGGGATGCCGTCGCCGTCGTCGGCGATATAGAACCCCCGGTCCGACTCCAGGGTTTCCACGCGGACGGTCACGTCCGGGCCGGCGTGCTGGACGGCGTTCCGGAAGAGGTTCTCGAACATGCGGGTCAGCTGGTCACGATCCGCACGGATGACGAGCTGTGTGTTTATCACCAGTGTGCTGCCCCCCGTCTCGACCAGCGACCAGGCGTCCGTCGCGGCAGTCTCCAGGGGGACGTTGGTGCGATCGTCGATGTTGTGACCTCCTCGCACGAGTGCGAGCACGTCGCGGATGATCTGCTGGATTCGCTGGTGGGCCTCCTGGGCACGGGAGAGATGTCGTTCCTGCTCCGAATCGTCGATCGATTCCTTGACGGCGTTCGTCCGACCGATGGCAACGTCGAGTGGGTTCCGAAGGTCGTGCGAGAGCAGTCCTGCGAACCGGTCGAGCTGTTCGTTTTCCGCCTCGAGCTGGCTCCGGCGCTCGTGGTCGTCGGTCACGTCGTGGAAGAGGATGACCCACTTCCGTGGCGGGCGTGGCTCTCTGCCGGCCGGGTAGGCGTGGATGTCGTAGTGGCGCGTCTCGCCGTCAGACTCGATCGGGAGGACGACCTCCTCGCGCTCCAGGATGGCCTCTCTGACTGCCGGCACCGCGTCGAGAACAGTCTCGATCGACTCACCCTCGATATCGGTCTCGAAAAGAGATCTGAACGGAACGTTCGCAACCAGCACGTTGTTTTCGTGGTCGAGGACGACGATCGGATCCTCGAAGGCGTTGAGCAGCATCTCGTGTTCGATGGGGGGCTGGCTGTCAGCCTCCGTCCGCGCCAGCCAGAAACCGATGCCGGCTGCAATAACGAGCATCGCGAGAGTAAAGACCGCGCCATACCAGATAACCGGTGCATCTCCCGGTGCAAACTGCATGAGGACCGACAGCAACCAGCCGATATCACTCATCGTCACAGTTAGGCAGCACAGACTCATATATCTGTAGCAATAGACTCACCGGCATCTGTCAGCGAGGAGGGAATCCGCCGGTTCAGAGCCGCCTTCGTCGGGACCGGTCTCGGGCGGGTACCCGAGTGTGATACTGGAACGGGATTGGTCGAGAGACTGAACCGGAGTATTTACCCCGCAGTTGTTGCTAGGAGGGGTATGCCGATCCCGAAATCCTCCGCAGACGACCTCCGGCCGCTCGAATTCCGCGAGCCCGAGGAGGTCCTCGATGCGGACAAGCTGTACACCGTCTACGAAATCGCCCGTCTCCTGCAGGGGCTAGAGGTCGACGCCGAACTCGATGTCGAGACAGAGAACGTCCTGATGGACTGGGCGATTCCGTGGCTGCTGAAACACGCCGAACGGTTCGTCTTCGCCGAACCGACTGGGGACACCGAACCGGGCTACTACGGCCTCGCCGAGCAATGACGCTGCTGGTCGTCGGTGCCGACCGCGTCGATGCCGGCAAGACGACGTTCTCCACGGGCCTGGTTGCCGCGACTGACGCCGTCGGATTCAAGCCCAGGGCGGGAAACGACTTCTGGTTCCACCACGACGACTACCAGACCGCTATCGCCCGGGGCAGCATCTACGGCAAGGACGCCCGGCGACTCGCCGCAGCCAGCCCCGGGAGTCTCCAGCCGACGGATATCAACCCGATCCACCGGCTCTGGCGGCCGGCCCCCGGCAACGGAGCCGGCCTGCTCGGACAGGACGACAGGGAGTTTCTCCTCGACCGGGCCGGCGAACAGTACGTCGTCAACGGGACCACCGAACTTCCGGAGGGCGTCCGCAGTGAACTCCCGCTTTCGGAGGCGCTCGTCGTCAGCAGTGTCGAGGAGTTCAACCAGGTGATGCACCGCCACCACCTCCAGCGACTCGACGCGCTGGCCGCGACGGTCGACAGGACAGAGCGGGCGGTCGTCGAGTCCTACAGCAACGTTGCGCGACCGCTCCAGGGGATCGACCCGGACGGCGTGGCGGTCGTCGAACCGGGACGTGCACAGCTGTTCGATGGCCCCCGCTTCGTCAAGGGGTGTCAGGTCGCGACCGGTGCCGAGGGCGCCTTTCACGGTCAACTCGAAGAACGCGTCTCGTCGGTCACGGAACTCGTCGATCCGGTCGACACTGTCGCGTTGCCCGCGCTCGGGAGCGACGACCGGAAGGATCCCGACACAGTTGCCGACGCTTACGGGCCAGCCTACGAGCTATTGCTCGACGTCGCTGGCTGGTGACGAGCGACTCGCTGGCCACAACGATACGCCCGACGATAGCTTTATTTTCAATTGACAGCAAGGAGTATGTATGCCAATGCGTAACAGGGGGACCAAGTCGCCATTCGAACGTCTGCGGGAGCGCTACGAAACGACCGAAAAGAAGTGTCCAGCGTGTGGGTACGTGGACACGGAGGGGAACTGGACGACCCGCAAAGATGGTCTGAAGGTCGTCTATCATCACGTGTGTCCGAGTTGTGACGCCGAGCGTGAACACGTCTTCAGACTGGATTCCTAACAGTCGGTACGAGATCGAACAGACCGAGAGAACGCGGAGGCGGTTATCGCATACCGGCAGCCTGCAGTGCGAGTTCGATATCGTGTTTCGGATTCGTCGTCACGCTCGGGCCGTGACCGGTGTGCATCTCGGCCAGATCGTCGTCGACAGCGTCCAGCAGTCGTTCGATGCTCTCGATCAATCGCTCACGGTCACCCTCTTCGAGATCCGTCCGGCCGAAGCCGCCGTTCGCGAAGATCAGATCTCCGGCGAACAGCACACCGGTTGCCGGGGCGTACAGACAGATGTGGTCGTTCTTGTGACCGGGAGTGTGGATCGCCTCGTAGGAGTGATCGCCGAGCTGGACGCCCTCGCCGTCCGCGATCGCGTGGTCGACGACCGGCTGAGCAGGGTCGTACCCCCAGACGTCGACGCCGAAGCTCTCGGTGACCTGATCGACGTTGCCGATGTGATCGGGGTGTGTGTGCGTCAGGACGACCGCGTCGAGGTCGTCGGTGTACTGCTGCACCTCCGCGACCACGTCGAACCCCGCGCCGACGTCGACGAGTACCGTTCGCGCACCGTCGACCAGGAAGACGTTGCTCGTCAGTCCGGAGTGGCCAGTTGCCAGATTCTGAATCATGCCCGGTGGTAGGGCAGGCCACGGTTTGGCAATTCCGATCTGTCAGCCAGGCTTTGGGACCCCCATAATTCTATGTACACCGGACGAAAACAAAGTCACAGATGGCAGATCCGGAGCCAGTCGTGTTGATCGTCGAGGATGAATCGGACGTCGCAGAGACGTACCGTCTGTGGCTCGAAGACGAGTACGAGGTACGGATCGCGCACAGCGGCGACGAAGGGATCGAGCAACTCGACGACGCCGTCGACGTGGTGTTGCTCGACCGGATGATGCCCGGGCTGTCGGGCGACGAGGTACTGGAGTACATCCGGACGGAGGAACTTGGCTGTCGGGTCGCGATGGTCACTGCCGTCGAACCGGATTTCGATATTCTGGAGATGGGATTCGATACCTACCTCTCGAAACCGGTCAAAGGCCACGAGCTAGAGGAAACCGTCGCGAACCTTCTCGAACGGTCGACCTACGACAGTCTGTTACAGGAGTACTACGCCCTCGTCGAGAAGCAGGCGACACTCCAGGCCAGCAAGAACCGGGCAGAACTCGAAGGTCAGGAGGAGTTCGAGGAGTTGACCGAACGGATCAGCGATCTCCGTGACGAACTGTCGGATACCCTCGGCGGTATCGAAGACGACGACGATTTCATCGCGACGCTGCACCGGATCGAGGACGACAGCTAGCATGTACGATCTCTCGGGCACGCTGGAGGGATGGGAGTCGGTCCCGCCCGGGACGAGTTTGCTCATCGCCAGCCGAGACAGCCGGGAGAGCCGCGG
>Ga0207753_1000757_pt1 | contig 11923 bp, 14 predicted proteins | sample PonA233FremontCA_2_FD_187273 | JGI IMG/M metagenome (GOLD analysis project Ga0207753, IMG submission 187273) | Salt pond sediment microbial community from Fremont, CA, USA - Pond A23 Sediment 3 (SPAdes) | ecosystem: Environmental > Aquatic > Non-marine Saline and Alkaline > Saline | place: USA...
GACCTGAATCGTCGTGATGTTGCCTTCGATCTCGATTACCTCGCCCATCAGCCCTTCGTCGCCGACGTAGACGACGTCGTTCATCCGGGCGTCGAGATCTTGGGCGGTAACGACCGGCCCACTGACGCTTTCGATGACGCCGGTTCCGGCGTCCTGTTGCGTTGCTTGACTCATAGTTAGTCTTCCTCCATCAGATCGATTCCGATGGCTCGTTTGATCTGTCCGCGCAGTCCACCGCTTCCGGCTCCCCCACCGAGGGTGACGAGCGTCGGCTCGACACTCGTCTCGACGGCCTTCCGCTGACCACGTGAGAGATGGTCGAGATCTTCGTCGTGCATGACGATAATACCCACGTCGTCGTCATCGAGGACGCGCTCGACTGCCGCATCGAGTTCGTCGTCCTTCTGGTCGGTGGGGACGTTCTCGAACGTCTGGACGCCCGCCAGCCGAAAGCCGGTGGTGAACTCCGGACTGCCGATGACTGCTATCTCTTGGCTCATAGAATGACCAGCTCCTGTTCGATCTCGGTCTCGCTGAGACCGGCCTCACGCCCGCGAGCGATCGCACGGATGTTCTCGACCTCGCGTTCCTTCATCAGGATGTAGGCGACGACCGGACACACCGAAAGCGGGTAGACGTTCCCCAGCCGGCGGGAGTATTTGAGCAACACCGCTTCGAGGGCGTGCTCGAACTCGATGAGGCTGTCTGCGCTCTCCAACCCGTCGAGCGGCTCCGATAGCTCGCGGCCGTAACTACTGTCACGAATCCGTGTGATCAACTGATCGGGGTCCTGGACGAGCGTCTGCAGTTCGCGTGCTTTGAACAGTTTTCCACCCTCGATGAAGTACTCCGCCGGATCGATATCCGCGCCACTGCGGGCCAGCCGCAGGGCGTTTCGCGCATTTCGGAAGTCGATCTCGGCTTCGAGGAACTCGCCGTAGAGGTCGATCGGTTCGCTCGACGGCAGCCCTTCGAGCAACGATTCGTAGAAGGTGCGGTCGACCGCGTTCTCCAGCGGCACCAACACGCCGGTTTCCTCGAAATCCTCGAAGGCCGCCTCGAGGGGCTCGCCGAAGATCGTCCGGTCGAGCACCGTGATCACGTCCTCGATCGTCGCAGCCTCCAGCAGGCGGTCGATCTGTCGCTCGTCGAACTCTCCGGCCCGGATCAGGTCGGTCTCGATGGCCTCACGAGAGGCGTTGGTATAGACACCACGGAGGATCGTTTTGACGTTCCAGGCGTCGAACTTCCGGAGATACCGCGCGATCAGATCGTAGATCTGTCCCTCCGAAAACGCCAACAGGTCGTTGAAGTGTTTGGCGAGGTTCCGGTTCAGCGAGTACTCGATGAGGTCGACGCCGCTGTGTCGCGCGCCGAGCTCGTTGATCTCGCGTTCGTACTCGGATTCCTCCATGTAGCGGGCGATCTCCGAGGGGGTCATCCGGACGAGCTTGCGGTACTCGTCGTCACTGAACAGAGCCGCACGCCGCGCACGGACCCGAGCGTTGACGTACTCCGGATTCGAGCTCCCGGTCGTACTCATTGTTCGAAGAGGAGACTCGACAGTTCCTTCAGTTGATCGTCCCAGACCGATTCCAAGACGGAGTCGAAGGTATTGTTCACGCGGACCCGCGAGGTCTCGCTTTCGACGACCACGCCGCCGAGACACGAATAGGGCTCGCCGAAGGCGAAACCATCGTACTCGGTGAGGATCTCCTCGATCAGTTCTCTGTCGTCGGCGCGGCCGTGGACAACGACACTGGCGTCGTCGTCGAACTCCGTGGCCGCAGTTTCGATGAGACTTCGGGTCAGTGACTCGCGTTTCTCTGCCGGGAGCTCGGCCAGCCCGGTCTCGATCTGCTGGCGGACCTCCGCCAACACGTCGCGGCGGGCTTCGAGCCGTTGCTGTTTGGCTTCGAGCTTCGCACCCGACAACGCCTGTTCGCGCTTCTGGGCGATCTGGCTGTCGACCTCGCGTGCGTTGGCCTCACGGATCTCCTCGGCGTCGTCCTCGGCATCGGCGAGGATCTCCTCGGCGCGCTCGTCGGCGTCGGCGCGGATCTCATCCGCACGCGCGCGGGCCTCTTTTTCAATGTCGTCTCTGACTTGTTCCAAACTCATTGGTTGAAAGAGAAAGCCCTTAGAGCAGAACGACGAGCAGCGCAAGGATCACGAGCGTCTCGGGCAGCACTGTCAGGATGAGTCCCCGAGCGAAGAGATCCTCGTTCTCGGCCATCGCACCGACAGCGGCGGCTCCGATCGCGCGCTGGGAGTAGCCTGCACCGAACGCCGCGAGACCCACAGCGAGGGCCGCAGCACCGTCTGCACCGATGGCTGGGCCGCCAGCTTCACCAGTCGTCAATACAACATTGCCAAGTTCTGACGCAATTTCCAAACTCATGTTTTGTGTTTCGTCCGCTATGGTTACGTTCGCTTGTAGCCGAACAGTTGGTATTTGTCCTTACCTGCATCATAAAGCTTCCCAAACCCATTCGCTGGAACGCCGAGAAGGCTGATTTCGGCCGAATTCGTGAGATGTGTTATCACCCACAGATAGGGCTGTCTTCGAGTGGTTGAGATCTCGTCGGTACGGGCGTCGAACGGCCGAAAACGGGAGCCACTGCCGACGGACAGTCCCAACAGTGTCGACTAATGACACTCTTGCGCTGGGTCGGCGAAACACACGGTTGAAACCGCAAAACGAGCCGATCAAAAAAAGCTGCGTCGGTTAGTCGTCGGTCGTGGTGTAGGTTCGGTCGTAACCGAACGGGCTGTAGTTGCGACCGCCGCCCTCGTAGAACTTCCCGAAGAACTCGACGTATTCGAGACGGACTGCCTGCAGGCCAGCACTCGTTACACCGAGGGCCAACACTGCGGCGTGACCCACCAGCAAGACGAGAACCCCGCCGATGATACCGGCTGTTCCGCTGGTCATCATCCCGGAGAACATGATCTCAGCGCCGCTTGCCTCCAGCTCGGCGAGATACTCGGGGGTGAAGATGAAGTGGTAGTTGCCGTCGTCGTTGTACGCACCGAAGACGATGAGGTTCACCGCAAAGGCGGTGCCTGCTTTCGCCAGCAGGACCGCCCCGAGCCGGGTGTACGACAGCGCGTTGACCAGCACGTTGAGGAACTCGACAATCTCCATTGGCGCGCCGACGACGAGCAGGAGGATGCCAAACAGGAAGGCAAGCCCACCAATTGTTCCGGCGAGAGCGCTAAAGCCGTCGAACCCAAGCGGCAACGGCGCACCGTTGAACACCTCGAAGATGAAGTCGGGCTTCGAACCGGCGTAAACCGGGCTGAAGACGAAGACCCAAAAGCCGTTGAGCATGATGAGCCACGAACCGCTCTCGTAGATCGCCTCTTTGAGGCCGTGGAACTCCAGATCCTCGATGAACGAGAGGACGTAGCCGATGTTGAGATGCAGCACGCCAAAGAGCACGCTCACCGCGAACCACGCGAGCGCCCATTCGGCGTACTCCGGTTTGAGACCCTTATGAAGGACGGGCAATCCGACGTACGCCGACATCGGTTCGGCAAACGGATGCAGCCCGAAGATCTCGTCGTAGAAGAACCCGAAGATTATCGTAAACGCACCGGACCACAGCGCAACGCCACCGATGTTTTTCAGCCCCGACGAGTCGAACTTCGTGTACAGATAGCCGCCGATGAGCATATACAGCACCCCGTAGCCGATGTCACCGATCATGAACCCGAACATCAGCGGGAAGGTCAAAAAGACCAACAGCGTTGGGTCGAACTCGGTGTATTTCGGCTTGGCGACCGCTCCGACGAGCACCTCGAAGGATTTCGCTCCCGACGGGTTGTCCTGAACCACTGGCGGTTTGTCGTTGGTGGTGACGACACCGCCGTCGGCTCGGGCTTTCTCGTCACCGCTGCCATCTGCAGCCGCCGTCTCCTCGGCTGGCGGTTCGTCTTCGACTGCCGGAGTCTCGGCGTCGGCCGTCGGCTCGGTCTCCTCGACGTGGGCGTGACCGTTGGACTTGAACTGTGCGCGTTTGATCTCGTCTACGTCGACGGGACCGTCGACCTCGGTCCGGAGCGTCGACTCGAAGGTGTCGTACTCGTCGGTCGGAATCCAGCCCTCGGCGACGAAGGCGTTTTCGGTCGTCGCAAACGACAGCGGGGCCTGTTTCTTCTGGGCCTCGATGGAGAGATACTCCTCGGCCGACAGCAGGAATCCGGCCTGGTTGGCCTTGATCGACTCCAGTTCGGCTTCGACCGAATCGAGCTTCGACTGGAGTTCGGCCTTTTCGGCTTCGAGTTCGTCGGCGTACTCGGCGGGACTCCCCTCGGTGTCGGGGATCGGGACCGTGGCGAAGTCGACGCCGACGAGCGCGTCGACCAGCACCTCGTCACCCGCGTCGGTAGTCGGTTTGGCGAACACCGCGTGGGTCCGCTTGCCCGACATGATCTCGAACGTATCGATCGACTCGGCAGCGGCGAGCGTCGACTCGATGGCCTCGCGGTCGCCCTCGCCGACGCTGACGGCCAGCGAATCGTACCCACTGAGGAGACTCAGTTCGATTCCGAGATCGGCAAACGGCTCGATGTCGTCGATCTCCTCGTCGAGTTCACGAAGTTGGGTGCGGAGCTCGCTCCGCCGGTCGTCGAGGTCGTTGACAGTCTCCTGTAGGGCTGCGAGTTCGGTCTCCAGTTCGGATTCGTCGATGAGGATCGTCTCGTCGGCATCCTCGTCGGATATGTCGAGGATACTTTCGAGCGAACGGACGGTGACGAGCTTCTGGTTGATCCCCTCGGCTCCCGCCAGCGAGCGGCCGAGTTCGAAGGAGTCCCACGACTCGTCGTAGTCCGAGACATCGAGCAACTGCATGTCGTGGATCGCCTCGATGGTCGACTCCAAGACGCGTTTGGAGCCAGCCAGCGAGACCTTGCTCATCCGCTCAGGTCTGAGCATCGACCGCCTCCTCGAAGCGTTCGAGTGCCAGGTCTACGGCATCGTCGACCCGGTCGCTGGCGTCGTCGACGAGCGCTTGGCGGGTCTCTTCGCCCTCTTCGAGGAGTTGCTCGCGGCGGGCCTCGATGTCCTTCTCGGCTTCCGCGAGTCGTTCGGTGGCTCGCTCCTCGGCTTCCTCCCGGGCGGCCGCACGGATCTCGTCGGCTTCCTGTCTGGCCTCGGCAATCCGCTCTTCACGGTCAGACTCGGCTTCCGCGATGATCTCGTCGGCCCGCGCTTCGGCCTCCTTGATCTCTTTCAGAACGTCTGGTCTCGGCATACTCACTAATCGTTCGAATGTGCAGTATCTGCGTATAAGGTGTTTGCGGAACTGGTCGGCGTTCAGCCGTTCGTGGGTGTCGCTGCCACGCACGCGATCGATACAGGTATTACCGCACCGTGCACGCGACCGATCAGAAAACCGCACCGTTATTGTTCGGTCGCCCGTACGTGCAGTCGACAATGGGATTCCTCGAGAACAAGGCTCGGGCTCGCCTGTTCTACAAGTACCTCTCGCAGGTGTACGACACCATCAACCCGTTCATCTGGAACGAAACGATGCGGGACGAGGCGTTGTCGTGGCTCGCCGTCGAGCCCGGCGACCGCGTCCTCGACGTGGGCAGTGGCACCGGGTTCGCAACCGAGGGACTGCTCGACTACACCGACAACGTCTACTGTCTCGACCAATCGATCCACCAGATGGAGAAGGCCTTCGCCAAGTTCGGCAAACAGGGGGATGTGAGATTCCACCGTGGCGACGCCGAGCGGCTCCCGTTCGCCGACAACACGTTCGATCACCTGTGGTCCTCGGGCTCGATCGAATACTGGCCGAACCCGGTCGACGCGCTGGTCGAGTTCCGACGGGTCACCAAACCCGGTGGGCGCGTCCTTGTGGTCGGCCCCGACTACCCCAACTCGGTGCTGATGCAGAAACTCGCCGACGCCATCATGCTGTTTTACGACGAGAGCGAGGCAGACCGGATGTTCGCCGAGGCGGGTTACACCGAGTTCGATCACCACATCCAACAGGCCAGTCAGGGGAGTCCGAAAGCGATCACGACGGTTGCGACAGTCTCCGAGAAGTAGACGCTCGGTGCGTCGGCACCGGAAGGAGAGCTCAGACAGCCGTTTCGGTTCGAGCGACTGTTTTCCCGTCGACCGTGAGCCGAACCGAGACGGTCGACCCCGGCTCGATCGTCGGACTGTTGCTTCCAGCAACGGTGAGGGTTGCGATCTCGCCGACCGACCACTCGGGATCGCTCGCCGAGTTGAACGGGCCAGTCGGACCGGGATCGAATCCCGAAGCCGAAAAGAAGGGAACCGGCGGCTGCTCGTCGAGCGGTTCGCCGTCGACGGCGATCCACACCGACAGCGACCGAACGTCGAGCGGCTCACCGCCTTCGTGGGTGAGCCGAAGCGTGTCGCCGTCGACGGAGAGGCCGACGGCTGTGGTCGGTGCCGGCTCGGGTGGAGCCGAGGGCGAACCGGCCCCGAGCATGGCCGTGCCGATGACCGTCGCGAGGAGGACCGTCAGTGCAACCACGAGAACCCCACCGATAACCGGGGCGGTCGCTCGGGTCGACTCGGAGAGACGCTGTGCTGGAATCGGGCTGGAGGACCACGACATACGGCGGGTGGCTGCGGTTTCGTATAAAAGTAGTCGGGAACTACGTGGAGCCAGTCACCGTTTCCGGGGCCGGTGGGGTGACATCGACAAAGGCCGCGGAGGTGTCTTCACCGAAGACGGTGATCGTGAACGACTCCCGTGGGCTGACCGTCCAGAGGTGGCCTTCGGCGTCGGTCGTGCCGACCCGCTGACTCTCTTGGCCGTCTTGGCCGACTGTGATGGTCGCTTCGAGCGGTTCACCGGTCGATGCGTCGGTGACAGTGAGCCGAAGCGGGCCGCCCGCGTACGTCTGTTCGACGGTTACGTTGAGCCCGTCCTGTACTTTGGTCGTCTCGGAGGCGGTAACGACACTGTCCAACGGGAGTCGCTGGTGTTCGATGAACGTCCGTTCGGTCGGTCCGTCGACGAACGTTCGGAGTTCGCCCCCGTCGTAAGAGATCGATGTCATGAACACCGATCCCGGTCCGTCGATGTTCAGACCCGTCGACCGATTCCAGAGGATCGGATACTGCTTTTTGACGAGTTCTTCGGTTCGTTCGGGGGTCAGCTGGCTGGAACCGTCCCCACGGAGCCCTTTGCGATTGACCTCCCGGAGATACCGGTCGGCGTCGATGGTGGTCATCGTAATCGCCGTCTGACTGGTTTCGATCAGGATTCGGTCGGGAGGTCGTTCCGCACGAAGCACCGACACGACGTGAGCCCGGAGGGGGCCTTCGAGCATCAGAATATCGTACTCGAGGCGCAGGATGCGGCCCTCCGAGAACGTTCCCTCGTCGAGCGTCGACGCGTAGGATTCCAACAGAGCGGTCCGATCACGGAGTTCACTCGCCGTGAGGTGGATCGTTGCCAGTTCGACCAGTAGCTCCCGAGGTTCGGTTTCGCCGCTACTGAACGCACGGATCGCCGCCCGCTCGCGGCTTTCGAGCTCGTCGACCTCGGCTTCGACGGCATCGAGCTCCGCGAGAACCCGGCTCTCGAGTTCGCTGTCGGCGGTGTCATCGAGTTCGCGTTCGATGGTCCGCGTGGCGAGGCGATCGGTGGTGACACCGGTGTCGAACCCGGCGGCGGGCCCCAGATCGGCGTACTGTCTGCGGAGATCGCTCCGTTCGATTTCTCCGGCCGGAATCGCCAACGCGTTAGTCACGTTGGCGTCTGCCTCGATCGTCCCGTCGAGTTGAGCTGCAGCCGACAGCTCGGTGTCGGCAGTGTCGGCCTGCGGCTGGATGCCACTCTCAGCAGGAAAACCCACACCCACACCGGTAACGGTCGTGACCAGCAGAACGGCGATCACGAGCGGGAGGTGTTTCATCTGTAGGGACTCTCACCCGAACGAACAAAAACCCATCTACAACGGCTACCCCTATGAAAAGTAGTTGGTGGCTACCAGCCGCCGCTCCCGCGTGGCCGCCGTCGTTTTATCCGTCTCGGTCGACAGTTCATCCGTGACAGTCGTCTTCATCTATGGCACACTCACGGACCCGACACGCGTCTCGGAACTGTTGACCGAGTATACGTTCGGTCCGTCGGCTGTCTGTCACGGGCTTCGGCGCGTCGACGGGCGGTACCCGACAGTGGTCCCCGGTGGGCGGACGACCGGACGACTGCTCTCGACGACGGAGATCGACCGACTCGATAGCTACGAAGGTGTCGATCGCGGGCTCTACTGTCGAGTACAGGTTCCCCTACAGTCGCCCCACGGCTCCGGGGCGGGTAACCGATCCGACACCGGCCAGCCGGCGTCCGATGTCGACGCCGTCGGTATCTACGTCGGGGAACCGACTGCGCTGGGGCTCTCCGGAGCGGTCGGGTGGCCCGAAGCCGAGCGGTTCAGTCGATCGGTAAGCGAATACCTACAGACCCATTCGGTGGAAATAGTGATGGAAAATACTCACAGATGACTACTGACTGACGACCGTCTGACGCCGTCAGTTACCCCTCCGCAGTCTATTGATTTTCACTTTCACTCCGCGTGCCGTACGTTTTTATACTCCCGGTCCGTTATCCCAGTTGCACGTCACACGCGTGCATTCCCCAATTCCCTTTCGATACCCCACCGAAATCCATTAGCGGTTGCCACGGTGAGAGTGTGGTATGCTCTCTCTTTCGGCGGTCCAAGCGGCCGCAGACCGGGTGTCAGCTGTCGCTCGTGAGACGCCCGTCGAGTTTTCCCACATGTTTTCCGAACGAACCGGTGCCGAGGTGTGGTTCAAACTTGAGAACTTCCAGCGGACCGGCTCGTTCAAGATCCGCGGTGCGAGCAACCGGATCGCGACGCTTTCGACGGCCGAACAGGAGGCTGGCGTCGTCACCGCCAGTGCCGGCAACCACGCCCAAGGGGTCGCGCTCGCAGCCACGCGAGCGGGCGTCGACTCGAAGATCGTGATGCCGAAACACGCGCCGGTCTCGAAGGCGAAAGCGACCCGTCGGTACGGCGGCGAGGTCGTCCTCCACGGCGTCGACTACAGCGAGGCCCAAGCCCGTGCCCACGAGATCGAAGCCGAAGAGGGTCGGACCTACGTCCACGCCTTCGACGACGAGGCCGTCATGGCTGGCCAAGGAACGATCGGCCTCGAAATCCTCGACCAGCAGCCCGATGTCGAAACCGTCGTCGTCCCCATCGGCGGCGGCGGGCTCATCGCCGGGATTGCAACCGCGATCAAAACCCAGCGGCCCGATATCCGGATCGTCGGCGTGCAGGCCGACGGGGCCGCGAGCATCGCTCGATCACTCGAAAAGGGCGAGGTCCATACCCGAGAGAGCGTCGACACGGTCGCCGACGGGATCGCCACCCGATCGGTCGGCGAACGAACCTTCGAGGTGATCCAACAGCGGGTCGACGAGGTCGTGACCGTCTCCGACGAGGAGATCGCCCTCGCGCTCACCCTCCTCTTAGAGCGGAGCAAGACCCTCGTCGAGGGGGCCGGGGCGGTCCCGCTGGCGGCCCTGCTCGAAGACCGGTTCGACTACCGGGAGGGGGAGGTGATCGTTCCGGCGCTCTGTGGCGGCAACATCGACATGAACGTGCTGACGACGGTGATCCTCCGCGGGCTGGTTCAGATGGGCCGGTATCTGAAGATCACGACCGTCCTCAAGGACCAACCGGGTGCGCTACAGGGGTTGATCGATATCATCGCCGAACACCAAGCCAACATCTACGCGATCCACCACGAACGCACCTCCCGAGAGATCGGGATGAGCGACACCGAAGTCGAGATCGAGCTAGAAACGCATGGCCCACAGCACGCCGCAGCGTTGCTGGCCGAGCTACGGTCCAGCGGCTACGCGGTCGACATACGACAGTAGTCGGTTTCTACTGTCGCGGTAGTCGGTTTCTACTGTCGCAGTAGTCGGTTTCTACTGTCGGTTTGTCACGTCGGTACTCCCACACTCGGGACACTGGGTCATCCGCCCGAACGGCGGGGCGCTGATCCGGTTCCAGTCGTCGCTTCCCGAGGCCGCCGTGTAGCCACACCGTCGACACACTGACATCGACTGGCTGTCGGTCGTAATTGCCATGATTGATCATGTGTCGTCGGCTCGAATAACGGTTTTTCAGCCCTCGTGAGTGGTCGACCAACGGAGTGGTCCACGCAGATTTATAGCGTGAGTGTCCCAACAACAGCTATGAAACGGACGGTCAGCACCGAGGCGGTCTTCACGCTGGGGTCGTGAGACGTCGAACCAAATCGAGCCTGCTGTGGGGGGCGATTGGCGCGCTGACGTTCCTCGTGCTCGCACAGGGGTATCTCATCGGCGTCGGCTTGCTGCCGACGAGCTACGTCGGGATAGTTGTGATCGGGGTAACGATCGGCGGTACCGTCGGGACGGTGTCGTATCTGGCCGAGCCGTGGCTGGCCGCGAAGGGAAGGACTTAAAATCGGCAGCGGGCTAGTACAGGACGAGCCAGAATGGCCGAGCGGTAAGGCGCACGCCTGGAAAGCGTGTTCCCTTTGGGATCCAGGGTTCAAATCCCTGTTCTGGCGTTTCTGACGGATCAGCAACCACCAGCGGTGCGGACGTGGCGGGTTGGGCCACACAACGAACGGCGAAGCCGTGAGTATAGCGCCGCGATTACTGCAGACCCGGAAGCCGACATCTAACAGGGACTTGAGTAGCGAAGCGGAGCCGAACGGGTAAATTCAAATCCTTACTATCGCGTTTTGATGCAGCAACAGCTCCGTGTGGTTCTGCTGTGATAGTATTGTCCACCGGACGATCCATATGTTATTGAATGACGGGGGCGAAACTCCAACCAGTAGCTGGGGGCCAACAGTTGTCGTCAGCTACGGGCCGCGGTCAACCGGCCCCGAAATCAGGGATATCGACTTGTGAACACCCGAGATCCTCGGGCACGACGCGACGAGTCCACCGATAAGCCACTACTTGACAGTGGCAGTTGATATCCCTCTCCTGGTGTTTTTGACTACTCACCAGTCGACACGCCAGCGAGACCGTCACATTTGCACCCACGGAAAGGTTCATATGCATGTGTGTCGTTGTCATGGTTGACAATGCCAGACACGAAAGCAGGCCGCGAACGGAAAGGCCGCAACAAACGCGCGCAGTTGGAATCGAAACTCAACGCCCGCGAGCGAGAGTTGCTAGGAGAACACAGCGAGCCACCGGAACCTGATCGTGTCGACAGCGAGTTTTTGACCGATCCGAGCGAGCTCGAAACCTGAGACGACCGGCTTTCTTTTTATCCTATCGCGTCCAGCCGAGCGACAGCCGCGAGTCGACACCAACGACGACCGATCGTCAGGAATCTCCATGGCGACAGACGACAGTAGCCGTCGACTACCAACAGTAAACAGTATATAAACCCTGTAAAACAGTCCGTCACGCCCGGATCGAGATGTGTGTTATCGGACCACATGAAATTCTCGGGCCATACGGCCCTCTGTGTGTTTTAGACTCAGACACCCGCCTTCCCGAAAGCCAACAGCTCGCTGACTACCAAAGGTTTTATATAGAATCACAAACAATCAGTCGGGTGTACTATGAGTCAGCGAATGCAGCAGGGGCAGCCGATGATCATTCTCGGAGAGGATTCACAGCGCGTCCAGGACAAGGACGCCCAGCAGTACAACATCTCTGCGGCCCGCTCGGTCGCTGAGGCCGTCCGTTCGACACTCGGGCCGAAAGGGATGGACAAGATGCTCGTCAACTCGATGGGCGACGTCACCATCACCAACGACGGGGTGACGATCCTCACCGAGATGGACATCGACAACCCGACCGCCGAGATGATCGTCGAGGTCGCCGAGACACAGGAAGACGAGGCCGGTGACGGCACCACGACCGCCGTCGCCATC
>Ga0207753_1000759_pt1 | contig 11892 bp, 12 predicted proteins | sample PonA233FremontCA_2_FD_187273 | JGI IMG/M metagenome (GOLD analysis project Ga0207753, IMG submission 187273) | Salt pond sediment microbial community from Fremont, CA, USA - Pond A23 Sediment 3 (SPAdes) | ecosystem: Environmental > Aquatic > Non-marine Saline and Alkaline > Saline | place: USA...
CCTCATCGGCCTCATCGGAGGCCTCGTCGCCGCCTGTGGAGGCATCCGCGTCCGTGGAATCGGGGGCGGCGTCTTCAGGGGCTTGGGCGGCGCCCTCTTCAGTGTTCTCCTCGTCCTGAACGTCCGGAGTTTCCGTAGTCGTCTCGTCTGCCATAATGGGGTCTGCAAATGCGTGGGAGATTGGGTTTGCGCTACTACGACCGTCGCCTGCGCAGCGAAACCGTATCTGCCCACGGTCAACCCACTGTCACATCGGGCCGTATGGTTGATTGGTGCAGCCTCGAATTGCGATTGTCGAACGCCGGGTGGACCCCACTCGACACTCGCCCCTCGCAATTCGCAACTGACTAACGCTTGCTGTACTGGCTCTTCTTGCGGGCGCCGGGCTGGCCGTACTTCTTGCGCTCGACCATCCGGTCGTCGCGGGTCAGATAGCCGGCGTCACGAAGGGGCCCGCGCAATTCCTCGTCGTACTCGACGAGTGCCCGGGCGATGCCGAGCCGAATGGCTTCGGCCTGTCCGGTAAGGCCGCCCCCAGAGGCGTTGACCTTTACGTTGAACTGACCGATGGTATCGGTCACGTCGAACGGCTGATCAAGCGTGCGGCGGCGCCAGGTGACCGGGAAGTAGTCCTCGGCGTCTTCTCCGTTGACCACGAAGCTGGATCCATCGCCCGGACGCAGATACACGCGCGCCGTGGATGTCTTCCGGCGCCCAATGGCCTGATACTGAGTCATCTTGGGCATGAGAGAAATCGGGGTTTCAGAAAAATACGTCGGCAAAAGGGCGGACAGGGCGTCACGCGTTTTCGAGCGGCTCGGGCTGCTGGGCCTCGTGGGGATGGTCCGGGCCGGCGTAGACCTTCAGCTTCTTGAAGGTGTCCCGTCCAAGGGGGCCCGTAGGAAGCATGCCCTCCACGGCCTGCTTGATGATGTACGTGGGCGTATTCTCACGCACCTCTTCCGGAGAGCGAGCACGATCACCGCCCGGGTAGCCACTGTGCTCGTGGTAGTCTTTCTGCTGCTCCTTCTTGCCCGTGAACCGGGCCTTGTCGGCGTTCACGACAATCACGTGATCGCCCGTGTCCACGTGCGGCGTGAAGGTGGGCTTGTGCTTGCCGCGGAGCACGCGGGCGACCTGAGAGGCGAGACGGCCCACGACCTTGTTCGTGGCGTCCACGACGTACCAGTCGCGTTCCACCTCGTCCGGCTTGGCGTTGAAAGTTTTGAAGCTTTGCGTGTCCATCGGTCGGGGTCCGTCGGTTGGCGCAGGTCCGGAGAGCGACGTGGGCGCACAAGTAGGGGGCCACGAAAGTAGGGGGCCACGAAGAGCGGTCCGCCCAAGCACGAAGCCTAAGCACGAAGAAGGGCCAGCCCATGCATCCGCTCAAGAGAACAGAGGCTTACGCCTAAGACGTGAGCGGGCCCCCACGTCGAAACATTTATTGCAGTCACTCTACCACGGACGGCGCCTGACCAAGTTTTCGTGTGTCGAAGGGATTCCTGTAATCTTGACGGAGGGGGGCGGTGGGAGAGGAGGGGCAGAGCTCCCTGCCAAATTGCATGGAAGGGAACGTTGGGCAGAGATTTTCATTACAGCCGGGCTTTTTCAGGCTGATCAAACGGAATTGAGCGGGCGCATGCTGACCATCGACGTCACGTCTCTTTCGACGGGCATCCATCGCCTGGAGTTCGCCCCCTCCGCCAGCGAGGTCAACCTGGACCCCTCCACCTTCCGGGACCTGCAGGTCGACGTGGAGCTGCAGTATCACCGTGACCGCATCCTCGCGAAGTTGCACGCGACGGCGACGGCCGAACTGACGTGCGATCGTACCCTTCAGCCCTACGACGAGGCCCTGGAGGGGCAGTACAACGTGCTCTTTGGGCCGCCGTCGATGGTGGGGCAGGAGGGGGAAGAATTTGAGGAGGTGCGGCCGTTTACGGCGTCCGACCGAGAGATTGATCTCACAGAGGTGGTGCGCGACACGCTCCTTCTTTCCATTCCGCAGCGCCGCATCGCCCCCGGGGCCGAGGATGCGCCCATCGAGCAGGAATTCGGAGCGGCCGACGATGCCGACGAGGACGATGCCCCCGCTGATCCCCGTTGGAGTGCCCTGGAGGAGTTGAAAGACGAAGAGTAGGGGCGCAAGGGCCGGGTCCAAGCACCCTGTTGGGGTGTAAATTCTAGGCGAAATGAGCCTGGGGGGCTGAACACCGGGGGCGGTCCCTCCATCATACCGAAGCCTTTTCCCAGTACGCTTGATGGCATTCCGCCCTGAATCCGACGCTCATTGTCCCGACGATCTTGAGTCATGGCTGTCCCGAAACGACGACATTCGAAGTCTCGCACCCGGAAACGTCGCTCGACGTATTACAACGAGCTGGAACCGCCCCAGCTTATGGAGTGCAACAACTGCGGCAATCCGAAGGTGATGCACCGGGCCTGCAAGCACTGCGGGCACTACCGGGGGCGACAAGTTATTGAGCCGTCCGATGAGTTGATGGCGTAGGAAACTGGTGCGCACTTGCCAGGTGTTCTCTCGCCGACAGGGGCCGGGCCCCGCCGCGTTGGTGCCCCCGAGCACGCATGCAGGGCACCCGTTTTTTTGTCGGGTCTTCGTTCCGAATGCGAGAGCATGCCCGGCGATTGTCGCCGTGCACGCCTATGTTTCCGCCGACATGCCGCCACGCTTTTCGGGACGTATCGAGAAGTGATCTCCAGTTCGGCGGGGCGGCCGTCGCTTCCCCCGCATGCACGCTCTGGCAGACACACGGACGGTTCGTATGGCAGCATCGCGCATCGCAGTAGACGCAATGGGGGGCGACGACGCCCCGGAAGCGGTCGTGGAGGGGGCCATCCAGGCCCTTCACCAGACGGAGAACGAGTTGTCGGTGCTTCTCGTGGGGCCCGAGGAGCGCATTCAGGACCTCCTTGCGTCGCGTCCAGAAGCCCCAGAGGAGCGTCTTGACATTGTTGACGCCCCGGAAACGATTGGGATGGGAGAGGCGCCGTCGACCGCCGTGAAGAAAAAGCCCAACTCGTCGATTCACCGCGGCCTTGCGGCCCACCACGACGGCCACGCCGACGCGTTCGTGAGTGCCGGCAATACGGGCGCCATCATGGCGGCGTCCATGTTTATTTTGCAGCGGATTCCGGGCGTGGAGCGGCCCTCCATTGCCGGGTTCTTTCCGACCCTCAGGGGGTCCTCCGTCGTCCTTGATATTGGAAGCAACGTCGACTGCAAGCCGGTCCACCTCCTCCAGTTTGCCCGGATGGGCACCGTCTATGCACGCCAGGTCCTCAAGGCCGACCCGCCGTCGGTGGGACTCCTCAATATCGGTGAAGAGCCCGGCAAAGGCAACGACCAGGTAAAGGCGGCGCACGAACTGCTCGAAGACGCGACCGACGTCCACTTCGCCGGCAACGTGGAGGGGGGCGATCTGCTCTTCTACGCCGCCGACATCATTATCTGCGACGGATTCGTTGGCAACGCCCTCTTAAAGTTCGGGGAGAGCATGTCGACGGTCTTGTCGGAGATGTGCCAGCAGGAGATGGAACGCCAGGGCCTTGCGCCCGAGGAGCAACAGCTCGTGGCGGGCGTGCTCGACGAAGTGCGTGAGGGCTTCGATCCGGAGTCGCTCGGCGGGGCCCCGCTCCTCGGGGTCAACGGAAACGTGCTCGTGGGGCATGGGAGCTCGTCGCCGGACGTCATCGCGCAAATGATTCACTCCGCCCGCACGGTCGCCACCGAGCGCGTTGCCCACGCCTTGGAAGAAGCGTTTCGGGCGTCCACTGTGTAGCGCCCAATCCGGGTCCCGTCTTTTTCGCACTGTCCGGTTGTCTCATGCCTTCTCCCTCGCCCTCATCTCGCCAGGCCGCCATCACCTCCGTCGGCCACTATCTGCCCGAGACGCGGCTCACGAACGGGGACCTGGAGGCGATGGTGGAGACCAGCGACGAGTGGATTCGCACCCGAACAGGCATCCAGGAGCGACGCATTCTGGGCGACGACGGCAAGGCAACGGCCTTCATGGCGACCGAGGCCGCCCGGGAGGCCCTCGACAAACGTGGGATCGGGCCGGACGCGGTGGACCTGATCGTCGTGGCCACGGTGACGCCCGACATGCTCTTCCCGGCCACGGCCTGTCTCGTGCAGGACAACCTGGGGGCGTCCAACGCGTGGGGGTTCGACCTGTCGGCGGCGTGCAGTGGCTTTATCTACGCGCTCACGACGGGCGCGCAGTTCGTCGAGACGGGCCAGGCGGAGACGGTGCTCGTGATTGGGGCCGACAAGATGAGCTCGATCGTCGACTACACGGACCGCACCACCTGCATCCTTTTTGGAGACGCGGCGGGGGCGGTGGTGCTCGAGGCCGATGAGGAGGCGGGCCTTCACGACGCGGTGAACCACGTGGACGGGGAGCACAGCGACCTGTTGCGCATGCAGGGCGGCGGCAGTCTCAACCCGCCGACCCACGAGACCGTCGACGCCCACATGCACTATCTCCAACAGGAGGGGCGGCAGGTCTTTAAGCTCGCCGTGAACCGGATGGCGAACGTGTGCGGAGAGGTGCTGGACCGCAATGGCCTCGACGGCGACGACGTGGACTACCTCGTGCCGCACCAGGCCAACCAGCGCATCATCGACGCGACGGCCAAGCAGCTGGGGCTCTCGTCCGACCAGGTGATGGTCAACATCGACCGCTACGGCAACACCACGGCCGCGACGATTCCGCTGTGCCTGTACGACTGGGAGGACGAGCTGGCGCGCGGCGACGATCTCATCGTGACGGCCTTCGGGGGCGGGTTGACCTGGGGGGCCGGCCACCTCACCTGGGCCTACGGCTGACGGTGGGGAGGGGAATGAGGGCATCTGCTGTCTGCGTCCATTTTGACCCCACGCAACTCTCGAACTTCGCACTCCGACCGTGACATGGCGACCGCATTTCTCTTTCCCGGACAGGGCTCGCAGGCCGTCGGGATGGGGCACGAGCTCTACGAGCAGCACGAGGAGGCCCGGGCCCGCTTCGAGGCTGCCACCGAGATCCTCGACGTCGACCTCCTCGCACTGATGTTTGGGCTGGAGGCAGACGCGGACGCGGCGGGAGAGAGGCTGAAGCAGACAGAAATCACGCAGCCGGCCCTCTACACGCACAGCCTGGCGGCGATGGCGGTGCTCGAGGCACGCGGCCTGGCGCCCGACATGGCGGCGGGGCACAGCCTCGGGGAGTACAGCGCCCTGGCGGCGGTGGGCGCCCTGTCGTTCGAAGACGGGCTGCGCGTGGTGCGCCGACGCGGAGAGCTCATGAGCGAGGCCGGAGAGCGCCGCCCGGGCCGCATGGCGGCCATCCTGGGACCCGATGCGGCCCACGTCGAAGAGGTCTGCGAAGAGGTCTCGGCGGCCGGAGACGGGGTCGTCCAGCCCGCAAACTACAACGCCCCGGGCCAGATTGTCATTTCCGGGGACGTGGGGGCGGTTGAGCGGGCCACGGAGGCGGTGCAAGGACGCGCCCTGCCGCTGCCGGTGAGCGGGGCCTTCCACTCGCCCCTCATGGAGTACGCGCGGGAGGGCCTTGCGGAGGTGCTCGACGCAGTGGCCATCGACCCGCCCCGCTGCCCGGTGTACCCGAACGTAACGGCCGAGCCGACGACGGATCCCGACGAGATTCGGCGCTGCCTCACGGAGCAGCTTCTTTCTCCGGTCCGGTGGGCGCCCACGCTCCGCCGCATGCAGGAAGATGGGGCCGTCCGCTTCGTGGAGGTCGGAACGGGAGAGGTGCTGCAGGGGCTCGTGGGCCGCACGCTGGAGGAAGAGGTCGAGACGATGGGGGCTGGCACCCCCGACGAGATCGAACACCTAGCCGGAACGTAGGGAGCCTCGCGGCGAGGAACGCGCGCACGGGGGATGAGTGCTATACCCTACACGTTGCAGAACCTGCGTGTCGGCCTTTGTCCGAACCGTCCCGGCCCCATGGGTGTCCCCGCCTCGTCCTCTCTCGCGTCGTGTCGCTGGCCCGTCGGACTGTGGCTCGCAGCGGTGCTGCTCGTGGGATGTAGCGGGGGCGATACCTATTCGGTCGACGAGGGGGAAATCTCTCAGCGGTTCTTGCCGGCAGAGCGAACCGTGGACCACCATCCCGACTCCCTAAAGGCCCTCACCATTTCGGAGAGCGATGGCAAGATTCAGTTCGAGGTCGAGCGTGACTTCGAGTCGCTCACCGAAAAGTGGTCCAGCAGTTTCCAGAACATCGGCCCGGGGCGCAGCTTCCGAAGTCGCACCTACGCGACCTTTTGGAGCCTCGAGCTCTCGCTCATGTCGCTCCAGCCCGAAATGGGGGTGCTCTCTCTTCAGAAGGAACGGGCCCGAGAGATGATCGCCCAGCGGCGCGCAGAGTACGCCAAGACGATCCACATCGACGTATACTGGTTTGTGGAGCGGGGCCGGAACGGCATCATCACGGGGCCTGGCGCCCGGACCGAGCTGCGTGTGGGGGAGGAACGATACCGTCCCGTCCAGTCGGACCACGGCCCCCTCCGAGAAGCCTTCGTGACAGGGGGACGGACCGTGCTGTACCGCCGCAATTCGCTCTATTTTCCTCGGACAGTGGAAGGAACCGACATTCTCGCGGACGCGTCGAGGATGACGCTCCGCGTTCGCCAGACGGGCGGAGGGGCGCGCCAAGAATTTGCGTGGCGGTGGAACGAGTCGAAAACGGCCCAGGGCGCGAAGAGAGACGCTTCCCGGCGGGGCCTTGGGGCGCTGGGTCCTGCGACGAAGGCCGGCTCGCCTTGAAGAGCCCGGCCCGTGTACGAGTCGACCCGGCAGCCCGGGCCCGACTCTCGCTTCGTGACGGCTGGGGCATTGCTGTGAGAAGTGTGCGGGAAGGGCCTTGCCTTTCTGAAGGGGATTCCCAATCTTCCAGACCCGATGGCGGCGGGACCCCTCCACACCACACCGCTCACAGCACGCAGCTCCCCACCATGCGGGTCGACCTCCACGGCGCTACGGTCCTCGTCACCGGCGGCACGCGCGGCATCGGACGCGCCCTCGTCGATGCCTTCGCCGAGGCCGGGGCCAACGTCGCGTTCACGTTTCGCACGTCGACCGACGCAGCGGCCAATCTCGTCACGGCCCTCGAGGAACAGGGTACGGAGGCGTTGTCGCTCCAGGGGGACGTGGCCGATCTGGACGTTGCCCAGGACCATGTCAATGCCGTCACGGAGCGCTTCGGGGCGCTCGACGTGCTCGTCAACAACGCCGGCATCACCCGGGACGGGCTCCTGCTCCGCATGGGGGAGGACGACTGGGACGACGTGATCGACACGAATTTGAAGGGAACGTTCAACTTCTGCAAGGCGGCGTACATGCCCATGATGCGCCAGCAGAGCGGCTCAATCGTCAACATCTCCTCTGTCGTCGGCACCACGGGCAACGCGGGCCAGACCAACTACGCCGCCTCCAAGGCCGGCATCGTCGGCTTTTCGAAGAGCCTCGCCAAAGAGCTGGGCGGCCGCAACGTGACGGTGAACGTGGTGGCGCCAGGGTACGTCCAGACCGACATGACCGACGAGCTGGACGCCGACACCCGCGAGGAAATTCTCAACGCCGTGCCACTCGACCGGCTCGCCACCCCCGACGAGATTGCCGAGGCCGTCCTGTTTCTGGCCGCACCGGCGTCCGACTACATCACGGGGCACGTGCTCCACGTAAACGGGGGGCTCTCGATGTAGTGCAGCCTCAGGCAGAGATGCGCGAGCGTGTGCGACTTCAACGTTCGAGCGCTGCCCCGTCCTCATGAGCGAACGCGAACGGTCTCTTCGAGAATCCCGCTGTCGTCGAAGAGGCGCTTCGCCGATGCTCAGAGCGGCCTGCCCTGGAATTGTGAGCCCGCGCCGGAGACGCACAGACTGAGAATGGACAGACCAGCAGGTGCAGTTCTCGCTTTTTGCACTCTGTTAAGGAACGAGAGGATCGATCGGAAGAGGGGTCGCGTATTGCAATTGTCCCTCTGGGCGGGCGACTGTTCCGGCTGTCCATTCGATGACACGACGCCACGAGGGCCACCGCTCCTCCTTTTCGACACCCCCAACTCGAACCCGAGCCGCCTGCCGCATGGCTGACGACATCTCGCAGAGCAAGTATACGAACGTCATCGATCTGACCTCCGAGGCCCAGAAGGAGCGGCGCCGCGACGAGGTGGGGTCGGAGCTGCACGAACCGGACCCGCCCCTCGACGAGGTGACGGTGGACGAGCTGTCCGGCCACATGGAGCAGGCGGTGCACGCCGCCGGCTGGACGGAGCTCATGGACGTGCAGCGGAAGGCCATCCCCTACACCCTCGACGGGCGCGACCTGATCGTACAGTCCCAGACCGGGTCGGGCAAGACCGGCGCCTTCCTGCTGCCGCTGTTCGACCTGGTGAATCCGGACAAAGAGGAGCAGCAGGTTCTCATCCTCACCCCCACTCGGGAGCTGGCGCGGCAGATCCACGAGGAGTTCGAGCAGATGAAGATCGCGACGCCGCGCACGAACCGGATGGAGGCCGTTCTCATCTACGGCGGCGTCGGGTACCAGCCCCAGATCGACGGCCTCAAGAACGGCGCGCAGGTCGTTATCGGCACGCCCGGCCGCATCCTCGACCACATCAAGAAGGACAACTTCGACGCCAGTACCCTCCGCATGCTGGTGCTCGACGAGGCCGACGAGATGCTGTCGATGGGCTTCTACCCGGACATGAAAGACATCGTCGAGCACGTGCCGGGGGACCGCGTCTCGTACATGTACAGTGCCACCATGCCGCCGAAGGTGCGGTCGGTGGCGCGTGAGTTCTTGGACGACCCGGGCTTCCTCTCGCTCAGTACCGACAAGGTGAGCGTAGAAGAGAACGAGTACCGCTACTATTTGGTGAACCCGATGGACAAGGATCGGGTGATGGCGCAGCTGCTGGAGCTGGAGGAGCCGGAGTCGGCCCTCATCTTTGCCAACACGAAGCGGGAGGTAAGCTATCTCAACAAGTTTCTCGCCAACAAGGGCTACGACGTCGACGAGATGTCCGGGGACCTTTCCCAGCGCGACCGGGAGAAGGCCCTCGATCACCTACGTGAGGGGAAACTTCGCCTTCTCGTGGCGACGGACGTGGCGGCTCGCGGCATCGACGTGTCCGACCTGAGCCACGTCTTCATCTACGACGTGCCCCAGGACCACGAGTACATCATCCACCGCTCCGGCCGCACCGCCCGCGCCGGCGAGGAGGGCACGACGATCGTCCTCTCCACCCACGAGGACGAGTACGAGCTGAAGCGGATGGCCAACACCTACGACATCGAGCTTGAGAAGGCCGAGCTTCCCGAGGACCCGCACAGCGAGGCCCGCGAACTGCTCCAGGAGCGCTACGCCGACGCCGATCTCTCGTCCAACGAGGAGGGGCCCAGCGTTGAGGACTTCATTCCGCTGGTCAGAGAGCTCTCCGAGGAACAGCCGGAGCTGCTCGCGTCCGTCATCACGGAGCTCTACGCCCGGACGAAGCGGGAGGACGAGGAGGCCGAATGATTCGTGGCGCGTGATGCGTGAGAGTATTTATCGCCTGTGCTTTCCGTCATCTCACGCATCGCGTATCACTTCTTGCGTTGCACGCCTCACGCCTCAGTCCCGAGCACTCGCTCCGTCTGCCGGTACGCGATGAAGCCACTCGCCGCGAAGATGACGGCATAGATGCCCAGCGGCGTTTGGGTCTGCGCGATGGCCTGGTAGGCGAGGGCCGAGACTCCAGCCGCGAGGCCGCCGGACAGCAGAAATACGACGACATGGAGCACCCACCGGCCGAGCGCCTGGCCGGGCGTGAGTGAGGGGTCGGACATGGGTCCGCATGCTGGTCGAGAACAATGACGGACCGTGAACCTACTGGGGCGCCGGGATAAGCGCAAACGGCCATGCGGCGGAGGGGGACGGGGCCACCGACGGCGCTCTTTTGTTTCGATCTTCGTTACGAAATCGTCACCCTGAGTTTAACCACAACTGGGGGGTGATTTTATTATACTGTATGTAGACATGCTGATGAAAAATCGCGTCCTGCAAACGGGGCGTTTTTTTATTTTGGTCCGGTTTTTCCGTTTGCCCGGTCTCCTCGGGGCCGAGTGCACTTCCTTTTCGGCGCTCGTCTGACCGCGTCGTTGTGTTCCTGAGTCCCGCCTCACCGTCTGCAAACGGCACTTTTGTGCCGAATGGTGGGCGAGGTGGAAAATGTGAGGCGCGATTTCGTAGGCCTGAGTCGCCTTGTCCCCCGGCACCGGGCAACGAATTCGCTCTGAGCGGGTCTCGAACGTGCCCTCCTCCGAACCCTGGCCCCTTCTCACGACCACGTTCCGCCGGTGGGTGCGGACGGATGGAGGCCCGGAAGAAGACCACTGGGATCTGGTGGGGAGGAAAGAAAAGCTCTCGTGTCGCCCCCCTTTTCAATTCTACGCCGCCGCACCCCCGGACGACCCCGACATCACCGGGGCGGGCGGCCGCCGCCACTTCGCGTCCAGCGACCACCGCCCGCTGCCGAACGTGCACACGAGCAGAAGCAGGAACAGCACCAGCGCCGAAAACTCCAGCGACTGGTCTGCTGACAGCAGGCCGTCCTGCCAGTGCACGAGAAAGACCGCCCCGCCGAGAATGGGCAGCTGGACGAGGGCGGCGAGGCGCGTGTAGAAGCCCACGGCGAGAAAGGCCCCGCCCACCAGGTGGGCCCCGATCACGTACACGGACAGCCCGGCGAGTCCGAGTCCCGGCTCCGTGGTGCTCACCAGCTGTTGCAGTCCACTGTCCGTGGCGAGCAGTGCCAGGCCCCGAAAAAACAGGCCCGTGCCCAAATACACGCGGAGGGCATCGAGAACAAGGTCGCGCTGGGCCTCAAGACTGCGGAGCATGGGGATGGAAGGGGCGGCTTCAAAGAACAGGAGACAGTTCTGTAACAAATTCCCGCCGGGGGACGATCCGGCCCACGTGTTGAGATCGGCCGTCGGAATCACTGCGCCGGACGGATGCGTGTCAGATCTCGCTCGCATCCGAACACTCGTGCATTCATCGATCTGTCCCTGATGAGCGAAGATGCCCCGCCCCAGTCCCTCCGGCAGCTCCGTGCCGAGTGGCGCGAGCGCCTGCGGCGGGCCCGCGACCACGCCGTGGCGCAGGCCGACGACCTGGGCCTCGCGGACCTGCGGGCCCTCCGGGCCACGATTGAGGAAGAACGGGCACGAGTCGAGAAACGCCTGCCCGACCCGGGTCCCGTCGAAACCAAGGGCCCGATGACCGTCGAGCAACAGGCCCGGCACGTGCAGGACGCGCTCCAGTACCACACGTTGGAGGTGCGAAAGCAGATCGTCGTCCACGAGTTGCGGCGCCGGGCCCTCGGGCCCGACCGGGTCGAGCAAGAGATCGAGGTGCCCGCCACCACCCGACACTACGCCGGGGTCGCCTGGGACGTGATGGGGGAGCCCGAGGTGGAGACGACCGCGGACGTGTACCGCGAGGTGGCCCGCCGCGCGGACGAGGACGTGCACCTCACGACCGTCGAGACGTGGCTGCGGGAAAAGAATCCCCACCACCCCGAAGAGACCGACGGGCGCTGGACCGAACTCCGACGTGCCGTGCTCCTGGCGTCGGCGTAAGCACGCCGCGCAGGCCCCTTGAATAACACGGGGCGGTTTACTGAATAACACGGGGCAGTTTACCCGGGATCCTCCGCATCGGCGGCCCCCTCCTCGACGTATCCCAGCACCTTGAGAAGTCCCCCAAGGCCGACCAGAAGTCCCGCGCCGACGAGGCCGACGACGCCCAGCGTGGTTCGGAGGTCGTCGCCCGGCCCGGCCATCAGCAGCAACGCCAGCCCCCCAATGCCGACCAGCAGG
>Ga0207753_1000760_pt1 | contig 11885 bp, 9 predicted proteins | sample PonA233FremontCA_2_FD_187273 | JGI IMG/M metagenome (GOLD analysis project Ga0207753, IMG submission 187273) | Salt pond sediment microbial community from Fremont, CA, USA - Pond A23 Sediment 3 (SPAdes) | ecosystem: Environmental > Aquatic > Non-marine Saline and Alkaline > Saline | place: USA...
CCCAGTACTCCGGCCTCCCGGTCCTGATGATTACCACCCGGGGGATGAAAGAGGATGTAAAGACGGCCATGAAGGCCGAGGTCAATAACTACATCGTGAAGCCCTTCGAGCCGGAGGTGCTAGAGGAAAAGATCAACAGTTGCCTGGAGGCGGCCTAACGCGCCTTCTCTCGTTCAGCTCCTTTCCACACGGATCGCTCTAATTTTGCCATGTCCTCTGCTTCGTCGTCGCGCCCCCAAGTCCAAGAGTTTCTCGACAAGCTGGAAGAGCTACAGGCGGTCTTCGTGCTGGGCCGTCGGTTTTCTCCCTTTCTTGGGGAGATGATTCACTTTGTTCAGGACATCACCGTGCTGCTCGAAGAGGTGAATACCACGATCCGGACGCGCTCCGGCCACATGGAGCGCGCCACCGAGCACCTCAAGAGCGTCTCGGAGGCGACGGAGGTGGCCACGAGCGAGATCCTCGATCACTCCGACGAGGTCCTGAAAGACCTTCGGGGCCTCGAGGACCGGCTGTCGGCGCTTGAAGATCAGTTCGGCGACGCGGCGGACGCCGACGAGGAGGTTCTGACCCTGCTGCGGGACGAGCTGGGCGACGAGCACCAGGAGCTGCTGGACGAGGTGGCGCGCATCCAGGACGAGAAGCAGGCCCTGCGGGACGATTGGGCCACCCAGCTCCAGGAGACCCGCGATGCCCTGTCCCCGATCCGGGACCGGATGAACCAGATCATGATGTCCCTGCAGGTACAGGACATCACCGAGCAGCAGCTGTCCAGCGTGAACCACCTCATCGAGACGGTGCGCGACCGCATCGACGCCCTGCTGGATCGGCTCGGCACCGGGGAGGCCGACCGGGGCGAGGCGCCGTCGGCCGATCCGGGGCGCACGGCGACCTTCAACATGAACGCCGAGTACGACCGGTCCGACGACCGGCAGCGCATGGCCGACGACCTGATGGCGGGCAAGGATGTCGACGGGACAACGGGGGGGCCGAACGGTGCGTCCGATCCCGGCGCCTCTTCTCGACAGTCCTCGTCCACGAACGGCGCCTCCTCGGGGGGTGGGGAGGCGGCGTCGCAGTCCGACATCGACGAGATGTTTGATCAGGGCGCCGACACCGGCGGGGCGAGCGACGGCGGCGAGGCGGCCTCGCAGGAAGAGATCGACGAGCTTTTTCAGTAGGGCCCGCGGCCGACGCGCCACTCGCGGCCCCTCGTTCTTCACCCGGCGCACAACCTGCTTCCGGTCCCATGGCTGAGCAACACCCCATACACGACGACAGCATGCAGGAGATCGTAGAGAGCTTCGTGGTGGAGGCCACGGAGATCTACGACGGCCTCGAAGGCGACCTCCTGCAGCTCGAAAAAACGCCCGACGACGAAGAGCTCGTCGACAGCGTGTTTCGGGACGTCCACACCGTGAAGGGCACGGCGGGCTTCCTCGACCTGGAGCAGCTCAGTACGCTCGCGCACCGGTTCGAGGAGGTGCTTGACGCGATGCGGGATCAGGCGGTGGACTTTGAGCCCGCCATGACCGACGTAATGCTGTGCGCCTTCGACCACATGAAGGTGCTCACACAGCAGGTCATCGACCGGGAGCTGGAGCCCCTCGACCTCGACCCGTTGCTGGAGGCCCTGGAGGCGATTAACGAGGGCACCTTCGAGGCCGGGGCGGTGTCGCTGCCGGACCCGGACGGCGCGGACGCTCCCACGGACGACGGAGGAGAGGCGGCCGCCGAGACGACGGCCGACGCGGCCCCGGACGAGTCGTCCACCAAGGAGTCCGCGCCCCCCTCCACGTCGGACGCGGACAGTGAGGACGACGAGTCAGAAAGCAAGGCACCGGACACCATCCGGGTGGAGGTGAGTCGCCTCAATCAGCTCATGGACCTCGTCGGCGAGCTGGTGCTGGGGCGCAACCGGCTTCTGCAACTCATCACCGAGGCGCGCACCGAACACAATGCCCGCGCGGACTCGGACGACACCCTTCGCCTCGACACGCTGCTGAGTGAGCTCGAGGAGGCCAGCGACAAGGTCGACTACACGACCACGGAGCTGCAAAGCGCCATTATGCAGACGCGCATGGTGGAGGTGGGGCAGGTCTTCGGCAAGTTTCCGCGCGTCGTGCGGGACCTGGCCCGCGAGTTCGACAAGAAAATCGATCTGACCGTGGAGGGGGAGGACACGGAGCTGGACAAGTCACTGGTCGAAGAGATTGGGGACCCGCTGTTGCACCTCGTGCGCAACGCGGCGGACCATGGCATTGAGCCCCCCGAGGAGCGGGCGGAGAAGGGGAAAGATCCCCGCGGCGAGATCCACCTCTCGGCCTCCCACGCGGGCAACCACATCATCATCGAGATCGCCGACGACGGGGCGGGCCTCGACCCGGACGCCCTCAAGCGAAAGGCCATCGAGAAGGGGGTGCTGGCCGAAGACGAGGCCGAGGACATGAGCGACTCGGAGGCGTACCAACTCATCTTCCGCCCGGGCTTCTCCACCACCGAGGAGGTCGGCCAGGTGTCGGGGCGCGGCGTGGGGATGGACGTGGTAAAGACCAACCTGGCGGAGCTCAACGGCACGATCGACATCGAGTCTACGCCCGGGGAGGGAACCCGCTTCACGCTGAAGCTGCCCCTCACGCTCGCCATTCTCCAGAGCATGCTCGTGCGCTCCGGGGCGGAGACCTTCGCGATTCCGCTCTACGCGGTCTCGGAGGCCGTGCGCCTGGAGCCGGGCATGGTGAGTACCATTCAGGAAGGGGAGGTCATCGAGCATCGGGACCGAGTGATTCCGGTGTTGCGGCTCGGGGAGGTGCTGGACGTGCAGGCGCCGGACGCTGGCGGGCAGCGGGCCGACCGGCTCGCCGATGAGCAGGACGCCTACGCCGTGGTCGTGAGCGTGGCCCACCGCCGCGCCGCGCTGGTGGTCGACGAGCTCATTTCGCAGGAGGAGGTCGTCATCAAGTCGCTCGGCGACTACCTCAAGTCGGTGCCGGGCATCGCCGGCTCCACGATTCTGGGGGACGGCCAGGTCATCATGGTGCTCGATGTCGGCGAGCTGATCAAGGAAGAAGAGTTTGGCGCCGAGGAAGAGGCCGCCGAGGCCGTCGACACGGACCCATCTCCGGCCCCCTCCTCGATGTAGCGTGACCCCCGTTTCGATTCGTTTCCCGAGCGTCCGTCATGATTGACGTCCTTGTTGTTGATGATTCGCTGGTGATGCGGAAGGCCATCTCGCGGGTCTTCGAGCAGACCGACGACATGACCGTCGTCGACACGGCGTCGGACGGGGAGGCAGGGGTCGAAAAGGCCCTTCGGCTGAAGCCCGACGTGGTGACGATGGACGTGGAGATGCCGAAGATGAACGGCATCGAGGCAGTCCGCCGCATCATGGACGCGTCCCCGCGCCCGATTCTCATGGTGAGCTCCCTCACGGAGAAGGGGGCCGAGGTGACCATCGAGGCGATGCGGGCCGGGGCGGCCGATTTTGTGCCGAAGGGGCGGTCGACCGCGACGCTCCGGACCAACGATGTGGAGTCGACGCTCCTCACCAAGGTGCGGGCCCTTGCGCGCTCGGATGCCCAGCTCTTCCAGGACGAGAGGTCGACGCCGCCGGACCAGCGGGCTGCGTCGCCCCCCGAGTCCGGGGCGTCCAGCCCGGACGCGTCCGTCGACCTCGTGGTCATCGGGGTATCCACGGGCGGGCCGATGGCGCTCCAGCACGTGATTCCGGAGCTGCCCGCCGAGTTTCCGGCGCCGGTGGCGATCGTCCAGCACATGCCGCCCCAGTTTACTCGCTCGCTCGCAGATCGCCTCGACTCGCTCAGTGCGCTCGACGTGGCCGAGGCCACCGACGGAATGCTGCTTGAGCCGGGGCGGGTCGCCGTCGCGGCGGGGGACTACCACCTCACCGTCGATCGTCGCGAGGGCGCGCTGACGGCCCGGACGCCGACGGATCCGGACGATTGTGCGCATCGCCCGTCGGTCAACGTCCTGTTCCGCTCCGCCGCCGAGACGTGTGGGGGCAACGTGCTCGCCGTCGTGATGACGGGCATGGGCAAGGATGGACTGGAGGGGGTGCGCCGGATGAAGGACGACGGCGGCACCGTGTACGTCCAGGACGAGAACACGTCCGTCGTGTACGGAATGCCGCGCGTGGTGGCGGAGGCCGGGCTCGCAGACGGCACCTTCCCGCTCGATGAGCTCCCGGGTGCGCTCCGACGGGCGGTCGGCACGCCGGCCCGGCCCTGAAGGACACGGCGCCCCGCGGGTCCAGCGGGAGGGAGGCACACAGTTTGCGTCCTCCAGGGGTGGTTCGTCGTGCCCCAGTGATTACGCTCGTTATGGCATCCGAAGACCCACGTCTCGCGACTCGTGCCTCAGTTCTTGGGGGCGTGCTCCTCCTCTTTCTCCTAGGAAGCAGCGCCGCTGGTCCGACCGCCGCCTGGGCCCAGCACGGCCCCCACGTCGACGACCATGTGCGCCGGGTGGCCCAGAACGCACGCCCCGAGGCGCCGGCCCGCTCTACCCGGCGCCGGCTGGCCGACTACGCGCCGTATATTCGGTACTTTTCGGGGCTGGCGTACACGCGCAGCGGCGTGAACCTGAGCACCAACTTCGTGCGGGCACTGATCGCGGCGGAGTCGGCGGCCCGGACGGAGGCCGTCTCGTCGGATGGGGCCATCGGGCTGATGCAAATCCGGCCGGCAACGGGGCGGCGGGCCGCCCGCGCACTCTACGCGACCGGCTACGACTTTCGGTTCGTCGACCGGCGCCGTCTCCGGTCCCTGTCGCCCGACGACCTGATGGATCCGGCCCTCAACCTCCTGATTGGCTGCTATCTACTGGATCGCTACAACGCAGAGTTCGGTGATCACCTGGCCCGCACGGTGGGTGCCTGGAACGCGGGGCCGGAGCGCGTACGCCAGTACAGCGGCACGCCGCCCTACGAGGAAACGGTAGAGCTCATCCGTCGCGTCAACGCCTTTTACCTCTTCTTCCGCCGTCAGGGGCGCTAGGTCCCACCCCGGCCCACGACCGGGTGCCGCATCGCCCGTCCGGTCGGCGACCTCCCTGCGTTGCCGGGTCCCGGACGATGGCCGGGGGCGGTTTAAGCTTTCCCGGGCGCCGTCGATGTCTGTGGATGAAGCATACCACTCGTCGTCCGGTCCTCCGTCCACGAACCGCCCTTCACACCCATCATGCGCATGCGTACGCTCATTCTCCTTCCCGTTCTCGCGGCCTTCACCGCCGGGGGCAGTTTCCCGATATCCCCGGCCGATCAGCCCCCCCGAGAAGACGCTACGAGAACCGAGGTCCGCTCGGGGCCCGGGCTCGTTCAGCAGATGTTCTTTCTGAACAAGATGCGATCGGACATCGAACGGGTAGGGGTTATCTGGAAGCGCGGTGCGAAGGGGCAGGAGCAGACGATTGAGCGGGCCAACCGGGCAGTCGCCTCCATCAACGGCAAGCTGTACGTGGGGTACGTCGAAGACAAGAGCGGCGTCGCAGAGCAGTTTCGGGTCCTCACCCGCGAGCACGACGTGCAGGCGATCTGGATTCTCGAAAACGACGGGGTCGTCAATGCCGCCGCCCCTCGCAAGTACCTGATCAAGAACACCATCCGACAGGGCATTCCCCTGCTGGCACCGAGCCGAGACTGGGTCGACGCCGGGGCCCCTGTGGCGATTGATGAGAACAACGGAGCGGTGCAAATCCTCCTCAACGAACCAGCGGCGAAGGCCACTGCGCTCACGGTGCCGGAGAAGTACCGGTCGAACACAGAGCTGATCGCGGCGGCCAACTAGCGCCCCGATCGGTCTACACTGCGGGGCCAGTGGCCCCGGCCGCCGTCTCTCTTCCCGTTCTTGTCGCTCGTCGCACCACCCACCACTCTCCGATCCATGTCCCTTCGGTTTTCGGATCTGAATCTCAGCCCTCGTTTCGTCCTGCTGTTGAGCATCGGGGGCGTGGGCGTCATCGCCCTGTTCCTCTCGTTTGTCTTCTATTCCCTCAACCAGACGGAGCGCGAACTGGAACGCCGGGGGCAGCTCATGGCCGAGACGGTGGGGCAGCAGTCCATCGTGAAGTACAAGATGGGCGATCAGGTCGGCCTGGAGGAAACACTGAAGCGGGCCGTAGAGGGCAGCGCGGCGCTTGGCGGTGCGTTCTACGATCCGGACGGCCAGATCATCGTCTCGTACGGGCTTGAGGAGGCGCTGTCGTCCTCGGCACAGCAGATCGACGGGGACGAAACGACCCGCTGGGCCGAGACGACCGACGGCGCTTCTGCGCTGGTTGCCACCTCGGAGATCATGAGCAACGGCGACCCGATCGGGTCGGTGCTCATGGTGCTGCCGTCCGACACCGTGCAGGCGGCCCAGCAGACGAGCTATCTGTTCGCGGGTGGCATCATCGTGGGGATTGGGCTGCTGGGCGTGTTTATCGTGATGGTATTGCGGCGCACCGTGGCCCGGCCCGTCAACGCGCTCCGGGAGGCGGCGAACCGGGTGCGCGACGGCGCGCTCGACGTGCAGGTGGCGGCGGACCAGGCGGACGAGATTGGCCAGCTCGCCGACGCGTTCAACGCGATGGTGGCGGCCAGCCGGGAGAAGACGGAGGCCCTCGAAGAGAAGTCGGCGCAGGCCGAGGAGGCCCTGGAAAGGGCGGAGCGCCTTCAGCACGAGGCCGAAGAGGAGCAGGCGTATCTGCGCGAACAGTTCCACCGCATTTCCGAGGTGCTGTCGGCCGTGGAGGCGGGCGACCTGACCCAGCGGCTGACGGTAGAGCAGGACGACGCCGTGGGGCAGCTCATGCAGCGGGTCAACGCAATGATCGACAAGCTCGCCTCCCTCATCCGGGAGGTGGAGGCCACCAGCAGCCAGCTTTCGACGGCGGCGGAGACGACCGCGTCCACGGCCGCGGAAATGTCGGCCGGCACCGAGGAGCAGGCCGAGCAGACGACGGAGGTGGCGGCGGCCGTCGAAGAGATGTCCTCGACGGTTGCCTCCTCGTCCGAGCACGCCGAGCGCACCAACGAGAAGGCCCGGCACGCATCGGAGCTCGCGGAGAAGGGCGAACAGGTCTTTGACCGCACGACGCAGGCCATGGAGCGCATCGTGGAGGTCGTCAACAGGTCGTCCGACAAGGTGTCGGCCCTGGGCGAGGCAAGCGCGGAGATCGGCGACATCGTGCAGGTCATCGAAGACATCGCCGATCAGACGAACCTCCTCGCGCTCAACGCGGCCATCGAGGCGCAGCGGGCCGGCGAGGAGGGGAAGGGCTTTGCCGTCGTGGCCGACGAGGTGCGCGAGCTGGCCGAGCGCACGACCTCCGCGACGCAGGAGATCTCGGACGTGGTCGTGCAGATCCAGGAGCAGATCGACGAGGTGGTCACCTCGATGGAGAAGGGGACCGACGAGGTGGAGAGCGGGCTGGCCCTCACGGAGGAGGCCTCAGAGGCCCTCGACGAGATTACCGCCTCGATCGACGACATGGCGACAACAATCGACCAGATCGCAGCGGCGACCCAGGAGCAATCGGCCACGACAAACCAGATTGCCGAAAGCGTCGAGTCGATCTCCGGGGTGGCCGACGACGTGTCCAACTCAACGACCCAGCTGGTCGAGATGGCCGACAACATGTCCCAACAGGCCGAAGCCCTCAACGGGCTGATCGAGCAGTTCGACGTCTCGGGGGCGACGGGCCGCAGCCGGCCGGAGAGCGCGGCCCTGGATGTGGGGCCGGCGGACGTGTCCACCTCCGGCCCCAATGGGGCATCGGTCGGCGCCACGTAGCTGCGCGACAAACGGGGATGTTGGACGGGGGCGGGCATCCGTCGGGACGCTTAAGTTCCGCCCCGGTGCGCCGATAAATACAGGTGCACTGGTGTCCAATCGTCCGCCGCAGTCTCGTCACATGGGGCGCCCGGATTCTGGCATTTCGACGGCCCTCCCTCTTGGGTGGGTCGCCGTCTCCATCTGGGGGATTGCGGTGGCCAGCGGGTTCGTGCTGCTGACGAGCTACCAGAACGCGCCCGGTACGCCCGCCCAGGCCCCGACCGAGTGGCCTGGGGACAGCGAGGTTGAACCGGCGTCTCAGAAGGCGACGCTGCTCGTGTTCGTGCATCCGCACTGCCCGTGCACCGACGCGACCATGGAGGAGCTTGCCCGGCTCATGCGCCACGTCCGGGACGAGGTGCGGGCGTACGCGCTCTTTCTGCAGCCCAAGGAGGTCGGGGCCGACTGGACGACCACCTCACTCTGGGACCGCGCCGCGTCCATTGCCGGCGTCACGCCCCGGCGTGACCTCAAAGGCCAAGAGACCGATCGGTTTGGGGTGGCCACCTCGGGCCAGGTGTTGCTCTACGGGCCCGACGGGGCCCTCCGCTTTCGGGGCGGGATCACGGCGGGCCGGGGCCACGAGGGCGACAATGCCGGCCGGGCCGCCCTGCGGGCCCTTCTGACGGGCGCTCAGCCGGCGACCACCGAGACGTTCGTCTTCGGCTGCTCGATGCACGAGGACGGAACGACCGGATGCATCGGGGGCATGTGCCTCCGGTGACGGTCTACGCTTCCATTTGCTCTACAGAATTGCTCGCTCTTCCCGCACCATGCCCGCTACGCCCAGCACGCACGCACCGTCCTCGGACGCATCCGCCGACGCGGCGGCCCTGGACGAGGAGGTGTCGTCGGACGAGGTCCACCGCCGTTTCCTGCGGTACATTAGGGAAAACTACCGCGACGTCGACGTCCGCTTTGCGGTCCTGATGACGGTGCAGTGGATCGCCGCGATTATTGCCGCCTTCGTCATCTCCCCGAACACGTGGGCGGGCACCGAAAGCACGATGCACGTTCACGTGTACGCGGCCCTGTTGCTGGGCGGCCTCATCAGTGCCCCGCCCGCCCTCCTGGCGTGGACCCGGCCGGGCACCGCCGTGACCCGTCACCTCATCGCGGCGGCGCAGCTGCTTATGTCGGGGCTCCTCATTCACCTGTCGGGCGGGCGCATCGAGACCCACTTTCACGTGTTCGCCTCGCTTGCCTTTCTGTCGCTGTACCACGACTGGCGGGTGCTCCTCACGGGCGCGTCGGTGACGGCGGTGGACCACGCCGTGCGGGGCATCATCTGGCCGGAGTCGATCTACGGGGTGCTCACGGCCAGTCCGTGGCGCACCGTAGAGCACGCCGCGTGGGTTGTGTTCGCCGTATCGTTCCTGGCTGTCGGGTGCGTGCAGGCGATGCGGATGTACCGACGACGGGCGGCCCAGGAGGCCGAGGCGGCGAAGAAAAACGACCGGCTGGACGCGCTGCTCCAAGACGTGGAGGCCGCCAAGGCGGAGGCGGAGGAAAAGCGCGAGCAGGCCGACCGGCTGGCCCAGCAGTCGCGCGCCGTGCGGGAGTACCTGGAGGGGGAGGTGGAGCGCATGCTCGGGGCGATGGAGCGAGTATCAGAAGGCGATCTGACGGTGCGCTTCGAGCCGGGGCGGGCCGAGCAGGACCTCAACGATGAGCTCCGTGAGACGGAGGCCCTCGTCGATCGGCTCGGGGACGGATTCAACCGGGCCGTTGGGCACATGCGCGAGACGCTCTCGGAGGTCGACACGGCCGTCCGCGAGACCGACGCCGCCACCCGCGAGGTCGGGGCGGTCACGACCCAGCTTGCGGACGGGGCCGAGGAGCAGCACGCCCAGGCCGACGAGGTGGCCGCCGCGGTGGAGGAGATGAGCCGCACCATTGCCTCGAACGCCGACAGTGCCACCCGGGCGGCCGAAGCGGCCCAGCAGAACGGACGGCAGGCCGAGAACGGGGCGGAGGTGGTGGGGGAGGCCGTCGAGAAAATGCACGAGATTGCCGATACGGTCCAGGACTCGGCCCAGACCGTGAAGGAACTGGGGGAGTCCAGCGAAGAGATTGAAGAAGCCGTCTCCATCATCAACGACATCGCCGACCAGACGAACCTGCTCGCCCTCAACGCCGCCATCGAGGCGGCCCGGACCGGGGAGGACGGGCACGGCTTCGCCGTGGTGGCCGAGGAGGTCCGTGAGCTGGCCGAGCGCACGGCCGAGGCGACGGACGACATCGCCGCGATGGTCGACCAGATTCGGGGCAAGGCCGACGAGGCGGTGTCGGCCATGCAGCAGGGGAAAGAGCAGGTGCGCGACGGCATGGCCCTCGCCGACGAGGCCGGAGAAGCCCTCGACGAGATTGTAGGGGGGACGCAGGAGGCGGCGGACACCGTCAGCGAGATTGCGTCGGCCACGGAGGAGCAGTCCGCCACCAGTGAGCAGATCACGCAGAGCGTGCAGGGGATCTCGGAGGTCTCGAGGGAGGCGGTCGAGGGCATTCAGCAGATTGCCGAGACGGTGGACGGAATGCAGAATCGCACCGAGCGGCTCGGGCGGCTCGTCGGGCACTTTGAGCTTGAGCAGACGCCGGAAGCCGAGCGCCGGGCGCCCGTGGAGGCCCCGGCCCACGAGTCGGACGGCGCGGCCCGGTCGTCCGGACAACATGGGCAGGATGTGCTCGGGGGGCAGTCGTCGTTCGGGGACGGCGCCCCGGAGTAACGGAGGGATCTTTCGTCTGTCGGGGCGACACACGTCATCGCGGAGACGGCACGATTTTCCGCGGCGTAGCCCTGGAATTTTTCCGGCGTTCCTTCTCGTCGCGTTTTCTTCTTGAACGGCAGCGACATGAAAAAGTCGGCCTTTATCGGTCTGGTCAGTGGCTTCGGCCTCATTGTTGGGGCCATCCTGCTGGGCAACACGTGGGGGAAGTTTTTCGACCCGGCCTCGCTGTTGATGGTGATCGGGGGCACGGGGGCGGCCGTGGTGGTCAGCTACTCCTTCAAAGATCTCAGGCGGGTGGTGCAGATGACCCAGGAGATCTTCACGTTCACCCCGCCGTCGCTCCAGCGCCGCCTCGATCAGATCAGCAACATGGCGCGGACTGCCCGCCGGGAGGGCGTCCTCGCACTAGACCGACACCTCGACGACATTGACGACGAACTCCTGCGCTCCGGACTCGAAATGGCCGTGGACGGGATGGAGGAGGACGAGATCGCCGAGATGCTCGACCAGCGAATCGCAGAACAAACGCGTCGCCGTCGGCTCGTGGCGGACTTCTTTACGAAAGCGGGCACGTACTCCCCGGCATTCGGCATGGTTGGCACCCTAATCGGGCTCATCCAGATGCTGAACAACCTCGACGACCCGAGCAAGATCGGCTCGGGCATGGCGACGGCCCTGGTGACCACCTTCTACGGGGCGCTCCTGGCCAACCTTGCGTTTCTTCCGCTCAGCAACCGGGCCCGAAAGCAGAACAAACTCCGGAAAAAGGCCGCCCACATTGTGCGCGAGGGCGTCCTCGCCATCGCCCGGGGGGACAGCCCGCGCATGATCGAGCAGCGCCTCGGCTTCCTCTCCACCGACCGGGCGGACAGCGAGGCGGAGACGGCAGAGGAACGGTCCACCGAGGGCGCGTCCAACCCCCAAACCGCCGCGGCCGCCGCATAATCTTCTTGGTTGCCCTGTGACCCCATGAGCAGTGCAGAGACCTCTTCCGACACCGGCGAGGACGACGACGGCGACATGCCGACGGCGCCGTTCTGGATGACGACCTACGGCGACATCATGACGCTCCTCGTGACCTTTTTCGTCCTGTTGATTTCGATGTCGGAGATCCGGATGAAGAAGTTCAAGGACGCGATCAGCAACTTTCAGCGGCAGCCCGGCATGTTCGCCGGGAGCGAGTCCGTGGTGCCCTCCGACTACTCGTCGGCGTCCACCGAGGCGCGCCGGCGCTCCAAGCAGTACCAGCAGTTTCTCGAGAAAATCGAGGCACGGGGGCTGGAGGACAAGATTCAGGCGAACCTGACGGAGGAGGGCATTC
>Ga0207753_1000761_pt1 | contig 11871 bp, 9 predicted proteins | sample PonA233FremontCA_2_FD_187273 | JGI IMG/M metagenome (GOLD analysis project Ga0207753, IMG submission 187273) | Salt pond sediment microbial community from Fremont, CA, USA - Pond A23 Sediment 3 (SPAdes) | ecosystem: Environmental > Aquatic > Non-marine Saline and Alkaline > Saline | place: USA...
CGAGGTGATCGGGTTCGGCGGCCGGCTGGACTCCGCCCGGTTTCGGTACGTTCTGAGCCAGCGGTTCGACGTCCCCGTCCGGAACGTCGACGCGACCATCCTCGGCGAGCACGGCGACGCGCAGGTCCCCGTCTTCTCGAAGGTCCGCGTCGACGGCGCCGACCCCGAGTTCACCCCCGACGAGCGTGACGAGATCCTGGGCGACCTCCAGGCCTCGGCGATGGACGTCATCGAGCGAAAGGGCGCGACGCAGTGGGGGCCCGCGAGCGGCGTCGCCCACACGGTCGAGGCCATCCTCCGCGACACCGGCGCGGTGCTCCCGGGATCGATACCGCTCGACGGCGAGTTCGGCCACGACGACACCGCGGTCGGGGTCCCGGTCAAGCTCGGCGCCGACGGCGTCGAAGCGGTCGTCGAGTGGGATCTCGACGACTACGAGCACGACCTGCTCGGCGAGGCCGCGGAGAAACTCTCCGACCAGTACGACGAGATCGCGTAGGTTCATATCCGAACGCGGGGCCATCCCCCGTGTGACGTAGGAGCGACCCCGCGTCGGGCAGCGGTTGCTCGGCACGCCGGCGCGGGGGGCGACTGTGCCGACTGTTCGCTCGACTCCGGAGCCGTGTCACAGCCGTTCGGCTATCGTCCGCGCGGTCTTCTCGCCGACGCCGGGCACGTCGGTCAGGTCCGTGGTCGTCGCCGACCGGACGTTCTCGACGCTGCCGAACCGTCGCAACAGCGCCTGCCGCGTCTCGGGGCCGACGCCGGGCACGTCTTCGAGGACGGTCCGCACGTCGTCGCGGAGGGTCTGGTGGTACTGGACGGCGAAGCGGTGCGCCTCGTCGCGGACCCGCTGGAGGAGGTGCAGCGCGGGGTCGCCGTCGTCCCAGTCACGGACGCCGTTCGGGGTGACGACGAGCTCCCGTTCCTTCGCCAACGCGACCGCGTGAACCTCCCACCCGACCTCGTCGAGAGCGTCGCGCGCCGCGCCCAGCTGCCCGTCGCCGCCGTCGATCAGGAGGAGGTCCGGATCCGGGCGGTCGTCGCGACCCTCCACGGCTCGGCGGGCCCGCCACCGGAGGAGTTCGCGCATCGACGCGTAGTCGTCGTTACCGTCAGAGAGCCGCTTCCGTCGGTAGGCTGACTTCTCGGCGGTGCCGTCGACGAAGCAGACGTCACTCCCGACGACCGCGTCGCCGCCGGCGTGGCTCACGTCGAACCCCTCGATGCGGTCGGCCGACGGGAGCCCGAGCGCGTCCGCCAGCGCCCCGACCTCGTCGTCGCGGGCCGGGCCGTTTCGGGCGTTCTTCAGCGCGAGGTCGACCAGCTTCGCCTCCCGTCCGGCCCCCGGCACGCGGACGTCGACGCCCTCGGCGTTCAGCCACGCGATCACGTCGCCGTCGTCAGGGCGTTCGGAGAGCAGGATCGCGTCCGGCAGGTCGCGTTCGGCGTAGTACTGCGTCAGGAAGGCGGTGAGGACGGCCGCGGAGCGCTCCCCGCCGTCGGGGGCGTCGAGCCGGTGCCGGGAGCGGTCGACCAGCTGTCCGCGCTCGGTGTGGAGCCGCGCCACGGTCGCGGTATCGCCCTCGACCGCGACGCCGAGGACGTCGACCGCCCGCTCGTCGGCGTGCGAGGAGACCGCCTCCCCGCCGCCGCCGTGGAACGACTCGACGGCTTCGAGCCGGTCACGGATGTTGGCGGCGCGCTCGAACTGCTCGGACTCCGCCGCGGTCGCCATTGCGTCCCGGAGCGGATCCGCCAGCACGCCGGTCTCGCCCTCGAAGAACCGGACGACCGACGAGACGTCCTCGCGGTACGACGGCCCGTCGATCTCGTCGGTGCAGGGGGCGGTACAGAGCCCCACCTCGTAGTCGAGACACGGGCGGTCGCGGCCGGCGTACTTGTGGTCGGAACACCCCCGGAGGCCGTACGTCTCCCGGAGCGCTTTCACCACCGTCTCCACCTGCCCCTTGTCGGTGAACGGGCCGAACACGGTGGCGCCCGGATCCGGATCGCGGGTGATCTCGATCCGCGGGACCGGGTGGTCGGTGAGTTGAACCAACGGGTAGGACTTGTCGTCCTTCAGCCGGACGTTGTACCGCGGCTGGTGCCGTTTGATCAGGTTGGCCTCCAGGAGGAGGGCCTGGGTCTCGGTGTCCGTGACCGCGACGTCGATCTCGGCGGCGCGGCCGACCATCCGGCGGATCCGCTCGCCGCGGGGATCGGCGTACGACCGGACCCGATCGCGGAGGTCGACCGCCTTCCCGACGTAGAGCACGTCGTCGCCGTCGAGGAACTGATAGACGCCGGGACCGGTGGGTAACTCCGCGGCGCGGTCGCGGAGGTCGCTGCGCTCCATCGTGAGGTCGTAGTGCGTCCAGGCGCTTGAGCGTGACGCGCCGGGCGGTAGCTACAAGCCGCGCCGCGGTCGATCAACCGGTATGACCGAGGGGAAGACGGTGCGGTGCTGGCTCGTCGAGCGGACGTACACCGACCGTGGACTGGTGGACACGACGTACGCCACCCCGGACGGCTCCCGGGCGCACCGGAAGCAGGTGTCGACGACGGTGATGCGACAGCGTGGCTCCGGGACGACCGCCGCCATCGACGTCGAACCGTCGGCGTTGGAACCCGTCGACGACACCGACACTCGGGAGCGATACGCCGCGGAGGCCGAACGCGTGCGCGCCGACCACGCGCCCGACGACGAGGTGTGAACCGACCGGAAACGACCCGAACGGGCCGTATGGAGTCTCAAACCTGATTCTCGCACCAAACGCTTTATGACCGAACCTGCCAACCCTCGGGTATGGCTGCTATCGAGCTCGACGGGGTGACGAAACGGTTCGAGGACGTCACCGCCGTCTCGGACCTCTCGCTGACCGTCGAAGACGGAGAGGTGTTCGGCTTTCTCGGCCCCAACGGCGCGGGGAAGTCGACGACCATCAACCTCCTCCTCGACTTCGTCCGCCCCACCGCGGGCACGGTGACGGTGTTGGGGCACGACGCCCGCGAGGAGAGCGTCGCCGTTCGGGAGCGTACCGGTGTGCTGCCCGAGGGGTTCGACGTGTACGACCGACTGACCGGCCGCGCACACGTCGAGTTCGCGGTGGAGTCGAAGGAGGTCGACGCCGACCCCGACGCCGTCCTGGAGCGGGTCGGCCTCGCCGACGCCGCCGACCGGAAGGCCGGCGGCTACTCCAAGGGGATGCGCCAGCGGCTCGCGCTCGCCATGGCGCTGGTCGGCGATCCCGACCTCCTAATCTTGGACGAACCCTCCTCCGGACTGGATCCGGGCGGCGCGAAGGAGATGCGCGAGATCGTGCTGTCGGAGGCCGACCGCGGCACCACGGTGTTCTTCTCCAGTCACATCCTCGAACAGGTCGAGGCGGTCTGTGACCGGGTGGGGATCCTGCGAGCGGGCGAACTCGTCGCGGTCGACTCGATCGACGGGTTGCGTGCCGCGTCGGACACCGACGCCGCCTTAGAGATCACCGTCGACTCGTCGGTCGACGACGACGTACTCGCGACGGTCCGCGGGCTCAACGGCGTCGGGAGCGTCGAGCGCGACGGCGCGGACGCGCTCCGCGTGGGGTGTGACAGCGACGCCAAGACCACCGTCGTCACCACACTCGAAGACGAGGGCGTCGCCGTCGCCGACTTCACGACCCGGGAAGCGTCGCTGGAGGATCTGTTCCTGTCGTATACCGAAGACCAGGGTGTGGGCGGCGAGGAGGCGGCCGACGAGACGAGTGGCGAGGCGGAACCCGGCGACGACGACGCAGACGAGAAGCCCGTCGAGGACGCGGAGGTGTCCCGATGAGCTGGCAGGCCGTCGCCCGCAAGGAGTTCCGCGACGCGATCCGGTCGCGGTGGCTCCACGGGTCGACGCTGTTCTTCGCACTGTTTCTCGGCGGGGCGGCCGCGCTGTTCTTCGGCGTCCTCATCGGCGCCGAGGGGCGACAGGTGTCGAACCTGTTCGGCTTCTTCGCCAACCTCGGCGTGTTCAGCTTCTCGTTCCCGTCGCTGCTCGCCTTGGTTCTCGGGTTCATCGCGCTGTCGACGTCGTACGGCTCGATCACCGGCGAGCGCGAGACGGGGTCGATCAAGCTCCTGCTGTCGCTGCCGAACTCCCGGCTCGACGCCGTGGTGGGGAAGCTCCTCGGCCGGTCGGGAGTCGTGGTCGCCGCCCTGGTGGTGGGGTTTCTGGTGGCGTTCGCCGTCCTGGTCGCGACGGGAACGCGCTTGGAGCTCGGGTCGTTCGTCCCGCAGGTCGCGCTGACCGCGCTCCTCGGCATGGCGTTCGTCTCGATCGGGCTGGGGATCTCCGCGCTCGCGTCGTCGAACCGCGAGGCCACGCTGGCGACGATGGGGCTGTACCTCGTGTTCGCGGTGCTGTGGGGCTCGGTCTCGGAGGGGATCCCGAAGCTGCTCAACTACGCCGCCGGACAGGTCGGCGCGGGCGGCGTCTCGGAGCTCACGCGCGTCAAGATCGGCGTCTTCCTGAAGTATCTGAACCCGCTGAAGGTCTACGAGACGCTCGCGGCACAGCTGTACTACGGCCCGGTCCAGGCCCGGCTCGTGAGCGCGACGTTCGGCGAGCAGGCCGCGCTCGGTCCCGTGCTCGAGGAGTCGATCCCGTTCTACTTCACGGGGAGTTTCCTGTTCGTCGTGCTCCTGGCGTGGATCGTGGTCCCCGCGGTCGTCGGCTACTGGGCGTTCGAGCGCGCCGACCTGTGAACGCGGCGTTCGGCGGGATCGTCCCGCCGTCCGGCGCGGCTGTCGGAGTCACGTCCCGGCAGCCGAGCCCGACTCCGCCCGCGGGAGATCCACGACGAACCGGGAGCCGCGCGGGTCGGCGTCCGCGACCCGCACGTCACCGCCGTACCCGGTGACGAGGGTGTACACCAGCGAGAGGCCGCCGCCGGACCCCTCGCCGTCCGGCTCGAACAGCGACTCCTTCAGGTCGTCGGGGATCCCGGGGCCGTTGTCGGTGACCGTGAGCCGGACGGTGTCACCCTCAATCGTCACAGCCACGTCGACCCGCGGGTCGTCGGCGTCGTTGTGCTCGACGGCGTTCTCGAGCAGGTTGTCGACCACCGACCGAATCCCCGCGTTGGCGGTCACCATCGCGCCGTCCGGGAGGTCGGTCTCGATGGTCGCGTCGAAGGCGTCGTTCGTCCGCGTTCCCATCTCCGTGACGACCGGAACGAGGTCGGTCGGTTCGAGTTCGGGGTCGCCCACCAGCGTGTCGGCGATGATCCGACTGGTCTCGATGCGGGAGAGGGCCTCGTCGGACTTCTCGGCGACCGTGTCCGCGTCGGCGGCATCGGGGACGACGCCCGGGTCGGCGTCGGCGATGAGGTCGGCGTGGCCCCGGATCACGTTCAGGTCGTTCCGGAGGTCGTGGCGGATGAGTTCGTTGATGAACGCCAGGGCGTTGTTGACCGTCCGGGAGCGGCGGGCGTCCTCGCGGGCACGAGCGTTGTAGTAGCCCGCGATCAACCCCGCAATCCCGCCGGCGTTGGCGGCGACGAGGAGCGGGAAGGTAGGCTCGGCGACGGTGCGGCCCTCGGCGATCCGGACCACGAACGTCGCCCCCATGGCCGCGACGAACAGGACGACCCCGGAGAGCGACCACACGAGCACCGTCCACGAACCTCGCGGCGGCAGGTCGGTCCGTGAGAGGCGATACCCCCCGTAGGTGAGCGCGAGCGCTGGCGTCCCGTCGACGAGGAGCGCGAGGAGCGGCCCGGTGATCTCCCCTAAGACGAGCAGTTCCCGGGTGTGCTGCAGGAGCGCGGAGAGAAACAGCACGGCGCCGACGCACATCACGGCGAGCGGTGCCCGACCCCACACCCGGCTTCGGTCCATACGCCGCCATACTCGCATCTCCGGGTTGAATATTCCGACGGTTCCCGCCGACGACCGGATCGACGCCGTCGGTCCACCCGGGTCCGGCGCACCGATCCCGGTGACCGACCTCACGCCGGCGGGTACTCGACTCCCCGTTCGGCGAGGAGGTCGGCGAACGCGTCCTCGTTGAGGGTCGGGACGTCGTTCGCGTCGGCGTCGTCACGCTTGGTTCGCCCGGGGTCGTCTCCCGTCACCAGGTAGTCGGTGTTGCCGGAGACGCTCCCGGTCACCCGCCCGCCGTGGCGTTCGACCAGGGCGGTCGCGTCGCCCCGCGTCACCGACAGCGACCCGGTGAAGACGAACGTCAGCCCGTCGAGCGCGTCCGCGTCGTCGGTCCGCGCGACGGGGTCGGGCTCGACGCCGACCTCGCGGAGTCCCGCGATCACCTCCCGGTTCCGGTCGTCGTCGAAGAACGCCCGGATGGCCGCGGCGACCGTCGGGCCGACGTCGTCGACCCCCTGGAGCTCGTCTTCGGTCGCCGACGCCACGCCGTCGAGGTCGCCGAACGCCCGCGCGAGGTTCCGGGCGGTGCTCCCGCCGACCTCGGGGATCCCGAGCGCGACCAGAAACTCCGAAAGCGGCGGCGACCGCGCGTCGTCGACCGCCCCGAGCAGGTTTTCGGCGCTCGTCTCGCCCCACCCGTCGAGGTCGGCGAGGTCGTCGACCGACAGCCGGTAGAGGTCCGCGAGCGACGAGAGCACGCCGGCGTCGACCAGCTGCTCGACGCGCTCCTCGCCCAGCCCGTCGATGTCGAGGGCGTCGCGGCTGCCGTAGTGGACCACCGCGCGGACCAGCCGGGCGTCGCACGCCAGCCCGCCGGAGCAGAACGCCAGCGGGCCGTCGCGCTCGACGGGGCTGTCACACGCCGGGCACGCCTCGGGGAACGCGAAGGGGGCGTCGGCGCGGTGCGCCGTCACCTCGGCGACCTCGGGGATCACGTCGCCCGCCCGACGGACCCGGACCTCGTCGCCGACCCCGACGCCCAGCCGCTCGATCTCCTCGGGGTTGTGGAGCGACGCCCGCGAGACCGTGACGCCGCCCACGTCGACGGGAGCCAGTAGTGCGACGGGGGTGAGCCGCCCGGTCCGCCCCACCTGTACGACGATGTCGGTGACCCGCGTCACCGACGCCCGCGGCGGGAACTTGTACGCGAACGCCCACCGCACGGCGCGGCTAGTCGCCCCCAGTTCCTCGCGGGCCGCGCGGTCGTCGACCTTGAGTACCGTTCCATCTATCTCGTAGTTGAGGTCCGCCCGGGCGGCGAGCAGGCCGTCGCGGTAGTCGATCGCCCCCGTCACGCCGTCGACGACCTCGGTCCGGTCGGTGACGTGGAGCCCCCACTCCCGAAGCCGGTCGAGCGCCGCGCGCTGTGACTCCGGGGGGTCGCTCGCGTCCAGCACGTCGTAGACGTAGCAGTCCAGCGGCCGGTCGGCGACGACCGCGGGGTCGAGCCGTCGGAGCGTCCCCGCGGCGGCGTTCCGGGGGTTCGCGAACGGGTCGTCGCCGCGTTCGACCCGCTCGCGGTTGTGCTCGCGGAAGGCGTCCCGCGGCATCACCACCTCCCCGCGGACCGCGAGCCGCTCGGGGGGGTCACCGGCGAGAACGAGCGGGACCGAGGGGATGGTGCGCACCTGCGCGGTCACGTCGTCGCCGCGCTCGCCGTCGCCGCGCGTGGCTGCGCGGACGTAGACCCCGTCCTCGTAGACGAGCTCCACGGAGAGCCCGTCGAACTTGGGTTCGCAGACGTACTCGACGTCGCCGACCGCCTCCCGGACCCGCCGGTCGAACTCCCGGAGGTCTTCCGCGTCGGTGGACTGCTCGATCGAGAGCATCGGCGCGGCGTGTTCGACGGTGTCGAGTTCGTCGAGCGGCTCGCCGCCGACGCGCTGGGTCGGGCTGCCCTCCCTCGCGAGGTCGAACTCGGCTTCGAGTGCGCGGAGGCGGGCGAACAGGTCGTCGTAGGCCCGGTCCGGAATCAGCGGGTCGGCGAGGACGTAGTACCGGCGGTCGTGTTCGCGGATCGCCGCCCTGAGCCGGTCGGCCTGGGACGCGGCGGCCGCCCGGGACAGCGACTCGGCCGGTTCGAACTCGAAGGGTGGATCCCGGAGGTAGGGGTTGTCGGGGTCGGCGTGGGTCAGGTCGGTCCCGCCGTCGGGGCGGGGCGACGGCTCGTCGCTCATCTACGTCGGACGACGGACGGCGCGGAATTAGGTGCTTCGTTGGCGGGCGGCGCGGAGTCGGGCGCTTGATTGGCGGACGGCGCGACCGCCCCGGGGGCCGACCGCCCGACGGGCGTGGCACTCACATGTGAACCGTATTTTGATCGAACCCGTGTGGCTTATGTCTCAGCGCCGCAACCGCCCGGTATGGACGAGGACTTCCTCCTTCTCAACCCGGGGCCGGTCCCGATCACCGACGAGGTGTCGGCCGCCATGGACGGGGCGATGGTCTCCCACCGGTCTTCGGCGTTCGAGGCGGTCTACGAGCGCGCACAGGACGGCCTCGACTACGTCTTCGAGGAGTCCACGATCGACGGGACGGCCACCGCGACCGACGCCGGCGGGACGTCGCTCGTCCTCAACGGCACCGCCACGATGGGGATGGAGGCGGCGGTCGCGAACCTCGTCGGCCCGGGCGACCACGTGGTCGCCCTGGTCAACGGGAAGTTCGGCCGGCGGTTCGCCCGGATCGCGGAGCGGTACGCCGACGTGACCCGCGTCGAGGTGCTGTGGGGCGAGTCGATCCCGCTCGAAGACGTCGCGGCGGCCATCACCGACGACACCGACCTGGTGACCATGGTCCACAACGAGACCAGTACCGGACTGTTGAACCCCGTCGCGGGCGTGGGCCGGATCGCCGACGACTACGGCGCCCGGTTCGTGGTGGACGGCGTCACCTCGATCGGCGGCGACGTGTTCTGCATCGAGCCGTGGAACGTCGACGTCGCGATCACCGACGCCCAGAAGGCGCTGGCGGCGCCGCCGGGCATCTCCGCCATGTACGTGACCGAGGACGTGGTCGACGACCTCGACGGCGAGTCCGCCCCGTTCTACGAGGACCTGGCGTGGCACCTCCGGAAGGCCGACGCCCACCAGACGCCGTTCACGAGCGCGGTCCCGCTGTTCCGCGCCATGGCGGTCGCGGTCGAGGACATCGTCGACGAGACGATGCCGACGCGGATCGGTCGCCACCGTCGACAGGCCGCGGCCTTCCGCGCGGGGTTCACCGGGATGGGACTGGAGCTGTTTGCGACCGCCGACGACGCCACGGTGCTCTCGAACACCGTGACCGCGGTGTCGCTCCCCGAACCGGTCCGGGGCGACGACGCCGACGCGTTCTTCGACGGCGTGGAGGCGCGGAACGTGAGCATCTCCGGCGGCCAGGCCCACCTCGGCGGCACCATCTTCCGGGTGAGCAACATGGGCGGGCTCCCCGACGAGGCCATCCTCCGCGGCGTCCGGGTCGTCGGCGAGGCGATGGCCGAGGCGGGCGTCGACGTCGACGTCGACGCCGGGATCGCGGCCGCCCGAGCGAAACTCGACGTGGCGGAGGCCGCGCCCGCCGACGACTGAGCCGCGTCGTTCTCGGCGGCCACCGGGGCAAGAAGGTTTTCACGCGCGACTTCCGACCACTACCCATGACGACGTACGTCACCGGACGGACCCTCGACGAACGCGGCGACCCGATCCCCGGGACCGGGTTCGAGGTCGAAACTGGAAGCTGGCTCGACGACCGGCTCCGCGGGCGGACGGGCCCGATCAGTTCGCACCCCACCCGACCGGTGTGGGGGATCCCGATGACCGAGGGCGACGGACCGATCCGGACGCTCAGCGTCTTCGGGCCGGGGTACGGCGGTCCGCCGGCGCACTACCACGAGCGGAGCGTCGAGGTGTTCGAGGTCGAGTCGGGGTCGCTGACCATGACACTCGACGGCGAGGATCGGCGCGTGTCGGCGGGCGAGACCGCGACCGTGGAGACCGACGTGGTCCACAGCTTCAGCACCGGCCCCGACGAGCGGGCGCTCGTCACCACCGAGATCAGGTCGCCGGGGCGGCTCCGCCAAGTGCTGCCAACCCTCGGCGGGTTGGCCCACGACCGCTCGCGCGACCCCGACGACCCGCTCCAGCAGGCGCTCGTCGCCGACGCGCTCGACGGGAACACGACCTTCGTCCGCGGGGAGGGGGTGGCGGGCGCGGCGGCGGACGCCTTGGTCCCGATCGCCCGGGCCGCCGGCCGCCAGGGCGCGTACGCGACCTATCTGCAGCCGGCGTTCTGGCGGGCGCACGTCGAGCAGCCGGGGGAGTCCGAAGCGTAGCCGGCGCGGAGCGGGTCGACGGCCGTCTCCGTCGGCGCGTAACCGCCGGTTATCGCCCTCCGTCGGACCGTAACCGCCGGTTATAAGTCTCCGAGCGAATATGCACAATACACATAGTATGGTCGAGGGATTCCACACCCGGAGTCTGCACGCCGGACAGACGCCGGACGAGACGACGGGGGCGCGGGCACCGCCGATCTACCAGACCACCTCCTACGTCTTCGACGACGCCGACCGCGCGGCCGACCTCTACGCGCTGGAGGCCGACGGCGACGTCTACTCGCGGATCTCGAATCCGACCACGCGGATCCTGGAGGAGCGGCTGGCGGCGCTCGAAGGCGGGGTCGCCGCGGTCGCGACCGCGTCGGGGATGGCCGCGCTCGACGCCGCCACGAGCGTGCTCGCCTCCGCGGGCGACAACGTGGTCGCTTCCGCGGATATGTACGGCGGGACCGCGACCTACCTCGCGGAGATGGCGACGCGCCGCGGGGTCGACGTGCGCGTCGTGGACACCCTCGACTACGACGCGTACGAGGCGTCGGTCGACGACGACACCGCCTACGTCCACGTGGAGACGGTCGCGAACCCCTCGCTGAAAACGCCGGACTTCGAGCGCCTCGCGGAGATCGCCCACGACGCCGCCGCGCCGCTGGTCGTCGACAACACCTTCGCGACCCCGTACCTCTGTCGCCCGATCGAACACGGCGCCGACGTCGTGTGGGAGTCCACCACGAAGTGGCTCCACGGGTCCGGAACGACGGTCGGCGGCGTCCTCGTCGACGGCGGCACCTTCCCGTGGGAGCACGCCGACTACGACGAGCTCTCCGGGGAGAACCCCGCGTTCGGGGTCGACTTCGTGGAACGGTACGGCGACGCCGCGTTCGCGAACGTCGTCCGCCAGCGTGCGCTCCGGACGCTCGGGAACGGGCAGTCGCCGTTCGACGCGTGGCAGACCATCCAGGGGCTGGAGACCCTCCCGCTTCGGATGGCCCGCCACTGCGAGAACGCCCGCGCGGTCGCCGAGTTCCTCCGCGATCACGACCACGTCGCGTGGGTGTCGTACCCGGGGTTCGAGGCACACCCCACCCACGACAACGCCACTCGATATCTCGGGACCGACGACGGCGGCGGCGACGCCGCGACGGTCGCGAGCGGCGCCGACGTCGACGGGTACGGCGGGATGGTCACCTTCGGCCTCGCCGGGGGCTTCGAGGCCGCAAAGCGGACGTGCGAGGCGACCGAACTCGCGTCGTTCCTCGCGAACGTCGGGGACGCGAGGACGCTCGTGATCCACCCCGCGTCGACCACGCACGCCCAGTTGAGCGAAGACGAGCAGCGCGCCGCGGGGCTCTCGCCGGAGATGCTCCGGCTGTCGGTCGGGATCGAGAACGTCGACGACATCGTCGCCGACCTGGATCGGGCGATCCGGAGTGCGACACAGGGCGCGGAGGCGTCGTCCGAGCCGGGAGGCGGGACGGACCGATGAAGACCGACAGCGGCACGGTCGACCTCGGGCGGTTCGACTTCGCCTCCGGCGACGAGATCGAGAACCTGGAGGTGGCCTACGAGTCCTACGGCGAGTTCGACGGGGACAGCGCGGAGCGGGGCTCCGCGGGCGACCGGGCGCAGTCCGGGAGCAA
>Ga0207753_1000762_pt1 | contig 11841 bp, 6 predicted proteins | sample PonA233FremontCA_2_FD_187273 | JGI IMG/M metagenome (GOLD analysis project Ga0207753, IMG submission 187273) | Salt pond sediment microbial community from Fremont, CA, USA - Pond A23 Sediment 3 (SPAdes) | ecosystem: Environmental > Aquatic > Non-marine Saline and Alkaline > Saline | place: USA...
GGGTCTCAGTCCATCTGTGCCTCCCTGAGAGCGATATTCTCATCGAGAGTCGCACTCCGGTATGTACTCCTCGTTGATAGAAAACGTCGTCATGGACGCTACTCAATACTAAGTCACCGGCAGTTGAGTGTAGGGTATGACTGAGAGTCGTTCATTCGAAGATGTATTTGATGATGACCCTGTCGCCCAAGTCATCTACCAGACACTGACTCGGATTCGGCGGCCGATGCAGGCTGAGATGATCGCTGAACACGGCAGCCGTGACGTGGCTGAGACTCGGAGGTATCTCGAACAGTTTCGTGAGTATGGATTCGCGACGCTGATGAGCGACGGAACCTACTCACTCAACGACCGCTACCTGAGGCAGCAGCACATCCAAGACCTCGCATCGAGACACACTCCTGCAGAGCTTACCCGTTATATCGAGACCCTGACCGAACAGATCGAAACGTACGAACAACGGCACCGTGGCCCCCGACCGGCCGACGCTGACCCCGATATGAGTGGCAACCTGACACCAGAGGAGGTACGAAACGAGTTGCTTGACTGGCAGTCCGCACGGGGGGACCGTATCGATTATCAAGAAGCTCTTCGATCCCACAGCGAGCGTTCGAAAGACCAACAAAGAGAGGAATCGGACTCCTCACACGACTGATGTCGTGGGTGTAATTGTGACTGTCGCCGCCTACGTCTGTGTCTCGACCGCGGACCAGAACCCCGATCGGCAGCTCGAAGCGACACATGATCATGCCGTCGACGAACTCCCGTCGACTGCCGGTGACACCACCCCGATGTGTGGCGAGCCGATAGATGCAACACAGTCGCACATGTCCAAGAGCGTAACCAAATTATGAACATCCGAGACATCAAGACCTACTCTTTGTACGGGACAGCTAAACTCGCCCTGCTTGTTGACGAGGGCCCCCCACCTCGGGGTGACATGAGGTACAACAACGAGGGAGAGTTCTGGTTCGCTGAACGAGATGGGTACGTAGACTACTTTATCGACAGTGGAGGCGGAGCTATCTCCCGGACGATTACAACGGTGGAGGGGGAAGAGCGTAGGTTTCGGAACGTAGAGGAGAGCCGCGCGAGCATATTCAATCGCGAAGGGTTGGGTCCGTTTGTGGATGTTAAAATCACTACAAAAAAAGAAGAGTTCGAGCAGGGGCCAGGAGATATGCGAAAGGCCGTCGTCACCCTTGACACGGCGCGGGAAGCCGCCGAGATGATCGGGCGGAAGATGATTCCTGACTGGAAGTTTGGTGGTGAGACGACGTGGATCTTCTACTGAGTCAGACGAATCTTGGGAGCCAACCACCACTGATGAGGTTCTTATTCACTGTGTGGAAAGTCAGTTGCCCACGATTTCAGTCGTAGATAACCCGCCCGAGGGTACCTATCGCACCACCGCCCAATAGAAATACATAGAGCAAGAATCACGCAGCCCCCAATCGAGAAGGATTAGTATTTGATAAAGACCGTTCTCATCATATGCGTAGGATGTCCGATGAAGAGAGCGACAACGAAATATACGCCGAGGGGAGTCCTCCGACAGGTAGTGCTGTTGACTCGGGGAACTATGCCGATGGAAGTGACGGCGATACAGAGCGGATTGAATCAGGAATCAGTACCGATTCAGAATCGGAGATGAGAGACTGGGCTCTTGACAGGATGCCAGAAAACCCCTACCACAACCGAACCCATGTGAAAACTCTTCTCAGCGAAGTCGACGATCTTGCAGTTTCTGACGACGACAGAGGGATACTCCGTCTGGGGACGTACTTCCACGACATCGGCTACCGTGAGGGAGCAGAAAACCACGAGGAGAGAAGTGCTAAAGTAGCAGAAGAGAGGCTATCGAATGAAGGATACGACGACAAAACAATCGAGAAGGTATCCGATGCCATCCGTGATACGGAGTTGTTCAAGGAACCGGAGACGAGATTGGGGGCGATTTTGACCGATATTGACACCCACAACTTCGCGTATGAATGGGAAGAATTCAAAGAGACGTCGCTCGCGGTGAAAGAAGAAGAAGACCCAGACAGTAGTAATAATGACTGGTGGGAATCCACATTAGGATTGCTAGAGGCACACTCGTACCACTCCGAGATCGGTCTGAAACGGTACGCAAGCGGGAAACAAGAGACGATAGAGAGGCTGAAGGAAGAAGTCGGAGACGACTGAGTATTCAGAGAGGGGTTAGCGAATGTAGTCGCTAGACTGTTAAAAGTTAACACGAATGTGGGTAAGTCCACTACTCTGCAAGATAAGTCCTCAGAACACGTCGAAGCGATGCAATGAGTGCGGTTGTACAGACGATGACAACCGGCACGCTGGAGAGTATGGGGAGAGCTACAGGAGTGTGATCTCGCCGAGCGGCGGCTCAGTCGCCAACTCGTACGCGACCGGCTCTGTCACCGGTAGCGGAAGCGGAGGCGTGGGCGGCCTCATCGGGAGCAACAGCGGCTCGATCACCGACGGCTACTGGGACGCCGAGTCGACCGGGCAAACCTCGTCGGCTGGCAGTCCTGACTCGAATGGACTCACGACGCCCCAGATGGAACGCTTCGCCCCAAAGCGTGCCGGACAGTATAGTGGCCAGCTGGTCATCGATACCAACGCCACCACTGTTGGGACGAGTCTGAACGGAACGGCACTCGCACCGAGGATCAGTACATCAACCCGGAACCTCAACTACGGAAACGTGGCTTTCAACTCAACGAAAACACTCTCGGTGGAGGTCACGAACCCGAGCAGCTCGCCAGCGAACTTGACGATCAACGGGATAGACGTCTTTGGGATCGACAGCAGTCCGTTCCGTGTCACGAACGACCCCATGGGACCAGTAGTTCCCGGCGGCAGTCAACGGATCGACGTCGCCTTCACGCCGGTGACCGCTAGCGACGAGAAACAGGCCCAGTTGCGCATCCACAGCGACGCCAGCTTGGACTCACAGACAGATATCTGGATGGCGAACACTCGGACAGTCGTGATCATTGATGAGGTGTCCAGCGAGCAAAACGAGTCAACTGTCAGTATCGATGCGAACGACATCAAATCTAACACAAGCCTCTCGCTGAACGTCTCACGCCCGAGTACACGTGAGAAATCCGTCGGAGTCGACGCGTTGAATATGACTGTCAAGCCCGATGGTTACTTCGATATGAACCTCACGCACGCCGACACCGCCTCAGCGGTTGGGGCCAGTCCTTTCGACCCCGGCAGCGACCGTGAAACACTCCAGCACATGCAGTTGACTCACACACTCCCTAACGAGGAATTCGACAACACCGGTCTTATTTTCCGAGTCAAAAAGGGGACCCTCCCGGATGGGACCCCCTCCGATGAGATTACGTTCCGACGCTACTCAAACCGGACATGGAACGAACTCTCGCCGACACTCCGTGAGGAGACGTCGACTCACTACGTCTACACGGTCGAAACGCCCGGGTTTTCACAGTTCCTTGTGACCAGTCCAACCTCCAACTCATCCAGCGGGGGAGACGACACTGGTGGTGAGAGTACCAGTGACGGCGGCTCTACCGATGACAAGCAGCCGCCGGGCAGTGAACTACCCCACCCTACTCGCTCACCGCTGACGCGGTTCGCTCCTTGAGGGTGTCGTCAGAAGCGGAGCTTCTGACTGCTAACCAGAACCGGAGGTTCTGGTGATGGGGCTTCCTGCTTCCACGACACGCTTTGCAGACACGGACGTGTCCACAGAGAGCGCAGTCTCCACAGGCGTTGACGAATCGCGTAGCGATTCGTCCGCACACCAGAAATCGGAGATTTCTGGGGACGTTGGTTCGGAGTGAACCACTCCTACGTCTTCGAGACCGCGAGAAAGGATGTTCCACGCCGCGTTCGCGTCCCTGTCTGCCTCAAACCCGCACGCCGGACAAGAGTGTTCGCGCACCCATAACGGCTTGTCGCTCGAAACGCCGCAGGATGCGCACTCTTTGGTCGTCCCTCTCGGATTGACCGCGACGAAGTGCGTCCCTTCGCGTTCGCACTTGTATTCGAGCATTCGTAGGAACATCCCCCACGCCGCTCCTGCGCGGTTCCGTGAGTTCCCCGGTAGCTCGACCAAGCCCTTCGCGTCGAGGTCTTCGACCGCGACGAAGTCGTACTCCCGAGCGTAGTAGTTCGAGAGCTTGTGGAGAAAATCGCGGCGCTTCCGTTTCAAATCGGCGTGACGTTCGGCCACGATTCGACGCTGTTTCTCCCAATTCGCAGACCCGTGTTCCTTCCGCGAGAGGTCGCGTTGTGCGTGTTCTAACCGCTCGCGCTCATCAGACAGGTCAAGGGATTCGACGGCGGTTCCGTCTGTGTCGTGGGTGTACTTGAGAATGCCTACGTCGATTCCCACGCATTTCTCAGGATTCTCGGGTTTCTCCGGTGGGTCTTCGGGCGTCTCAACTCCGAAGATGGCATACCACTCCCTGGTCGGTTCCTGCTTGACCGTGACAGTCTTGATTTCGGCGTCATCGGGGAGGTCGCGGTGGAAGGTGATGGGGATTTCACCGAGTTTCGAGAGCCACAGTCGAGTCCGACCGCTCGTGTTCTTGAGCTTGAAGCCGGATTGACTGTAGGTGAAACTGCGGTACTCGCTCGGTGCTTTCCAGTTGAGCATCCCGACGCGGTAGTCGTTATCTTTTCGCCCTCGGAGCGTTGAGAGGTTATCGTACAGCCGTTGTACGACCTTCTGAAGAACTTTCGAGTGAACTTGTTTCAGGTCGTTCCACCACTTCTTGAGGCTCGGCAGGAGTTTCTGTTCGCTGTATGCCGAGGTGTCGTCGGTGCGGTTGAGTCGGTGAAGGAAGTGGTTGTAGACCTGCCTACAGGTATCGACAGTCCACGCTAACTGTTCTGCGAGAGCGTCGGACGGTCGGAGTCGATACCTATAGTTGTAATTCATCTACGAGCGTTCTTCGATGAGTTCGTCAAGTTTCTCTTGGACGAACGACGAAAGATTGAGGTGGTTCTCCTCAACCCACTCGGCTTGGTCGTCTCGGATAGAGATGTTCTTACGCGTTGCCACATCACACAATACACAAAATACATAAATAATAGTTGTGATTGCGTGGGCCTGTGGGCCGAGCGACGAACGTGTTTGAGAACTGTGCGGCACTGTATCTCCTCCCTACTCACTCGCTTCGCTCGTTCGTTGAGGAAGGGGCCTTAGCGCCTCAATTCAGGTAAAAATCAGGGAAGCCGTATTCAGCGGTTGGGGGGGACACCGATTGCAGTTCTCGGCACTGCCGCCGACCGATCGAATGAGACTGTTTGTCACTCGGTTCGACTGTCTTTGAGCTTGTCGAACAGGTCTCGGGCGTTTCCTTGCAGGTCGCCGTCAACGCGCTGGCCGTTGACGTCGGGCTCAGTATCCAAAGCCGGAGCCGACCAGAACACTGTGACGTGATCGTCGCCGACCTGAGTCGGGATCTCGCCTACACAAACGACCGTATCGAACGCGCTCATATCAACGTCAGCTAGTGGTTTGCTATCTATTTCGCCAGCCTCGGTGTGATGCTTGGCCAGCCCTCGTCGGTACTGAGCAGACTGGTCGTCTCCCGACAGATCGGGATCAGTCGACAGATGAGTGATGGCGACCGAATCATTGAGGTGTCGCTCGGTGCGCTCATGCAGGAGGGCACCTGACGCCAATCGACTCCAGTCGGCAGTCTGGGAGACGACTGCGATCCGGTGGTATTCCGTCCGGCGGCGGGCCAATAGCAGCCCGCCCGCCAGAAGCGACAGGACTGACAGCCCACCCAATGACCACACGACTGTCGGCGTCAGCAAGGCAGTCCACCCCTCGCCGTCGGTGCCCGCGCTGCTGTCGATCGTCGGTGGGTCCGTAGTTCCGCCGGTCTCGGTTGGGGTTGGTCCATTGTTCTCGCCAGTGACCACAGTCCCATTGGGACCTGTCATCTCTGTGCCGTTGTGAGTAGTAGTCTGGTTCGTACTCGGATTAACCGGCTGTGTGCTAGCGGTACCACCTTGGCCACCACCGGACGATGAACTGGTGTCTCCCGACGAACCAGCTGTTTCCGGTGCGGTCACAGCAAACTCGGAAAAACCGGGGGTCTCGACACTGAACACGTAGGTGGTCGTCGACTCCCTGAGCAGCGTACTCTCGTGGGGTACCCATCGGTTTTGGGTCTCGTTGTACCGGTTGAACGTCACCGCCTCGGGGTCGGTGCCCGAGGTCAGCCGGTCTTTCCTGATACGGTAGGTGAAGCCGGTGTCGTCGAAGGAACTGCTTGGGATCGAGTAGTCCTGTTCGACGTATTGCAGTGTCTTCTCACCGGAGACATCGAGCGTATGTGTGATCGGTGTCGTCTGGTGGGTGAAGTTCATGCCGAAGTCTCCGTCGTGGGCAACGGTCATGTTCACTGTGTCGAATCCCATTGCGGTCTGTCGCGTACCGGGCTGTGAAACGTTGACCCTAAAGAAGTCTCCAGACTCGACGTTCTTAGCGTTGAGATTCACCGCTTTCTCGTCGCGGTCGACATCGACATCGCGTTCCTGAACCACGATGTAGGTCCCGGAGTTCGAGAGCCAGACGTTGATTTGTGGGGCGTTGCCCGCATTGCTCAGGATTTGCAACTGTGCTTCTTTGGTCCCCTCAGACTGCGGGGAGAACGTCACCTGAATGTCTCGGGATTCGCCCGGCGAAATCGAGAAGGGGGCGTCGCTGGCCTCGGTGATACTGAAGTGGGTCGGATCACGGCCACTGATTTGTGTCGACCGGATATCGAGTTCCGACTTCGAAGTGTGGAGGTTCCGAACTGTGATGTTGTAGGATTTGGTCTGGCCGACCGTCACGTTCCCGAAGTCGACGTTCAGTGGATCGGCTTCGATCGTCGGCGCAACCGCCGAGCCGTTGAGCGCAGCGGTGGTAGTTCCGGCCGGATCGTTACTGTCAACAGCCAAGACGGCCGTATAGTTCCCGTCCGTCTCGGGGCTGAACGTCACGTTCAGCGATTCGACCCCACCGGCTGGCACGCTCGTCGGCCGATCGCTGACCGTGAACGCGGAACTGTTGGCTCCAGTTACGGATACCCCGTCGACCGTGAGGAGTTCGGAGCCGTAGTTGGCGATCCGAACTGACTCGGTGGTCTCGTTGCCGGTTCCGACCTCGCCGAAGCCAATAGCTCCGTCGGGAAGGACGAGCTCCGGTCCGTTGCCGGTGCCGCCCAGCGCGACCGTCGTCACTGAGCCATCGGCGGATTCGAGGCGGAGCGTCGCGGTCTGCTCGCCGTTGGCGACCGGCTCGAAGTCGACCGCGATCTCGGTGGTCTCGGTGCTGCCGAGGCTGCCGGGGAGCCCGCTACTCTCGGTGATCGTGAACGCCTCGGGCGTTGAGCCGGCGACCAATAAGTTGGTGATGCTCACCGCCTCAGTACCGTCGTTCGAGAGTGTGACCGTTCGGCTCTCGGTGGATCCGAGCGGGATCTCGCCGTAGTCGACCGACACGGGAGCGACACTGAGGTCACTGTCGACGCCAGTCCCGTCCAGCGCGACCGTGATGTCCGGGAGCTGTGTCGCGTTGTGGGCGATGGTGAGCGTGGTGTTGTTCGCTCCGACTCCTGTCGGCGAGAACGCGACCGCAACAGACCCGCGGCCGCCCGGCTGGACCACCGGCAGTTCGGTGGCTGCCTGCCCGGCGAGCGCGAACGGTGCATTTGGATCACCGAAGCTCGCTGTCGAGATGTTCAGCGGCGTCGTTCCGTCGTTCCTGATGGCGACCGACTCGACACTTGTCGAGCCGATCGAGGTCTCGCCGAATTCGACTGACTCCCTGTCGATGGTCGCGTTCGGCCCGCGAACCTCGATGGTGATCGTTTCGGTCGCCGCGTTGCCCGAGGGGTCAGTCACTGTCACCGATTCCCGGAACGTCCCGGGGGCCGTGTACGTGTAGTTGTGGCGTCCGTCGGCGCTGTCAACGACCGGGCCGTCGCCGGAGATATCCCAGTCGTAGCTATCGATCTCGTCGTTATCGGTCGAGTCCGTTGCATCGAAGGAGACGGTCTCTCCGACCGCCGGAGTCGTCGTGTTGGCCGTGAGCTCAACGACCGGCGGGGTGCGGTCGGCGACGGTGATTGTGACCGAATCGGTCGCCACCGATCCGTCGGCGACGACCGTGAGCGTGACTGTCTGTTCGCCCGCCTCGTCGAACGAATAGGTGAAATTCTGGGCTGTCGAGACGAGCTGCTGGTTGATCCGCCACTCGTGACTCGGTGTTCCCGATGGAATCGCCGACCGGTCAGCATCGAACGCCACCGTGCCGCCGAGCGAGATTTCGGCGCTGTCCGCGGTGATATCGGCCACTAACTCATTGTCGTCGCCGACCGTCGTGTCTGCATCGAGGTAGTCGGGCGTCCCGTCACTATCCGTGTCATCGGTTCTCTCTACCCGGTCGGGGACGCCATCGCCGTCTGCATCGGTATCGAGATAGTTCGGCACCCCGTCGCTGTCAGTGTCGGCCGTTCCTTCCGTCGCGTCCGGAATCCCGTCGCCATCGGTGTCGTCATCGAGGTAGTTCGGCGTTCCGTCACCGTCGGTGTCGGCGGTACCTTCGGCGCTGTCGTTGATTCCGTCACCGTCACTGTCCGAATCGAGGTAGTCGGGTTTGCCGTCATCGTCGGTGTCGGCGGTGCCTTCGACGCTGTCGTTGATTCCGTCACCGTCACTGTCCGAATCGCGGTAGTCGGGCGTGCCGTCGTTGTCGCTGTCGGCGGCGCCTTCGACACTGTCGTTGATCCCGTCGCCGTCCGAGTCAGTGTCGAGTGCGTCAATCGTCCCGTCTCCGTCGGTGTCGGTTCCGTTGCTGGCACCTTCGAGACTGTCCGAGAGGCCATCGCCATCGGTGTCGGCGTCGGTCGGATCGGTTTCGCCGTCGTCGACGACACTGTTTCCGTTCGTGTCTTCATCACTGTCGGGAACGCTATCGTCGTCGCTGTCGGTATCTTGGAAGTCGGGCGTCCCATCGCCGTCAGTGTCGCCTACGCTTTCGAGGTTGTCGGGAATCCCGTCGTTGTCGCTGTCAGTGTCGAGTGCGTCAATCGTGTTGTCGCTGTCAGTGTCGACTGCTGTGCCGGGCGTGTCACCATCGACCGGTGTCGTCTCGGTGCCGTCGTCGATGCCGTCGCCATCGGAGTCGAGGTCGTTCGGGTTGGTTCCGAGCGTCTGTTCTTTGCTGTTGCTCAGGCCGTCGTTGTCGCTATCCCCGTCGGGGCCGTCGTCGTCACTGGGGTCGAGGTAGTTCGGGGTACCGTCGCCGTCTGCGTCACCGGTTCCTTCGTCGGCGTCGGGCTTCCCGTCGCCGTCACTGTCTGTGTCGAGGTAGTTTGAGGTGCTGTCTCCGTCGACATCGCCGGTGGCCTCGGTGTTGTCGTCTATTCCGTCTCCGTCGCTGTCGGTGTCGAGGTAGTTCGGCATTCCGTCACCGTCCACGTCGTCGGTTTCTTCAGTATTGTCGGGGATACCGTCGTCGTCGCTGTCTGTATCGAGGTAGTTCGGTGTGCCGTCGGAATCTTCGTCGACGGACCCCTCGGTACCGTCGTCGATACCGTCACCATCGCTGTCTGTGTCTATGTAGTTCGGGACACCGTCACTGTCGGAGTCAGTCGTGCCCTCAGTACTATCTGGGATTCCGTCACCGTCCGAATCGGTGTCACGGTAGTCTGCGACACCATCGCCATCAGTGTCGGTTGTCCCTTCGGTGCTGTCGTCGATCCCGTCACCGTCAGCGTCGGTATCGAGCGCGTTGATATTACCGTCACCGTCAGTGTCGACCGAACTGCCGCCGTCGGTCTCGACGAAGTCATCGATGCCGTCGCCATCCGAGTCGATACTGGTCGGATCAGTGCCAAGGTTGTTCTCTTCGCTGTTGGTCAGCCCGTCACCGTCTGTGTCACCCGTTGGACCATCCCCGTCGTTCGCGTCAAGATAATTGGGAACGCCGTCTCCGTCGTTATCTCCTGTTCCCTCCGTGCTATCAGGAGTGCCGTCACCGTCGCTGTCGGTATCCAAGTAGTTGGGCACGCCGTCACCATCTGCGTCACCGGTTCTTTCAGTTGAATCGGGGATACCGTCACCGTCCGAGTCGTCGTCGCGATAGTTCGCCGCCCCATCGCTGTCCTCGTCTCCAGATCCGTCTGTGCTGTCGGGAATCCCGTCGTCGTCTGCGTCCGTGTCGCGGGCGTCGATGGTGCCGTCGCCATCCGTGTCGGTCTCGCTGTCGGCACCCTCGACATCGTCGTCAATCCCATCACCGTCTGTGTCAGCACTGTTCGGGTCAGTCTCGCCGTCGTCGAGGCTGCCGTCCCCATTTTCGTCTTCCTCGGTATCGGGGATGTCGTCGCCGTCGTTGTCCGAATCGAGGTAGTTTGCCGTGCCATCACTGTCAGTGTCTGTGGTTCCTTCCGTCGACGACCCGTCGTCCAGTTGCCCATCACCTGCCTGATCGGTCGGGTCGTCGCTGTCGCCGTCGCGGTAGTTCGCCGTCCCATCGCTGTCGGCGTCGCCGGCGCCTTCCGTGCCGTCATCGATGCTGTCCCCGTCAGCGTCGGTGTCCCGCGCGTCGATTGTTCCGTCACCGTCTGTGTCGACTGCTTCACCTAGGCCAGTCCCATCGATTCGTGTTGTCTCGACGTTGTCGTCGATGCCGTCATCGTCCGTATCGGTGTCGTACGGGTCAGTCTCACCGGCATCGATAGAGCCGTCACCGTTCTTATCCTCGTCCCCGTCCGAGACGCCGTCGTCATCTGAATCCGTATCTCGGTAGTTCGGGACGCCGTCGCCGTCGGTATCGGTCGTCCCTTCGATGCTGTCGGGGATGCCGTCGGTATCGGAGTCAGTATCCCGCGCATCGATGGTGCCGTCACCGTCGGTGTCAGTCTCGCTGGCGGCGCCCTCAGTGCTGTCCGAGAGCCCGTCGCCGTCGGTATCGGCGTCGTTCGGGGCCGTCTCCCTCGAACCGAGGCTGCCGTCTCCGTTCTCATCCTCCTCGGTGTCGAGGATACCGTCACCGTCGTTGTCGTCGTCGAGATAGTTCGGTGTGCCGTCGCCGTCGGTGTCGGTGGTTCCCTCGGTCGCCGACCCGTCGTCCAGCTGGCCGTCACCCCCGACGGTGCTATCGTCGGGATCGTCGCTGTCGCCGTCACGGTAGTTTGGGACACCGTCACCGTCAGAGTCTGTCGTCTGCCCGTCATCGGCGGCCAGATCCTCGGTACTGTCGTCGATACCGTCGTCGTCGGAGTCAGTGTCGAGGTAATCGGGGGTACTGTCGCCGTCGGTGTCGGTCGGGGAATCGCCGATCGCTCCGGTATCATCCTCGACATCGTCCGTAATTCCGTCGTCGTCGGAGTCGGTATCTTGGAAGTCAGGCGTACCATCGTTGTCGCTGTCGGTAGCTTGTCCGTCGGCGGCGGTCAGGTCCTCGATGCTGTCGGCGATACCGTCACCGTCTGAATCGACATCACGGTAGTCCGGCGTGCCGTCACCGTCCGTGTCGGTCGCTTGCCCGTCGTCGGCGGTCAGGTCTTCGACACTGTCTTCGACACCGTCGTCGTCGGAGTCGGTGTCCCGCGCGTCGATGTCGCCGGTGGCGTCAGTGTTGGTCTCGCTGTCGGCGCCCTCGACGCTGTCAGAGAGCCCGTCACCGTCGGTATCGGGGTCGTTCGGGTCGGTCTCGCCGGTGTCGAGCACACCGTCCCCATTCTCGTCCTCGTCGGCGTCCAGGATACCATCCCCATCGTTGTCAGAATCGATGAAGTTCGGCGTCCCGTCGCTGTCAGTATCGGTCGTCCCTTCGGTCGCTGAGCC
>Ga0207753_1000763_pt1 | contig 11835 bp, 13 predicted proteins | sample PonA233FremontCA_2_FD_187273 | JGI IMG/M metagenome (GOLD analysis project Ga0207753, IMG submission 187273) | Salt pond sediment microbial community from Fremont, CA, USA - Pond A23 Sediment 3 (SPAdes) | ecosystem: Environmental > Aquatic > Non-marine Saline and Alkaline > Saline | place: USA...
GGCTCTGCCACAAAGCCGTCACTCGTACCCCGTAGAGGGCTTCGAGTTACCTGTTTGTTTAACGACTGTCGGCGTGGTCGGCTTACTTGTTTGATTTCGGCTTTCGCCGTGGCAAACACCGAGTCAACTGCCAGTTCTCCACGCACAGTGTGTGCTACGGTGGTTTGTCTCTTAAATTGTCGGATTCATCTGGTGGCTAAAGCCACCAGTATTCTCCTCGGATCGCTACAATGTTACGTTGTCGCCGCGGTCCCGTGTCGCCGACGCGGTGGAAGCGAGTCGAACGGCCACGCCACCGGAGCCGTCCGACCGAGTTCGGACCGCCGTCGTGGCAGCCCGACGGCGACACGACGGAACCGGAGGGCGAGTCGGCGTTCGGGTATCAAATCATTAATTATTACTAATCCGGGCGTGACGGTACGTAGTATGAGCACCGACGAACCCGACCGATCGACCGACGCACACGGCCACGAACACCACGGGGTCGAGGGGCCCGGATATCCGACCCCGGCGGCGATGCGCACCGAATCCGAGCGCGAGAAGACGGCGTTCGTCATGTCGCTCCGGGTCGGGATGGACGTGGACGGCCCCGACTTCGTGGGCGTCGTCGACGTCGACCCCGACTCGGAGACGTACGCCGAACTGATCGACACGGTCGACATGCCCAACAAGGGCGACGAGCTCCACCACTTCGGCTGGAACACCTGCTCCTCGTCGTGCCACGCCGAGGGGCTGATGCGGGACCACCTGATCGTCCCCGGCCAGCGCTCCTCGCGAATCCACATCGTCGACGCCTCCGACCCGCGCAGCCCCGTGATCGAGAGGGTCATCGAGCCGGAGGAGGTCTTCGAGCACGACCTCTCGGCGCCGCACACGGTCCACTGCGTCCCCGAGGGGAAGATCGTCATCAGTATGCTGGGGAACGCCGACGGCGAACTCCCGGGCGGCTTCCTCCAGCTCGATGGGGACGACTTCTCGATCGACGGCCACTGGGAGGTCGACCGCGGCGGGATGGAGATGAACTACGACTACTGGTATCAGCCGCGGCACGGCGTGATGCTGTCGTCCGAGTGGGCGGCGCCGGAGACCTACTACCCGGGCTTCGACCTCGACGACGTGGAGGCCGGCAAGTACGGTGACAGCATCCACGTCTGGGACTGGGAGACCAAGGAACACCGCCAGACCCTCTCGTTCGGCGAGGAGGGGCTGATCCCGCTCGAAGTCCGGATGCCCCACAACCCCGAGGAGACCGAGGGCTACGTCGGCGCCGCGCTCTCCTCGAACATCATCCGGTTCTGGGAGGACGCGGACGGACAGTGGGAGTGGGAGACGGTCATCGAGATCGAGGACCGCGAGCACCCCGACTGGGACATGCCGGTACCCGGACTGGTGACGGACCTCCTCCTCTCGCTCGACGACCAGTACCTGTTCTTCTCGAACTGGCTCCACGGCGACGTGCGGATGTACGACGTGAGCGACACGGGCAGCCCGCGGCTGGTGGACCAGGTGTGGGCCGGCGGCAACTTCGGCGACCGCCAGTCGGTCGGGGGCCACGACATCCGCGGCGCGCCGCAGATGCTCCAGCTCTCCCGCGACGGGCGCCGGCTCTACTGGACCACCTCGCTGTTCTCCTCGTGGGACAACCAGTTCTACCCCGGGATGGGGGAGGAGGGGTCGCTGATGCTGAAGGCCGACGTCTACCCCGACGAGGGGCGGATGGAGCTCGACGAGGAGTTCGTCGTCGACTTCGGAGACGCCCCCGGCGGCCCGGCCCGCGCCCACGAGATCCGGTGGCCCGGCGGCGACTGCACCAGCGACGTCTGGCAGTAGCCGCCGATGCCCCACACGGTCACCCTCGAGTGGCGCGACGGCCGGGAGACGGCCGTCGAGGTCCGGGCGACCGAGACGGTCATCGACGCGACCGAGCGCGCGGGCGTCGGCGTTCCGTTCGGCTGCCTGTACGGCGTCTGCGCCACCTGTACCGGCCGCCTGCTGGAGGGTGATCTGGTTCACGTCGAACGGCCGCGGGGACTGAAGCCCCGCCACCGACGGGACGGGTACGTCCTGCTGTGCGTGGCCGAACCGCGCTCCGACTGCCGGATCGAGGTGGGCGCGGAGATCCAGGCCGACCTCGTGCCCAACCCGTGGAAGTAGGCACGATCGGCGCGCGGTCGGCATCGGCTCCGGACACCCGGCACGCGCCGAGGGTTCTTATACGATGCCGGCCCCACGTCCGGGTGTGTACAGCGCCAGGGATCGCGTCGACAACGAACCGTGGCTGAACCGGATCGAGCGCGGCGCCGACCGGCTCGGCATCGGTGCCGACGCCCGGTCGGTGGCCGCCGACCTGTTCCTCTCGGCAGTGCCCGAGACGGACCGCTCGAAGCCCGCCGTCGCGGCGGCCAGCCTCTACGCCGGTGCACTCATCGCCGGCGAACAGCGCTCGCAGTCCCGCGTCGCCGACGCCATGGACGTGAGCCGCATCAGCGTCCAGCAGCACTGGAAGCCGATCCTGGAGTCCGCAGGGTTCCAACCCCCGTCGTGGTAGCCCCTCGGGGCCGGTCCCGCGGCGTGCTCACCCGTCGACCGGCGGTTCCTCCGGCCCGCGCCCGTCGCGGTCCGGCGTGAGGTTGCCGTGGGGGTCGATCTCGCCGCGGACGATCCGGGTCGACGAGATCCGCTCGCCGTCCGCGGCGGTCACGTGACCGACGACTTCGATGTCGAGCGGGTCGAGCCCGCGCTCCCGACGGATCTCGTTGATCCGCTCGCCGCCGTCGCGCGTCTCCGGGGAGACCACGAGCGCGTCGAACCCGGGCTCGGTGGCGATCCCGGTGGGGGTCTCCAGCGGTCGGACCTCGAACTCCCGGTCGTGTGCCTCCGCGACCGTCGCCACCTCCGACACCAGGTCACGCCTTCGGTCCTCGAACGATCGGACGTAACGGTCGACGTGGCGGGTCTCGCTCGCGAGGTCGTCGGTGGTCAGGCCGACGGTCACGTCCCCCAGCTCGAACGCGCGCTCGAACAGCGCGTGGTGGCCGTCGTGAACCGGGTCGAACGTCCCGCCCAGCGCGACGTGCATATCCCGGCCAGCACCGCCCGGAACTTAAATGGGCCGAACTCCGGACTCCCGCCGAACCCGTTCTCGCGGGGTGGGAGTCCCGGACGAGGGCCCCGTCCGGCCCCCGACGACACGGACGGTCGCCGGCAGCTACCCGGGTCGCCGCCGGGGCCCCGATGTGCCCGTTCGGTTTTATATATACCGGGTAGAAACGCAGGTTATGGCCGATTCCGACTTCTCGATCGACGACCTCGACAGGCGGATCATCCACGCGCTCCAATACGACGCGCGAAACACCTCGGCCAGCGAGATCGCGGAGTCGCTGGACGTCTCGGCGCGGACTGTCAGAAACCGGATCCACCGGCTCGAGGACGCCGGGGTCATCCGCGGGTACGACGTCGACGTGGACTACGAGGCCGCGGGCTACCAACTCCACACGCTCATCGTCTGCACCGCACCGATCCACCAGCGGGAGGAGATCGCCCGGCGCGCGCTCGACGTCGAGGGCGTCGTTGCCATCCGGGAGGTGATGACGGGGGCCGACAACGTCCACGTCGAGGTCGTCGGCGCCGACAGCAACGACCTCAGCCGGATCGGCCGCGAACTGAACGAGGTCGGGCTCGAGGTGGTCGACGAGGACCTGATCCGCAACGAGTACACGCGACCGTTCCACGAGTTTCGGGCCGGATCCGGCGACGACGAGTGACCGATCTGATTCCGAGACCCAAATAATCGACACATATGATTCCGCTACGGAACTAAAACCACATTCTTTATCCGGATCCCCCATCCAATGCCGGTATCGGTCGTGATCCACAGGTGGGGGGCGGCGCGTCGTCCGATCGCCCGCGAACGGGACCGTCGGTGCCGCGGCAGTTCCCCGGCTGTGACACCCGTTTCACTCTCCGCACGATGACCCACGGACGCCCACTCCTCGACGCACCCGCCCGTACCGCCTGCCCACTAACCGCTCCTACCGGCCCACCAACCGCTTCCGCCGCCCCGCCCCCCGCGGCGAGACCGCCCGCGAGGGTTCGTCGCGAGCCTCGACCGGCGGGAGCGAGGATCCGACGCAGATGACGAAGGACCTCGAACGCGACCTCGGGCTCCCGTCGGTCCTGGCGATCAGCGTCGGCGCGATGATCGGCAGCGGCATCTTCATCCTCCCCGCGCTGGCGCTGGAGATCGCCGGGCCGGCCGTGATCGTCGCGTACGGGCTGGCCGGGCTGCTCGTCGTCCCCGCCGCGCTCTCCAAATCCGAGATGGCGACCGCGATGCCCGAAGCCGGCGGGACCTACATCTACATCGAACGCGGGATGGGGCCGCTGTTGGGGACGATCGCGGGCGTGGGCACGTGGTTCTCGCTGTCGTTCAAGGGCGCGCTCGCGCTCGTTGGCGGCGTTCCGTACCTGCTGCTGCTGCTCGACCTGCCGCTGAAACCGGTCGCGTTGGGACTCGCCGCGGTCCTCATCCTGGTGAACATCGCCGGGGCCAAACAGACCGGCCGGCTCCAAGTCGCCATCGTCGTCGTGATGCTGGCGGCGCTCGGGTGGTTCGCCGCGGGGAGCGCCCCGAGCGTCGAGTCGGCGAACTACGCGGCCTTCTTCGCCGACGGCGTCTCCGGCCTGCTCGCGGCCACCGGACTGGTGTTCGTCTCCTACGCGGGGGTCACGAAGGTCGCGAGCGTCGCGGAGGAGGTGGAGGATCCGGGTCGGAACATCCCGCTCGGGATCCTCGGCTCGCTCGCGTTCACGACGGTCCTGTACGTCGCGATCGTCGCCGTGCTGGTCGGCGTCACCGACCCCGGAACCGTCGCGGGCTCGCTGACGCCCGTCGCGGTCGCGGCCGAGGCGACGCTGGGCCGGGCCGGCGTGGTCGCGGTCATCCTCGCGGCCGTCCTCGCGCTGGTCTCAACGGCGAACGCGGGGATCCTCTCGTCGTCGCGGTACCCCTTCGCGATGAGTCGGGACCGGCTCGCGCCGCCGTCGCTCTCCAGCGTGAGCGAGCGGTTCGGGACGCCGGTCACCTCGATCACGCTCACGGGCGCGGTGTTGCTCGTGCTCATCGCGTTCGTCCCCATCCTCGACATCGCGAAACTCGCGAGCGCCTTCCAGATCATGGTGTTCGCGCTGATCAACGTCGCGCTCGTCGCGTTCCGGGAGGGCAGCGCGGAGTACGACCCCGAGTTCACCTCGCCGCTGTACCCGTGGGTGCAGATCTTCGGCGCGGTCACCGGCGTCCTCCTCCTCACCCAGATGGGGACGACCGCGCTGCTCGGGGCGGCCGCGATCATCGTCGGAAGCGTCGTGTGGTACCTCGTCTACGTGCGGTCGCGGGTCGATCGGGAGGGCGCCGCGACCGACGCGATCCGGCGGCAGGTCGGCCGGGAGACGCTCACGGAGGTCGCGTCGGTGAACGACGACAGCACCCACGAAGTGCTGGTCGCGTTCACGAAGGACGTCGACGCCGAACGGGAACGCTCGCTGCTCGCGCTGGCGGCGGACCTGGTCCGGCCCGACGACGGGCGCGTGGTCGCCGTCAGGTTCCAGGAGGTGCCCGATCAGGCGCCGCTGACCGAGGGCGTCACCGCCCAGTCGTCTATGGACCTCTCCTTCGAGACGCGGATCGGCGCGCTGTCGGACGAACTCGGCGTCGACATCGAGGCCGACGAGATCGTCAGCCACGACACCAAACACGCCATCATCAACTTCGCGGACCGCCGCGGGGTGAGGACCGTCGTCGCGGAGCACGAGCCGCTTCGCCTCCGATCCCGCGTCGTGGGTGACCCGATCGACTGGGTCGTCCGGCACGCGCCGTGCGACGTGCTGCTCGTGGACAACCTCGGATACGACCGGCCCGAGCGGGTGGTGCTGTCCGGCCAGGCCGGGCCCTACTCCCCGGTCGCGGTCGACGTTGCCGGCGCCGTCGCCGCGGCGAACGATGGGAGCCTCTCGCTTTGGTACCCCGCTGCCGACGCCGAGAGCGGTCCACACGCCGACACGATCGACGACTACCAGTCGGAGCTGTCGTCGCTGCTGTCGGTTCCGGTTCGCGCGGAGTCGGCCAGAGCCGACGGCGGCGGACGCGCCGACCCCCACATCCTGGTGCGGCGCGGCGCCGACGACGGCCTCCGGGATCTGGTGTTCGACGACCGGCCTACGGTCCCGCGGCCGGGCTGCACCACCGTCACCGTCTACCCGCACGAGTCGCGACAGCGCGGGGTCGTCCACCGGCTGCTCGAGCGGCTGACGCACTGAGCCGGCCCGTTCGCCCGGCTCCTCCGACGAAACCGAACGGACGCTCCTACTGCACCTGATCGCGGAGATACCGCCGCGCCTCCGCGACCGTCAGGGGGAGTTCGTCCGGGTCGACCATCCCCTCGAACAGGCGCACCGTCGCCGGCGGCCGGAGGCCGTGGGTCCGCAGGAGCGACCGGTCGGTCAGGACCTCCCGCACCGCCCCGTCGGCGACGACGGATCCGTCCCGCCCGACGACGACGACCCGGTCGGCGACGTCGGGAACGGCCTCCAGCGACGGCGTGAAGACCACCACGCTCCCCCCGTGGTCGGTCAGAAGCTCCAGGATCCGCTGCCGGTACCGGGCGTCGACGGCGCCGAACGGCTCGTCGAGCAGGAGCACGTCCGGGTCGAACGCGAGAACGCTCGCGATCGCCGCCCGCTGTTTCTCGCCCCCGGAGAGCCGGAACGGCGGCCGGTCCAGCAGGTCACGCAGCCCGAGATCGGCAGCCAGGGACTCCACCCGCGCGTCGGCGTCCGGTTGCGACATCCCGAGCTGTGCCGGTCCGTACTCGATGTCCTCGCGGACGGTGGTGTTGAACAGGTAATCCTCCGGGTTCTGGAGCAGGGCGCCGAGCCGCCCCCTGACCGCCTCCGCGTCACTCGTCTCGCCGAAGTACTCGACCGTGCCGGCGGTCGGGTCGACGAGGCCGCCGAGCACGAGGTGTAGCGTGCTCTTGCCCGATCCGTTCGCCCCGACGACCGCGACCCGTTCGCCCGCCCCGATGGCGAGGTCGACGTCCCGGATCGCGGTCGTTCCGTCGGGGTACTCGTGGGTCACCCCCGACGCGTCGATCACGGGAGCCACCGGATCACCACCGAACCGACGACGGCGAGACCGGCGAGACCGGCGAGCGCGTAGTCGCCCCCGTCGAGGGGCTCGGACCGCACGTACGGCGACGGTGGTCGCGCGCCGCCGCGGGCCCGCATCCCGCGGCCGACCCGCTCGCCGCGGTCAAGCGTCCGGAGCAGGAACGTTCCCGCGATCCGCCGGGCGTCACGCCACCCCCCGCGGAGGGTCGACCGACCGGCAGTGCGGCTGTTCCGCGCCAGGACCAGCCGCTGCAGCTCGTCGAACAGCAGGAACAGGTACCGGTAGGTGATCGCGACGACCCACGCGAGCGCGACCGGGACCCGCAGTTCCCGCAGGGCGGCGACCACCGCCGAAAACGACGTCGTCATCACGATCAGCGACAGGAGCGCGACCCCGGCGCCAACCCGGAGCGTGAACGCGACGACGTACGCGACGCCGGCGTCGGTGACGACCAGGCCGAACCCACGTACGAGCGGGTCGCCCGGGAGCAACACGGCCTGCGGCAGGACGACGACCGCCGACGCGATCGGGACGACCGCGGAACGGGCGAGCAGCCGCCGCACGGGGACGCCCGACGCCCTCGCCAGCGCGACCGTCACGCCCCCCACAACCAGCGTTGCCGCGAGGCTTCGGGCGAGCATCACCGCCAGCGCGAGCCCCGCGATCGAACACACCGTGATCCGGGGATCGCGCCGCTGGAGGAACCCGTCGGTCGCGGCGATCCGTTCGGCCGCGAAGGCGCGCCGGAGCGCGCCCGTGATGGACTCGACCGACCGTCCGACGACGCCGGTCACCGTTCCAACAGCCGGCCGGCGCCGAGCGCGACCGCCAGCGTGAGTCCCGTCCCGACGGCGGCCGAGACCAGGGTTCCGGCCGGCGCGCCGAGCCCCGGCACCGAGTAGTCCTGGAGCGGACCTGAGACGATCGGGACGGCCGCGTCGCTCGCCCCCGTCCTCTCGGCGGCGTTTTCGAGCGGTTCGGCGTAGCCCACGGCGCCCGACGCGGCGCCGAACGCCGGCGCCAGGACGACGAGAATCAGCAGGGCGAGGAGTGCGCGCCGCGTCCACGACCCCGACGTGGCAGCGGTCACACTCCCACCTCCGGGGACGGCGAGTCGCCGCCCCGCCCGAGCACGAGATCCGGCCGGGCGTCGGCGACGTAGCCGTAGACCGCGGCGGTGATTCCCCCCTCGACGAGCCCTAGCACCGCGTGACCGCCGACCATGATCGACACGGTCGTGCCCAGTTCGTAGGCGAACGCCGACGAGAGCCCGACGCCGACACCGACCGCGAGCGCGGAGGCGGTGATCCCTGCCCACCCGGCGACGAAGGCGGCGCCGGCGCCGTGGACGCGTCTGAGCCCCCGAAAGGCGGCGTAGCCGACCCACACGTCGACGACGGCCACGGCGAACAGGTTCCCGCCGAGCGCAACGATGCCGCCGTCGCCGAACACCAGCGCTTGGATCGTCACGACCGCGGTCATCGCGAGGACGCCGAGGGACGGACCCAGCAGGATCCCGGCGAACGCGCCGCCGACGAAGTGAGCGCTGGTCCCGCCGGGGATCGGCCAGTTCAACAGTTGGGCGGCGAAGATCCCCGCCGCGACGACGCCGAGGAGCGGCGTCCGCTCGTCACCGAGTTCACCGCGGGCACGCCGGACCGCGATGCCGATCGCGGCGCCGGCGCAGAGCCAGAGCAGCCCCGCCACCCACGGGTCGAGAAAGCCGTCGGGAATGTGCATTCGTACCCGCGTCGAAACACACCGAGGCAATAATACTTTTCTTCGTAATGGTAATACCGTATGATACGACCGGTTCCGGTGCCGTGACCGCGAAAGGTTAAACGGTTGCTCGAAAGACACGCCGGTATGAACCGAGACGTCGATCGAATGAGCGTCACACTCCCGCCTCACCTCCTCTCCGAACTCGACGGCGTGGTCGACGCCGGCGAGTACGACAGTCGGTCGGAGGCAACCAGGGACGCCCTCCGGGCGTTCGTCACGGAGTTCAATCGCCAGACCGACCTCTCCGGCCGCCTCAGCGGAACCGTGGTCGTGCTCTACGAACACGGCGGGGTGACCGACGAGATGACCCAACTCCAACACGACTTCACCGGAACCATCGTTGCGGTCCACCACGTCCACCTCAGCGACCACCTCTGCTTGGAGTCGATCGCGGTCGACGGCACGGGCGACCGAATCGAGGCGTTGCTCTCCCGGATCCGGCCGCTGAAGGGTGTTCACCAGGTCGAACTCGCCGTCGTCGACGCGGATCAGTGATCGCGGGGCACCGCCGGGGTGTGTTCACGGGACACCCGGGGACGGCCGTGTCGCCGTCGGGTATTCGATCGTTTCTGCGCCGTGAGCGACCCACGACTGACGTCGTGGGCTTCCGCCTCGTATCCCCGTGAGCGACGCGGGGTTCTCGAGGGAGAACCCGATGAATCCCGGTCAGCAAACACGGGAGAGGCCGCCCCTCACGAGATTCGATATAGCTGCATATGATTTATGAGTTGGTGAGCGGTCGTCGAGAGCGTCAGTAGAGCGAGTAGATGTTCTCGGCGTACGTCTCGCGAACCCGATCACCCCAGTTGTGGGTGTAGGTGTCGATGATGTCGCCGCCGACGTCCCCGCGGAGATACTTCACGATCCCCCGGTCACCCGTCCGATCCCGGAGGTGAGTGGTGAAGAAGTGACGGAAGTAATGCGGCGTGACGTTCTCCTCGGCGTCACCGCCGGAGTGGTGCCACCCGGCGGCGCCCGCGTGCCGCTCGACGATGTGGTGGACCATGTCCGGGGTGACCCGTTCCCCCCACCTTCCCGACGTACTCACGAACAGCGGTTCCGCGGGAGACCGGACGTCCGGCCGGACGACGAGCCACCGCCGGAGCGCCGTCTCCAGTTCGGCGTCGACCGGGATCACGGTCGAGCGCTTCCGCTTGTTGGACGCCGAGCGCTCCTCGCGGTTCAGCGTCTCTCCGGCCGTCGGGTCCGGCGAGACGTACAGTGACGGACCACGCCCGTCCAGCTGCGACCGCGGCAGGACGTCCCCGGCCGCGACCGCGGACATCGGCGTCGAGTCTTCGAGCGTCAGATCGCGGAGGTCCAAGTTACACAGCTCTCCGACCCGGATCCCCGTCTTGAGCAGCGTCACGATCACGGCGTGGTCGAGCGGGTGTGTCACCGCTCGGAGGAACTGCCGCATCTCCGGGAGCGTGACTTCGCGTCGCGAGGGGTTCGTGTCGATCCCCTCGTCCATCTCCGCGACGACGAGCGCCATCGGGTTCGACTCGAAGGTCCCGATCTGCGACATGTAGGCGTAAAACCGGTGAAGGTACGACGCGTACGTCGCAAGCGTGCTGTCGGCCACGTCGGACTGCCGGAGCGTGTGAACCCACGCCATGCAGTCGCGGTGCGACGCCTCGATCACCGAGGGAGCGCCCGTCGAGTCCTCCAGGAACGCCTCGAACCGGCGAAGAACCCGCTCGTACGCCGATCGCGTCCGGTCGGACTTTCCGTGGTACGTCATGTCTTGGAGGAAGTACTCGATCGGGTCCTCCGGGTCCGGATCGGCGGCGGTTTCGGCACTCACCGCCCGTCACCGTCCGTCAGCGTATATCCGCCGTGTCGCCCGCTGTACGCGACGGCGTCCGCCGACTGGAGCTCCTGCAGCGTCTCGTCCAGTCGGCTCTCGACGTCGTCGGTCAGCGACGCAACCAACTCGTCCCACGACAGGTGCTCGTTCGTGGACAACGCCTCTCGAACACGGTCCTCGAACCCGTCAACCGCCGACTCCGTGGGTGGCGACCCTTCGGCGTCCGTGGAACCGTCGTCGGTGCGCCCGGCCGCCGGAACTCCGAACTCCCGGCGCCCCGCCTGTACCATCGTGCGGACGAACTCGCTCTGTGTCATCCCCAGCCGGTCGGCGTGGTCGGCCCACTCGGATTTCTGGTAGGCCGGGACGTAGGTCGCGACCGTCGTCCGCCGGGTCTCCGGATCGTCGGTCGACATACCGTCCGCTGCGTTCGCGTCGTACTTCATTCTACCGCAGATATGCAGATAAGTGTCCTTAGATGTATTTCTATTCTCCAAATACGACGTCTATTCCGTGTATCTATTGTATAATTCGCAGAGGGTTTCAGACACACAAATAAATATTGTCGACCGCTGCGGCTCACGCGCCACGGTTCGGGGATCAACGACATAGCGTCGAAGCGTGCTCGCGACTACCACCACAGCGCCTGTGCTGAGTTCCCGTGCGGTCGCACGCTGGCGTGGGACCGACGGCAGGCGCCACGGTACCGTTCGCTGCGTACCCCGGTCTTCGGTATGAAACCCCTGGGGTACGACCACCGAAAGTCCGGTGGTAGGAGACGGGCTCTCACTCCCGGTAGCGTTTGCAATCCACCTCTCGTCCGGTCGCGCGCCGGCGTGATCGAGTGAGTGATGGCGTCCGACGTCCTCTCACAACTGGTAGGGTTCCACGGCCACTGACCGTGTCCCGGCGTCGAGAGATTCCGACGTTGTTGTACCACACGGGCCGTGAAACGTGCCAGTGCGGCCCCGGACCGAGGTGGCGGGCTCCGTGTACCCCACGACGGGCGCGTGTGCTTTCCCTCCGGACCCGGCGGCCGACCGGCGACACGCGCTGTGGTCGTTGGGGCCACCAG
>Ga0207753_1000765_pt1 | contig 11818 bp, 13 predicted proteins | sample PonA233FremontCA_2_FD_187273 | JGI IMG/M metagenome (GOLD analysis project Ga0207753, IMG submission 187273) | Salt pond sediment microbial community from Fremont, CA, USA - Pond A23 Sediment 3 (SPAdes) | ecosystem: Environmental > Aquatic > Non-marine Saline and Alkaline > Saline | place: USA...
CCGCGTTCCAATCCGCAACAACCAAATAGGCATTCTTGTTAGTACCGGACGATTGAGGAATGCCTGACCAGAAGGTACTACGGCAGATCAAAGAGTCCGAGGCAGAGGCCGACGAGATCATCGAGGAGGCCCGCGAAGAGGCCAACGAAATCCGGACAGAGGCCCGCGAGGAGGCCGAGCAGATCCGGACGGAGGCCCGCGAGGAGGCCCAATCCGAGGCTGAAACGCGGATCGAGGAGGCCCGCGAAGAGATCGAAGACCAGCGCGCGGAGATCATCGAAGAGGGTGAACAGACCCGGGAGAACTTCGAAGCCCAGGTCGACGAGAACATCGACGACGTGATCGACTTCGTCCTCGACGAGTTCAGGGAGGCGATCCATGCTCAGACCTGAGCAGATGTCGAAGCTCTCGATTACAGGCTCGAAACGCGTCATGAACGATGTAATCGAGGCACTCCACGACCGGAACATCGTCGACATCACCGACTACGATGGCTCCTGGGAGGGGTTCGAGCCCGGAGACTCGCTGGAAGGTGCTGACGAGGTATCGAGTCAGCTCGTCACCGTCCGCGCACTGCAAAACATTCTGGATCTCGACGAATCCGAGATCGGACCGACGACGACGGTCGATCTGACGAACGCCGACGAGCGGCTCGAAGAGGTCCGCGAAGAGGTCAACGAATTCGACGACCGACGCGACGAACTCCGGAGTCGGCGGCGGGATATCGACGACCAGCTCGAACAGATGGAGCTGTTCGCCGACCTCGGGATCGATCTCGAACTGCTGTGGGGCTACGACTCGCTGGACGTACTCGTCGGCGAGGGTGCCGCCGGAGAGATCGAGACCGCACTCGAAGACGCCGAGGAGGTCGACGCGTACGAGATCTTCACCGGCAGCGATGGAAACAGTGTGGCGATCTTCGCACAGGTCGAGGAGGGCGAGCGACTCGACGACGCCCTCGTTGGCGTCCAGTTCGCGGCGACCGACGTGCCGGAGACCACCGGTGACCCCGAGTCCAACGTTGCCGAACTACAGCAGGAACGAAAGCAGGTCGAAGCCGAACTGGAGAAAATCGAAAACGAACTCGAAACGGTCAAACTCAACGCCGGAAACTTCCTGCTGGCACTCGAAGAGGAACTGACGATCGAGGCCCAGAAGACCGAAGCACCCCTGCGCTTTGCGACGACACAGCGCTCCTTTATCATCGAGGGTTGGGTGCCGACCGAAAAGTACGGCGAACTCGCCGACCAACTCAACGCCGAGATCGAGGGCCGGATCGAAATCTCGGAGCTCAAACGCGCGAAATACACCGACGCTGGCGGTCACACGGCCGAAGAAGTCCACGACGAAGCGGGCGGCCACGGCGGGGCTGCCGCGGACGGTGGACAGCCTGTCGATGCAGCGCCCGAGACCGACGACGAAGTCGTCACCGACGGCGGACACTCCGACGGTGACCTGGTGGAAGTCGAGGACGAACCGCCGGTCATCCAGCGCAACTCGAAGATCGTCAACCCCTTCGAGATCCTCGTCAGGGCGGTCAATCAGCCGAAATACTCGGAGTTCGATCCGACGATCGCACTCTTTCTGACCTTCCCGCTGTTTTTCGGCTTCATGATCGGCGACGTGGGATACGGGCTCCTGTACGTGCTGATCGGCTACGCCGTCTACCAGAAATTCGACACGGAGGCGCTGTCGAACTTCGGTGCGGTGGTCGTCTGGATGGGACTGTGGACCATACTGTTCGGGTTTCTCTACGGTGAGATCCTCGGACTGCACTTCCTGGAGTGGTTCGACATCCACCCGGTGATCGAGAAAGGCATCTCAGACCGGGAATGGGCAGTCACCTGGCTGCTCGTCTCGGTTATCGCCGGCTGGCTCCACCTCAACCTCGCGTACCTGTTCAACTTCATCGAGGAGTTCCAGGTCCACGGGTCGAACGAGGCGATCGTCGAGGTCGGCTCCTGGATCCTGATGCTCAACGGGCTCTGGGTGTTCATCTTCAGTAAACTCGGCGCCGGCACCAAACCCGACTTCCTGGTCGGCGCGACCTCGCTGCTCAACGAGGGACCGCTTGGCTTTGGCTTCACCGGCTTCCCGACGATCCTCGGCTGGATCGGACTGGCACTGTTCCTCGGTGGCATCCTGATCTTGCTGACCGGCCCGTGGTACGAGGTCGTGGAATTCCTCGTGCCGCTTGCTCACACCCTCTCGTATACCCGCCTGACCGCAGTGTTGCTCGCGAAGGCCGGGATGGCCCTCGCGGTGAACCTGCTGTACTTCGGCGCGTACCGCGACGAAGAAGGGTTCCACTTCATGCACTACACCACACCCGACCAGGCCCACGGCGAGGTCGTGTTCGGTGGACTCTCGAATATGGGCTCACAGATGGCGGTGGGCCCGCTTCAGATCGGTATCGAGGGTGCGATACTCGGGATTCCAGTGTACCTGCTGGGCCACGTCGTCGTACTGGCAATCGGTGGCACAGCGGCAATACAGGCTATCAGGCTGGAATACTTCGAGTTCTTTGAGAAGTTTTATGAGGGCGGTGGAAAGAACTATGAACCGTTCGGACACGAAAGAACGCACACGACAGATAACTAAACTTACACACACATACCCATGATTGAAGCACTTCCTGAACTCGCAAACGTTGTACTGCAAGGAGAGAACGGACAGGTCGTCACCGGATCGCCCGCGCTGGAACCATCGGCTGCTGCAGCGATCGCTGTCGGACTTGCAGCAATCGCAACGGGGTACGCACAGCGCGGAATAGGGTCTGCCGCTGTCGGTGCCGTCGCCGAGGATAGCGACAACCTCATCTCCGGACTTATTTTCACTGCAATTCCGGAGACGCTGATCATTATCGCGTTCGTTACCATCTTCGTGGTGTAACGCCCCTTCCCAACCACTCAGTTATGACTTTGGAAACTGTTGTCGAGGACATTAAAGAACAAGCCCGCGCGCGTGCGGAGGAAATCCGCGAAGACGCCGAGGCCGACGCCGAGAGGATCCGCAGTGAGGCCGAGGCCGACGCCGAGGAGATCCGTGAAGAAATCCTCGCAGACGCGGAAAAACAGATCGCACAGGAGCGCGAGCAGAAACTCTCGAGTGCGAAACTCGAGGCCAAGCAGGCTCGCCTCGAGGCGCGACGAGAAGTACTCCAGTCCGTCCGAGCGGACGTCGAACAGGAGGTCGCCGATCTCTCGGGCGAGGACCGAGAGGAACTCACCGATGCGTTGCTCACCGTCGCAGCCGAGGAGTTCGGTTCGGATGCGAGTGTCAGCGTCTACGGTCGCGGGGACGACCAGTCCCTGATCGAAGACCTCCTCACGGAGTACGAGAACTACGAGTACGCCGGCGAGTACGACTGTCTCGGTGGCATCGTCGCAGAGAGCGACGAATCACGCGTCCGGGTCAAGAACACGTTCGATTCGATCCTCGACGAAGTCTGGGAGGACAATCTCCGTGAAATAAGCGACAGGCTCTTCGAGCAATGAGCGCGACAGGTAGCTCCAACCCCGAGTACGTCAACGCACGCGTTCGGTCACGGCGAGCGGCGCTGTTCGCCGAGGAGGACTACCGGAAGCTGGTCCGGATGGGGACCGGCGAGATCGCACGGTACATGGAGGAAACGGAGTACAGTGCGGAGATGAACGAACTCGGGGCGCGACACAGCGGCGTCGATCTCATCGAGTACGCGCTGAATCAGAACCTCGCGAAACACTTCCACGATCTCCTGGAGTGGGCAGAGGGCCCGCTGCACGAGATGATCGCGAACTACCTCCGGAAGTTCGACGCCTGGAACGCGAAAACTGCGATCCGTGGCGTCTACTCCGGTGCAAGTGCGGAGGATATCGAGACGGACTATATCCGGGCTGGCGAGTTCGGCGACAGTCTCCTCGATCAGATGGCGGCCGCAAACTCCGTCGAAGAGATCGTCGAGCTCCTCTCCGATACGATCTTCGAGGAGGGGCTGGCCGCAGCCTTCGAGGAGTTCGAGGAAACCGACGTACTCGTCCCACTCGAAAACACGATCGACAAGACGTTCTACGAGCACCTGCTGGACGAGGCCCAGGGCAGACACACCCCGAACACGCCGCGAGGGCTCTACGTCGAGGTGCTCCAGGCGGAGATCGACTTCCGGAATATCCGGAACGCCTTGCGGCTCTCACGGACCGGCACCGACCTCGATCCGGACGAGTACTACATCGAGGGTGGCAAGCTGTTCGACGACGGCGAACTCCAGCAGCTGGTCGGCAGCTTCGACGATCTCGTCGAGCACATCCGTGAGAGTTCCTACGGTGACGATCTCTCGGCCGCGCTGACCGATCTGAACGAGGCCGACAGCCTGGTGTCGTTCGAGCAGGCACTCGAAGCGGCGCTGCTCGAATACTCGGATACACTCTCGTACACCTACCCGGTATCCATTTGTTCGGCGCTGTCGTATATTCTCGCGAAGGAACGCGAGATCGAAAACATCCGGGCAATCGCACGTGGCCGGGAGGTCGGGCTCTCGGTCGAAGAGATCGAAACCGAGATGGTGGTACTATGAGCCAGGAGATCGCAGTCATCGGCAGTCCGGAGTTCACGACGGGCTTTCGACTCGCCGGTGTCCGGAAGTTCCAGAACGTCCCCGACGAGCAGAAAGACGAACAGCTCGACGACGCCGTGACGGAGACGCTAGCCGACGACGGCGTCGGGATCGTTATCATGCACGACGACGATCTGGACCACCTCTCGCGGGGGATCCGCAGCGACGTCGAGACGAGCGTCGAGCCGGTCGTTGTGACGCTTGGTGGCGGCACCGGCGGCGGTGCCCTGCGCGAACAGATCAAGCGAGCAATCGGTATCGACCTGATGGAGGAAGACGAAAACAATGAGTAAAGCAACAGAGTCTGACGTCCGTGAAGACGGCGTCATCGAAGGCGTAAGTGGCCCTGTCGTGACCGCGAAAGACCTGGACGCGCGGATGAACGACGTTGTCTACGTCGGTCACGAGGGGCTGATGGGCGAAGTTATCGAAATCGAAGGGAACCTGACGACGATCCAGGTCTACGAGGAAACCTCCGACGTCGGTCCCGGTGAGCCGGTCGAATCGACTGGCTCGCCGCTGTCGGTCGATCTGGGTCCCGGCATGCTGGATACCATCTACGACGGTGTCCAGCGGCCACTCGACGTGCTCGAGTCGAAGATGAACTCGGCGTTTCTCGACCGCGGGGTCGACGCGCCGGGGATCGACCTCGAACGCACGTGGGAGTTCACCCCCACCGTCGAGGCAGGTGACGAGGTCGAGGCAGGCGACATCCTCGGGACGGTTCCCGAGACGCCCAGTATCGAACACAAAGTAATGGTGCCCCCCGACTCCGAGGGCGGCGAGGTCGTCAGTGCCGAAAGCGGCACGTTCACCGTCGACGAGACGGTCGTCGAACTCGACAACGGCGAAGAGATCTCGATGCACCAGGAGTGGCCGGTCCGGGAGGCCCGCCCGACGGTCAACAAGAAGTCTCCGACGAAGCCGCTGGTCAGTGGCCAGCGGATTCTCGACGGCCTGTTCCCCATCGCCAAAGGTGGGACGGCCGCGATTCCAGGCCCCTTCGGCTCCGGGAAGACGGTCACCCAGCACCAACTCGCCAAGTGGGCCGACGCGGATATCGTCATCTACGTCGGCTGTGGCGAGCGTGGCAACGAGATGACCGAAGTGATCGAGGACTTCCCCGAACTGGAAGACCCGACCACGGGCAACGCCCTGATGGATCGGACCTGCCTCATCGCGAACACGTCGAATATGCCCGTCGCGGCACGTGAATCCTGTGTCTACACGGGAATCACCATCGCGGAGTACTTCCGTGACATGGGCTACGACGTGGCGCTGATGGCAGACTCCACCTCGCGGTGGGCGGAGGCGATGCGAGAGATCTCCTCCCGGCTGGAGGAGATGCCCGGTGAGGAAGGCTACCCGGCCTACCTCGCCGCGCGCCTCTCGCAGTTCTACGAGCGGGCCGGCTACTTCGAGAACATCAACGGCTCCGAGGGATCGGTCACCGCGATCGGTGCGGTGTCGCCGCCCGGCGGTGACTTCTCGGAGCCAGTCACCCAGAACACCCTGCGTATCGTGAAGACGTTCTGGGCGCTGGACGCCGACCTCGCGGAGCGTCGGCACTTCCCGGCGATCAACTGGAACGAATCGTACTCACTGTACCGAGACCAGCTCGATCCGTGGTTCGTCGAGAACGTCCAGGAAGACTGGCCGGAGAAACGCCAGTGGGCGATCGACACACTCGACGAGGAGACGGAGCTCCAGGAGATCGTCCAGCTCGTCGGGAAGGACGCGTTGCCGGAGGACCAGCAGCTCACGCTCGAAGTCGCACGCTACCTGCGTGAGGCCTACCTCCAGCAGAACGCCTTCCACGACGTGGACATGTACTGTGAGCCCCAGAAGACCTACCGGATGTTGAACGCCATCAAGACGTTCAACGACGAGGCTTTCGACGCACTCGATGCGGGCGTTCCGATCGAGGAGATCACCGAGATCGATGCCGCACCGCGGCTCAACCGTATCGGTGTCCAGGAGGACTGGGACGAGTACGTCGACGAACTCGAATCGGATCTCCGAGAGCAGATCCGGGAGCTGTACTAACCATGAAAGAGTACCAAACAATCACGGAAATCAGCGGTCCGCTGGTGTTCGCAGAGGTCGACGAACCGGTCGGCTACGACGAGATCGTCGAGATCGAGACGGCCGACGGCGACATCCGCCGCGGACAGGTGCTGGAATCGACGAGTGAGTACGTCGCGATCCAGGTCTTCGAGGGCACCTCGGGGATCAACCGCGACGCTTCCGTCCGCTTCGTCGGCGAGACGATGAAGATGCCCGTCACCGAGGATCTCCTCGGCCGGGTGATGGACGGCACCGGTCAGCCGATCGACGACGGCCCCGATATCGTGCCCGACGAGCGCCGAGATATCGTCGGTGCTGCGATCAACCCCTACTCGCGGGAGTACCCCGAGGAGTTCATCCAGACCGGCGTGAGTGCGGTCGACGGGATGAACACACTCGTCCGCGGCCAGAAGCTGCCGATCTTCTCCGGCTCCGGACTGCCACACAGTGATCTGGCACTCCAGATCGCGCGACAGGCGACGGTGCCGGAAGAGGAAGAAGAGGGCGAAGGCAGCGAGTTCGCAGTGATCTTCGGTGCGATGGGGATCACCGCCGAGGAGGCTAACGAGTTCATGGACGACTTCGAGCGGACGGGGGCACTCGAACGCTCCGTCGTCTTCATGAATCTCGCAGACGACCCGGCAGTCGAGCGGACGATCACGCCACGGCTGGCGCTGACGACTGCCGAGTATCTCGCCTTCGACAAGGACTATCACGTGCTGGTCATCCTGACGGATATGACCAACTACTGTGAGGCACTCCGAGAGATCGGTGCCGCACGCGAGGAGGTCCCGGGTCGCCGTGGCTACCCCGGCTACATGTACACGGACCTGGCGAACCTCTACGAACGGGCCGGCCGAATCAAGGGCCACGAGGGCTCTGTGACCCAGATCCCGATCCTGACGATGCCCGGCGACGACGACACGCACCCGATTCCGGACCTGACAGGCTACATCACCGAGGGACAGATCTACATCGACCGTGACCTGAACAGTCAGGGGGTCGAACCACCGATCAACGTCCTGCCCAGCCTGTCGCGGCTGATGGACGACGGGATCGGCGAGGGACTCACCCGCGAGGACCACGCCGACGTCTCCGACCAGATCTACGCCGCCTACGCGGAAGGTGAGGACCTGCGTGACCTGGTGAACATCGTCGGTCGGGAAGCACTGTCGGAACTGGACAACAAGTATCTCGACTTCGCCGACCGCTTCGAGACGGAGTTCGTCCAGCAGGGCACCGACACGAACCGGGATATCGACGAGACACTCGAAATCGGCTGGGATCTGCTCTCCATGCTCCCGAAGGATGCACTTAACCGGATCGACGAAGAGCTCATCGAGGAACACTACAGAGAAGAGCAGACGGCAGAAGTCCCTGCCGACGACTGACGCGACTGTTTTTCTGTTTCGTCTCCGATCTACGACTCCGAAATCCGCCAGGTCGTGCCCTTCGTATATCCCCACTTCTCGATCTGTGGCTGCTGGTTCGTCTGCTGCAACTGATTCATCGCGGCACCGATCTCTTTCGACGACAGGTCGAGTTCCTCGGCGATGTCGCGGCTCTTCGTGTAGAACGTACCGTCTTTCTCGATGCGCCGCCGGAGATAGGCACGCAGGCGGCTGGCCTTCGTCGAGCGGTCAGCGTTCTGCCCGGAGGGTCCGTCTGTGGCCATCGTCAGGACTGGTACTGGTGGCCGGCGATCAGGCAGGCGACGTTTATGGCGAGCAAGCCGAGCACTGCCAGTATTCGTTCACTGCCACCCATCCCGTACAGGATCGGGAGGTAGGCCACCGGGAGCAGAATCGACCCCCAGAAGCCGAGCCGTTGCAGGGCGGCGACGGCGGTCGCTTTTTTCGGGACTGAGAGGGGACCAATTCGGTGGTTCATCCGTGTCTAATTTTTCACTGGCCGCATAAAAATAATAGCTGAATACTAAAATGGTAATTTAACCATTCACGACCATTCGAGTCCGGCAGGGTCGCTAGGTGCCGAAAGTGGGCTCCGCGGCAGGTCGTCACTCGGCTCCGGATCGTTGTAGCCACCCGGCGCGACGTCGTTCGGACCGTCGGGATAGAACAGGGAGGCGAGTGTGTGGAGCTGTTCGCGCCCGACGCCGAGTTCGAACTGGCCGCCCCCGTACAGCTGGATCTCCCGCTTTTGGCAGTACTCGATCGTATCCAGCAGTGACTGGACCGAGCCAAAGCGGGAGGGTTTGATGTTCAGCCAGCTGGGTTCCCAGGGCAACTCTTCGACTGTATCGATGCTTCTGATCGGGTAATCCCAGGACACGCGATTTTCGTGCCCCTCGAAGATCGGTCGCGTCTCGTCGGTCAGATTGGGATCCTCGATGATCGCGTCCGGGAAGCCGTCGCGGATCAGTTCGTACAGCTGGGGGTCTGCGGGCACGTCCACGTCGGTCCCCTCGTATTTCCCTTTCAGATCCAGCGTCTGGACGGCCCCCGTCTCTGCGAGCGTCTCGACCAGTTCGGCTGTCCACTCCGGCGTCGGATCGAGTTTGAATTCGAGGTCTGGGTTTCGCTCCAGCCACTCCGCGACTCGCTCGCCCGTGGGTGGCTCTTGCAGGCGTGTGCTCACGACGAACCGGACCGGCGAGTAGGATCGATTCAGGTGTTCTCCCAGATTCGTCCCCGCCTGTTTCAGCGCGAGATCGAGTGCTGCGCTCTCGAAGGCCCACCGTCGGTAGCTCCGGAAGATCGAGCTTCCGGGTTCGTCGCCGAAGAAGAGGTCGATATCTGCGACCGTTCCGGAAAACTCCGCGAACGAGTACGAACCGGTGATGGGAAGTTCCGGATCGCTCTCCACGAGGTCGTAGTGTGGTTCGCTGTCGTACGTGACATCCTCCCCGTAGCCAGTCTCGTCGTCGCCGTACAGCGTGAGCAGTGTCGTGGTCCGTGTGAAGTCACTGGAGGTATCTCGCTCCCGGAGGGCCAGCGTGTAGCCGTCGATCTGGAGGTCGAGGCCCGCGAGTTGGTCGTAGAGCATCTTACTACTGTATCGGATTGCTGGCAGTTAAACCCACGAGAATGATCACCCACTGCTGGCGTCTCCAGTCAGTACAGTTCGTCGAGTTCCTCGGCAACCTTGCTGTGTTCCTCGGCCGGGAACTGTTCGTCTTCGACCGCGGAGAGGTAGTCGTCGATTGCTGACTCCATCTCGTCGCGGACGTTGCCGAAGGCAGACGCAAAGGGCGGTGTCTGCTCGGAGAGGCCGAGCACGTCGTTGATGACCAGCACCTGCCCGTCACACTGCGGGCCAGCGCCGATACCGATCGTCGGGATACTCAGTTCGTCGGTGATCTCCGCGGCGAGATTCGCGGGGATGTGTTCGAGGATACAGGCGAAGGCACCTGCGCGCTCGTGTTCGCGGGCGAGGCGGGCGATCTGTTTGGCCTGTTCGGGATCCGACCCCTGTCGGGTGTACCCCGTCTGGTTGACACTCTGTGGTGTCAGCCCCACGTGGGCCATCACCGGGATGCCGAGTTCGTCGAGTCGCTCGGTCAGTTCGGGGGTGTGATCGTTGCTCTCGATTTTGACCGCGTTCGCCCCCTCTTCTTTGACCATTCGCCCGCAGTTCTCGATGCTCGTCTGCAGCTCCGCCCCGAAGGAGAGAAACGGCATATCGGCGACGACGAGGGCGTCCTCGGTGCCGCGGGCAACCGCGCCAGTCCGGGAGGCGACCTCCTCCACAGTGACAGGGAGGGTATCGTCGTAGCCGAGCACCGCGTTCCCCATGCTGTCCCCGATCAGCGTGATGTCGACGCCGGCCTGATCGACCAGTGTGGCCGTGACCGCGTCGTAGGCTGTCAGCATCGTGATCGGCTTCTCCCCTGCCTTTGCCTGGATATCCCTGACGGTTGGCATATCCTACGGTTGACTCGGGGGCGTAAAACGTGTTGTGTCCTGAGAGGGTGTTTCGAGCAGTTGAGAACAAGAACGGCCTCTGATGTGATTGTGACCCTGCGAAAACAACTACGACCAGCAAGAAAGCCCTGGGAGGGGAGACTGCACATAACAACCCCACTGCGATCAGCAAGAAAGCCCCGAGGCTCTCGACTCCCGCGACTCGCTGCGCTCCTCGTTACACTGCGGTGCTTGCGTCGCCGAGGTTCGTCGAGAGCCTCGCCCCTTTCAGTCCCGCCCAGTGCGGCTTTCCGGGCCGGGCGGGACTGAAAGGGGCCGGGGGCTTTCTTGCTGTGTGTGGCGGTTGCAGTATCGTCGCTATTTCGCGTGAGAGCCTCCACACTACTTAGAACACTCTCAGACGAAACCGCCAGTGGCTTATTCGTACTTTTCGTACCCACAGATGTGCCAATTGACGTTCGGGAAACCGACCCTGATGGGCTTGATTACGGCTGGATCATGCAGATGACGTTCGTCGTCACCATCCTCGTCGGCGTCCCAATCGCGACGATCCTCTCGCTGTTTACGACGCTCCCGACCTGGTCGGACAGGGCTGTCTTTGCGATCCGAGTCGGCTCCGCAATCTGGTTTGTCACACTGCTCGGCACCTTCGCGTACGCAAAACGGAACTTCGATCCGTCCGACGACGAAGACCAGCCAGACGCGGAGCCATCTCCCGACGATCCCGACGGGCAGACGGAGAGCTAAGTTTCACTCCCGTCTGTCGGAGACGTACTCGTAATCCACACCGGCGCGCTCTGCCGTTACTGCATCCCGTTTCGAATCACCGATAAAGAGCGCTCCAGTTGGGTCGACACCGAGTTCCTGAACCGCGTAGAGTAGCGGCTCCGGATCTGGTTTGTGCGTGTCCACTGTATCCCGGCCGACGAGCACGTCGACGTAGCTGTCGAGCCCGTGGAGCTCCAGCGCGATCCGACAGGCGGCCGCACAGTTCAGCGAGCAGACCGCCACTGGCACGTCGAGCGGGAGTTCGTCGGCCGTCGGCAGCCGATCGGAGCGGCGTGCACCCTCGCGTTCGTGCTCCGCGATGGTCTCCTCGACGACGCGGTCGAGTGGCCCCTCGTCAGTCTGTTCGAGCAGCTCCCAGAGGCTGGCAGTACCCGTCTCGACGCCCCGGGCCTGTAGCTTGCCGGCGACGTCGTCACGGACCGCCCCCCAGTCGACACGGAGCCTGGCGAGTGTTCCATCCAGATCGTAGACGACTCCCTCGTAATTC
>Ga0207753_1000766_pt1 | contig 11814 bp, 12 predicted proteins | sample PonA233FremontCA_2_FD_187273 | JGI IMG/M metagenome (GOLD analysis project Ga0207753, IMG submission 187273) | Salt pond sediment microbial community from Fremont, CA, USA - Pond A23 Sediment 3 (SPAdes) | ecosystem: Environmental > Aquatic > Non-marine Saline and Alkaline > Saline | place: USA...
CCGTCGACCTCGGCGGGTGGACCCGCGAGTGGGGGCTCGTCGTCGCCCCCGGCAACCCCGACGACCTGTCGGGGCTCGCCGACCTCGTCGACCGCGATCTTGGCTTCGTGAACCGGAGCTCCGACGCCGGGCTGCGGGCGAGTCTCGACGCCGCGGTCGCGGAGCTGGCCGCCGATCGTGGGGCGTCGCGATCTGACTTGACCGACGCGATCCGCGGGTACGCCGTCGGGACGAAAGGGTTCGAGAGTCCGGGCCGCGCGGTCGCCCGCGGCGACGCAGACGCCGGTCTCGGACTACGGGCGACCGCCGACTCGCTCGGGCTCGGGTTCGTCCGGCTGGGCACGGAGCCGGTTCGGCTCCGGGCGAACCCGGATCGGACGAGCAAGCCAGGGGTGAGAGAGCTCGACGCGGCGCTCGACGATCTCGGGTCGGTTCTCGACGGGGTCGCGGGTTACGATCCGGACTGACGGTCGCCGCGAGCGTCCGGCGTCGCCGACGACGCAGACCGGGTCGGCGCGTCGGGACCGAGAAACTCGTCCGGGAACTCCGCGAACGACGACACCCGCCGGTCGGCGAGCACGCAGTGGCCGCGCCGCGACGGGGAGTGGCGCTCGACGTGGATCCCGTCGAGGCCGGCGTTCCACGCCGCCCCGACGTCGCTCGCGCCGTCGCCCGCAAGTACTCCTCGTCCGGGCTCCGCGGGGTCCAACCCCAACCGCTCGATCGCGTGATACACCGGCCGCGGGTCGGGCTTCCACCCCAGTTCGGGGGTGCAGGAGACGAACGCGTCGAACCAGTCGCCGATGTCGAGGTGGTCGACCACCGGCTCCGCCAGAAACTCCTGACAGTGGGTCACGACGCCGACCGGGACGTCGGCAGCGAGTTCGGACACCAGATCGGCGGCGTCGTCGTGGAGGTACGTCGCCTCCGCGCGGGCCGTGGGGTCCTCGACGTCGTGAAACGCGGTCCAGAAGGGATCGGGGTCGATCCCCCACGCTCGGAGCTTCGCGTCCCGCGACCCGCCGAGGCCGTGCCAGATGACCTCGGCCTCGCGGTCGGTGAACGTCCGGCCGATGCGGTCGCCCACCCGATCGAACACGCTACGGGTGTAGGACCACTCCGCGTCGACGAGCGTGCCGTCGAGGTCGAACAGCCAGAAGTCGTAGCCGGGGTCGTCGACACTCATCCGGCGTCGGTACGCCGCGCGGCGGCAAGTGGGTTTCGTCCGGTCGTCGGACGACCGTAGTCGATCACCGGTCGGCCCGAACCGCGTTCGGGAGACGACCCCCGTCCGTCTCAGAACTCCGCGTCGAACAGGTTCGCGAGCCGGATGTCCTGGGCGGTGATGCCACCCTCCTCGTGGCTGGTGAGCCGGATCTCGACTTCCTTATAGTTGATCCGGATCTCGGGGTGGTGGAACTCCTCCTCGGCGACCTCGCCGACCTGCGTCGCGAACGAGATGCCGGAGAGGTAATCCTCGAACGTGTAGGTTCGTGTGATCTCGTCGCCGTCGCGGTCCCACCCGTCGGGTAGCTGCGATCGCACCTCGTCGTCGGACAGTAACTCGGCCATACCCTGCTTGTCATCCGCCGGGCGGATAACGTTTCTCCCGCTCACCCGGATCCGCGTCGTCGACCCGTCTCAGTCGTCCGACGTTCCTTCGAGCAGGCGTCTCGGCATCCCGTTCACGTCGCCGTCGACGTCGTCGCCGGGGTCGGCCTGCGGCGCGTTTCCGCCGCGACCGGGCGCCCCGCGCGTGGCGTCCGGACGGCCGTCGGGGGAGTCTTCGAGGGGGTCACCCGGCTTGCGCCCGTCGTCCGACCCGCCGAACTCCGGGTCGAACAGCTCCATGGCGGTTCGGATGGTCGACCAGTCGTCGTCGACCGCGGCGTCGCGAAGGCTCTTCGTCGGCGCTGACAGGAGCTGCCCCACCAGGGCGTCGGCCATCGACTCGACGGCCGCCCGCTGCTCGTCGGTCAGGTCGCCGGCGGATTCCAGCTGCGAGACCGCGGTGTCGACCTCCCGGGCCTTGATCCGCTCGGCGGCCTCGTACATCGTGCTGATGGCCTCGTCGGCCTGGCGTCGCTTGTACGCCTCGACCAGCCGGTCGAACTCCTCGTCGATCATCGCTTCGACCTCCTCGGCTGCGGCCTCCCTCGTCGCGCGGGTCTCCGCCGTCACCGACTCGAGGTCGTCGATGTCCCGAACGGCGACCCCGCCGACGGTCGCGGCCGCCGGGTCGACGTCCCGCGGCTGTGCGAGGTCGACGACCAACGTCTCGCCGGCCGCCTCGATGTCGTCCGTGTCGATGAGGTACTCGGAGTACCCGGTCGCCGTCACGACGATGCCCGCCTCGGTCAGCGCCGCGTCGACGGCGTCGAGCGACACCGCACGGGCGTCCACGTCGACGGTCTCCACGACGTGTTCGGCCCGCTCGAGCGTCCGGTTCGCGACGATCACCGTCGCGACCGCGGCGTCGGCGAGCGCCCGTGCGGCGAGCTTGCCCATCTCGCCGGCGCCGACTACCAAGGCCGTCTCGCCGTCGAGGTCGGTCTCGCGCTCCGCGAGCCTGACCGCCGCCGAGCCGATCGACGTCACGCCGTCGTTGATCCCGGTCTCCGTCCGTGCGCGCTCGCCGACGTGGACCGCCTTCGTCAGCCCGGTCTCGAACGTCGGGCCGATCCCGCCCGCCTCGCGTGCGACCTCGATCGCGCGCTTGAACTGCCCCAGGATCTGGTCCTCGCCGAGCACCAGCGATTCGAGCCCCGCAGCCACCCGCATCAGGTGCCGCAGGCTCTCCTCGTGGTCCATCTCGACGACCACTCCGTCGTCGACGTCGGCGCCGACGGGCGCGAGGGCGTCCCGGGCGGCCTCGAGGCTCCCGGCGACGACGTACGCCTCCACGCGGTTGCACGTCCGGATCGCGAACGCTTCGGTCACGCCCTCGCTATCGAGCAGCGACTCGACGATGCTCCGAGCGTCCGCGTCGGCCGCGGCCTCGATCTGGTCGACGCTCGCTCGCTCGTGCGACACACGAGCCCCACGGATCAGCTCCGTATCCATCGGTCACCCCCCGTCGTGTTTCGTATCACGCGTGTCGCCTCTCGTCTGGGATTGGAAGTCCCCGTACGTAAAGCCTTCCAAACTTCCGGGTCCCTGACAACGGCCCGAATCGCATCACGCCGGGCGGACGGATCGAGGTCGGACGCCCGAAGCTCCGCCCGGAGGTCGGCGGTGAGCGACGCCATCCCTTCGGCGCCGTCGAGTTCGGCCTCGATCCGCTCGCGGAGGTGTTTCGCGAGCGCGGGGCTCCGGCCGCCGGTGGAGATCGCGACCCGCACGTCGCCGTCGGTGACGGTCGCGGGGACCACCACGTCGGTCGGAGCGCCGGATGAGCGGCCGCTGGTCGGAGCATCGGAGGGGCTGTCGTCGGCTGCCGCACCGTCACCGTCCGCGCCGGCCCCGCCTGCCGGCGCGTCGTCGGCGTCGGTCGCCGCGCTCCGGTCGGCACGATTCACCAGAATGCCGCGCTCGCTCGCCGCCGCCTCGACGGCGTCATTCACGGAGTCGACGTCGGTGGCCGCCACGACGAGCGCCGGCGCGGCGCGGTCAAGCCACCCGGCGATCCCGTCCGGCGTCGGGCGCGCCCGGACCAGCGCCGCGCCGCCGTAGTCGTCGGCCTCGAACGCGGGGCTCACCACCACGGTACGTGCCTCCGCGGCGAAGCGCCTGGCCTTCCGCGCCCCGATCGGGCCGCCGCCGAAGACCAACACCCGCTGGCCGGTGAAGTCGTGGTAGAGGGGGATCACGAGCCACTACTCCGTGTTCGCCGTCGCCCGTTCGTCGAGCCTGATCCCGGTCTTCTTCAGGATCTGCGTCGAGAACAGGGAGTCCCAGTCGTCGTCGGCGACGTCCCAGTACTCCGCCATCGTCTCTCCGACCTGCTCGATCCGACGGTCGCTCTCGGACTCGGAGCGGCCGTGGGTCATGGCGAAGAAGTTGTAGGGCCACACGCCCTCGTGGCGCGGCCGCTGGTAACAGTGGGTGACGAACGGCAGCGACGCCACCGCGGGGCCCACCTCGTCGACCACGTCGTCGGGGACGTCCCACACCGTCATCCCGTTCTCGGTGTACCCCAGCGCGTAGTGGTTGGGGACGACGCCCACGCGCCGGACCTTCCCCTCGCGCTCGAACCGCTTGATCGTCTCGACCACCCACGCGGGGTCGCTCCCGATCGCCCCGGCGACGTCGGCGTACGGGGTGTCGGTGATCGGCAGGCCGCCCTGGATCTCCACCACGAGGTCCCGTTCGGCGGGCGTCAGCGCCCGCCGGTCGGTCGGCGTCACCTCCGGGCCCAGACCGGACCGGTCGACGTCGCCCTCGGGGATCGGGCCGTCGACCAGGAACTTCGCTTCGACGCGGAACTCCCGCCGTTTGGGCATGTTGTACGTCTTCTGACCCGTCTCGGCCTCGATCCCGTCGAGCACCTCCCGGACGCGGTCCTCGTCGGCGACGCTGACCACGAACCATATGTTCAGGTGTGGGTGCTCGCGCTCGTAGTTGTGCGCGACCTCCCGGTGGGCGTTGACGGCTTCGGCGACCTCGTCGAACCGATCCGCCGGCGCGTGCATCGCGACCAAGGTGGCGGTCCCGCCGATCTCCTCGGCGTTCACCAGGGCCCCGAACCGGCTCAGCGTCCCCGCCTCGTCGAGGTGGGCGATCCGCTCGCGAAGCTCCGTCGGGGTCACGTCGATCCCGCGGTCGCGTAGCGCGGCCGCCGCGGGCTCGAACGGCCGCTCGACCACGGGGAACCCCCCCTGGAAGGCGTTGATGATCGCCCGATCCAGCCGGGTCAGCCCCCCGGATTCGGCGTCGACGTTGCTCATACCCACCGTCGGGGTGCGACGTGGATAAGGGTCTCGAACCGGGCGACCGCCCCGGCCGGGAGCGACGGGGTCGACGGTCACTCCGGGCCCGGGCGTGGATCTATGGCACGGCCGTCACGCCGTCGACGTGGTCCAGCGCCGCCAACTCCTCGACCAACGACGCCTGATCCACGGTCGCCTCGTAGTAGAACACGATGTCGAAGGTGCCCTCGCGCAGCAGCTGTTGGCACTCCCACACGAACGCGTCGGCCTCGAGAGTGAGCCCCTGGAACTGGTTCGACGCGAACTCGCCGGTGTCGTTGCCCGCGTAGATGTAGGTCTCGCCCTTCCCGGCGTGGCCGGCGATGACCTCGTTCGCGTCGACGGTGAGTTCGTGCATCTCCAGGTCCTCCTCGCCCGCGAGGTCGGTGTGAACCACGGCGCCGACCAGCTCGATCTCTCCCGGCTCCAACAGCGCCTTCGTCCGCCGGTAGAGGTCCTCGTCGAGTGTCTCGCCCATACTCGATGGTCGGTCGCACCGGATAAACGGGTGGCGGTTTCGTCGCTCGGGCGGGGGCGACGCGGCGCGGGTCGACGCCCCGGCGGCCGGACGCGACGGAACCCTTTTTTCCCCGCCGGGCAGCCAACGCGTATGGCGATCGGGGACCTCAACGCGGTCGACGGCACCGACGACGTTCACCACGTCGACGTCGGGACCCACGGCGTGCCGAACTACGGGTCCGTCTACGTGATCGACGCCGCGGAGCCGGCGGTCGTCGACACCGGCACCGGGCAGACCCGCGAGCACGTGTTCGACGCCTTAGACGACCTCGGGATCGACCCCGAGGACGTTCGGCACGTCCTCCCGACGCACGTCCACCTCGATCACGCCGGCGGTGCGGGTCACCTCGCGGCGGCCTGCCCGAACGCGACCGTTCGGATCCACGAGGCGGGCGCGCCGCACCTCGTCGACCCCGAGCGCCTCGTCGCGGGCACCAAGGACGCGGTCGGCGACCAGTGGGAGTTCTACGCCGACCCCGAGCCGATCCCCGAGGATCGGATCGAGCCGCTGACCGACGGCGACGACATCGACCTGGGCGACCGGACCCTCTCGGTCGTGGCAGCGCCGGGCCACGCCCCCCACCAGACGATGTTCTCCGAGCCGGCGGACGGCCTGCTCTTCACCGGCGACGCCGCCGGGATCTACGTTCCCGGGCGCGACACCGTGAAGGAGACCACCCCGCCGCCGCAGTTCGACTTGGAGGCGTGTCTCGACGACGTTCGAACCATCGAGGCCATCGCGCCCGAGACGCTGTGCTTCGGCCACTTCGGCGCCGTGGCGTACCACCCGGGGCGGACGGCGAACTACAAGCGGACCTTGGTCGAGTGGGTCGAGGCGGTCCGGCAGCGGCGCGCCGCGCTCGACGACGACGAGGCGGTGATCGAGCACTTCGCGGACGCCACCGAGCTGGCCGACGTCTGGAGCGAGCGGAAGGCCCGCGCCGAGGAACGGCTGAACGTCCGCGGCGTGCTCACCGCGCTGGATCGCGGGACGGCGTAGCGTCGACCGCCGCGCCGACCCTCCGAGGGCGGCGTGGCGGCGGCTCACGGTGCGTCGTGCCGTGAAAAACGGGCGTTCGCGTGGTTCGATTTCCGCCCGCGGTGGTGCCCGTCCGAACGGGCGTGCCGGCGACCGTGCCGACACCCGGTCTTCGGTACCGGGTCAGTTCAGCGTTGCCGTCCGCGACGGCCGCCGACGGCGGTGACCGCCCGGATCGCCGGATCAGTCGTCGGCTGGCGCGGGGCTGTCGCCGGTGGAGACGCCCGTACCGGGCCCGATGTCGATGCCGAGCTCGTCGAGGCGGCCGTCGGGGACGACGCCGTCGACCCACCCGCGGCGGTCGTAGTACTCCGCTTTCATCTCGTCGAGCTCGACTAGCTCGCCCTCGATACCGCCCTGACCCGGGATAGCCTCGTCGTGGCCCTCCACGAACCGTCCGGGCAGCGAGTCGTCGGTGCCGTCGAAGCCGGCGAGGTTGTTGTAGTAGCGCTCGAGGGTGTAGATCCGGTCGCCGGCCTCCATGAGCTCGTCCTCGGTTAGGTCGCGACCAGTCATTCCGTTGTACTGGTCGACGTACTCGTCGATGCCTTCAGCGAAGGCGTTGAACTTGCAGATGTCGAACGAGTCCGAGATGGCGTGGAGGTCCTGGAAGAGCGCGGTCAGTTCGCCCTTCCCCTCCCACTCGGTCGGGTCGACCTTCTCCGGGATCCCGAGGATCTCCGCCGCCGGCGTGTAGCCGCGGAGGTGACACGCGCCGCGGTTCGAGGTGGCGTAGGCGATGCCCATCCCCTTCATCGAGCGGGGGTCGTAAGCCGCCATCGTCTGGCCCTTGACCGCCAGGGAGTTGTCGTGGGCGTCCCTCTCGTCGGCAACTCGGCGGGGGCCCTTCGCGAGCAGGTCGCCGAGGTCGGAGTCCCGGTGGGCGATCTCCCCGAGGAGATCGAGCATATGCTCGGCGTCGCCCCATTCGACGCCGTCGTCGAGGTCGTCGAGCTTGCCCTCTTCGGTCATCTCCATCGCCATCGCCATCATGTTCCCGGCCTCGATGGTGTCTATCCCGAGGTCGTTGCACATGTTGATCATCACCCCGACGCTGTCGCGGTCGTCGTTCATCGAGTTGGGGCCGAGCGCCCACGCCGACTCGTACTCGTAGGACTCCCCGCGGACGTTCATCTCCTCGCCTTTGTGCTCGTAGGTAACTTCGGTCTCCTTCTTGCACGCGACCGGGCAGGAGTGACACGTCGGCTCGTCGACCAGGATGTTCTCCCGGACGTTCTCGCCGGAGACCTTCTCGGGGTCGATGTTCACGTCGTCGGGCTTGGCCTCCGCCTCCGAATGGCCGGAGGTGTAGTGACCGTTCCGGGTCGGCAGCCCGTCCATCTCCTCGGTGAGGTTCATGAGGACGTTGGTGCCGTACAGCGACAACCCACCCTCGTTGGGCGCGGTTACGTCGGACTCGCGGATGAGCTGCATGGCCTGCTGGTAGCCCTCGGTGAACGTCTCGGGCTTGTCCGGCTTCGGCATTCGGGTGCCGGACTTGATCACGACCGCCTTCAGGTTCTTCGAGCCCATGACGCACCCGGTGCCGCCGCGGCCCGAGGCCCGGTCGTCCTCGTTGACGATGCAGGCGTACTTCACGCCGTTCTCGCCGCCGGGACCGACCGCCATCGCGGAGAGGTTCTTGCCGAACGCGCCGTCGTGCTCTTCCTCGATGGCGTCCATGGCGTCGTGGACGCCCATCCCCCACAGATCCGCGGCGTCACGGAGTTCGACCTCGCCGTCCTCGATGTAGGCGTAGACGGGCTCGTCGGCCTCGCCCTCGAAGAGGAGGGCGTCGAATCCCGCCCACTTGAGTCGGGCGCCCGACCAGCCGCCGTGGTGGGAGTCGGTGACCGTCCCCGTCAGCGGGGATTTGGTGCAGACCGCGATCCGCCCGCTCATCGGTGCTTGCGTCCCCGTCAGCGGCCCGTTCGTGAACGCGAGCAGGTTCTCCGGTCCCTCCGGATCCACGTCGGGGCCCTGGTCGAACACGTATTTCACGCCGAGGCCGCGGCCGCCGATGTACTTCTCCGCGTCCTCCTGATCGATGCTCTCGTAGTTGACGTCGCCGCCCGACAGGTCGACGCGGGCGACGTGGTCGTTGAATCCGCCTAAGTCAGTCATTGTTAATATACATTAGTTCAATACGTCCCGGTAGCTGTTAATCGTTACCCCCCTCACGAAACCGGAATCGGTTACCCGTCGCGGGACGGAACCCCCAACGGGAAATCGGAGCCCGTTTCCCGGGAGCGACGCGGCGCTCCGACGGAGATTTACCCGACCCACGGTAACGGGGATCCAATGAGTCAGTCGAGTCCGGAGAGCTACGAGCGCGGCAAGGGGATGGACGCCCACAATCAGGTTATGCGGGCGGCTCGGGCCGAGAAGGACAAACACTACGATCCACACGAGCCGACGCGGGTCTGGCTCGACGAGGACAACACCCCCGACGGGGTGGTCCAGTCGCTGACGATCATCCTCAACACCGGCGGATGCCGGTGGGCCCGCGCCGGCGGGTGCACGATGTGCGGGTACGTCGCCGAGTCCGTCGAGGGCGGCAGCGTCACCCACGACGCGCTGATGGACCAGATCGACGTCTGTCTGGCACACGAGGCCGAGGAAGCGGACGAGCCCGCCGACCTCATCAAGATCTACACCTCCGGGTCGTTCCTCGACGAGCGGGAGGTCGGCGCCGAAACCAGAGACGCGATCGCGGAGACGTTCGCCGACCGCGAGCGGATCGTGGTGGAGTCGCTGCCGGACTTCGTCGACCGCGAGAAGCTGGCCGACTTCACCGACGTGGGGCTGTCGACGGACGTCGCGATCGGGCTCGAAACCGCGACCGACCGGGTCCGGCACGACTGCGTGAACAAGTACTTCGACTTCGCGGACTTCGAGGCGGCGTGTGCGGAGGTCCGCGACGCGGACGTCGCGGCCGAGGGCGTCGACGCGGGCGTGAAGGCGTACCTCCTGCTGAAGCCGCCGTTCCTCTCGGAGTCGGAGGCGGTCGACGACATGATCGACTCCGTCCGGCGGTGTGCGGCGGTCGACGGGTGTCACACCGTGTCGATGAACCCGTGTAACGTCCAGCGCTACACCATGGTGGACGAGCTGTTCTTCCGGGGCGGCTACCGGCCACCGTGGCTGTGGTCGGTGACGCGGGTGCTCGACGCCACCGCCGACGCCGACGCGATCGTGGTGTCGGATCCGGTCGGCCACGGTTCCGACCGCGGCCCGCACAACTGCGGGGAGTGCGACGAGCGGGTGCAGACCGCGATCAAGGATTTCGATCGCCGCCAGGATCCGTCGGTGTTCGACCAGGTCCACTGCGAGTGCGAGTCGACGTGGGAGTACGTGCTGGACGCCGAAACCAGCTACGGGATGCCGCTGGCGCGCTAACCGGGGCTGGCTCCGCGTCGCTATCGCCGCCAGCCGCGGGCCTGTGCGAGCAGGAATCCGGTACCGGCGACGACCAACACGACGGCACCGACCACGAGCGTCCCGCTTCGGAGCCCGGTGCCGACGGCCACACCCGCCCACGCGAGCCCGAAGATCCCGTGTGCGATCGCGAACAGCCGGCGGCCGCGGCGGTAGAAGACGGGGGCGCCGAGGCAGAACCCGACGGCTAGCACCACGGCCGACAGCGCGACCGGACGGGCACGCACGGAGCCGATGGCGATCGGCCCGACCACCGGCTCGAGGAGGAAGAGCAGGCCGCCGGCGCCGACGAGGAGCCCGACGACCGCGGGCCAAAACTCGATGTCGAGTGCGGAGAGCCACGCCGCCGGCTCCCCCGCGGCGGGTGAGTCGTCCGCCATCGGTCAGGGCCTTGCTCTGGGGAGCGTTCGGAGGCTACGCTTCATACACAATGTTCGGCGCGAGCGGATTGAACCCTTTGGCTCCGCTGGACAGCGTTTGGTCACGCGATTGCCGGCTGAGGAACCGACTCGGGTGGGACCGGAAGGGGCTGTCCTCTCGACGAAGTTGCCGAGAGCGTCGCTCTCGGCAGCCAACCAGAACGCTTTGCGTTCTGGTGAAGGCGCGCGACGCAAGGACCGCCGGTGCGAGCGATGCGAGCGCCAAGGACCACAGCGAGCGCACCGAGCTGAGACCGCAGGGGCTTCCGAGGGCACCCTTTCGGCACATCTACCATTTGGGCGGGGGTTGGTTCCGACCGAGTTTCGGTAAATCAGGCGAACGCCGACAGCACGCCCTGCCCGTCGACGCTCCGCCCCAGATCCGGCAGCGACGCCCGCTCGGGGTGCGGCATGAGGACCGCGACCGTCTCCCGCCGCCCGAGGATGCCGGCGACGTTGCCCTTCGAGCCGTTGGGGTTCGCGTCGTCGGTGACCCGCCCCGACTCGTCGCAGTACCGGAACAGGATCCGATCGGCGGCGACCAGGTCGTCGTATCGCTCCTCGCCGATCTCGAAGCGCCCCTCGCCGTGTGCGATCGGGACCTCCAGCACGTCGCCCTCGTCGTACGCCGCGGTCCACGGCGTGTCCGCGTTCTCGACCCGGAGGGTGACGGACTCACACTGGAAGCGGGCGCTGGCGTTGGTGGTGAACGCGCCGGGGGTAAGCCCGGCTTCGCATCCGATCTGGGCGCCGTTACAGACGCCGAGAACCGGAATTCCGTCCTCTGCGGCGTCGCGGACGGCGTCCATGATCGGCGAGTGCGCCGCCATCGCGCCCGCCCGGAGGTAGTCGCCGTAGGAGAACCCGCCGGGGACCACGACGCCGTCGAGGTCGGTCGGGAGCCCGTCCTCGTGCCAGACGCGTTCGGCGTCGACGTCGAGGTGCGAGAGCGCGCGGACCGCGTCGCGGTCGCAGTTCGAGCCGCCGAACTGGACGACAGCAACTGTCACGGCCGCCCTCCGTGGCGGCATACGACAGTTGCTGTCGGTATAGCGACCGTCACGGCCGCCCTCCGTGGCGGAACACGACAGTTGCTGTCGGCGAGGCGACGATCATTCCGCCGGTGCCTCCGCCGCCGCGACCTCGACGTCGTAGTCGTGGATCGTGGGGTTCGCGAGCAGTCGCTCGGCCATCTCGTCGGCGCGGTCGGCCGCCGCCGACGCGGAGTCGGCGTCGAGGTCGACCTCGAACTGGTCCGCCGACCGGAGAGCGTCGAGGTCGAACCCCAGGCGTTCGAGCGCCCGCTTCGTGGTCTCGGCCTCGGGGTCCAGCACGCCCCGCTTCAGCCGAACCGTCACCGTCGCGGTGTACGTCGTCATCGGTTCCTCCTGCGCGGTGGCGTGGCAAAGTCGTTTTGGACTGCGGGGCCGCGGGTCGCAGCCGGCCCGCCGCGGCCGCCGCTCGAACGGGACGTCACAGCCCCCGCACGCGG
>Ga0207753_1000767_pt1 | contig 11809 bp, 9 predicted proteins | sample PonA233FremontCA_2_FD_187273 | JGI IMG/M metagenome (GOLD analysis project Ga0207753, IMG submission 187273) | Salt pond sediment microbial community from Fremont, CA, USA - Pond A23 Sediment 3 (SPAdes) | ecosystem: Environmental > Aquatic > Non-marine Saline and Alkaline > Saline | place: USA...
GCTGGAGGGGGCGGACGTCCAGGCCGTCACCTACGAGGGCTACGCGCCCCACGGCGTGGCGGTCTTCGTCGAGGCCGAGACCGACAACATCAACCGCACCGTCAAGGACCTCCGCAACCTCTTCGGCGACCACGGCGGCAACCTCGGCAAGAGCGGCTCGGTGGCCTACCTCTTCGAACGGAAAGGGCGGCTCGAGATTCCGGCCGACGCGACCGACGAGATGACGCTCTTCGAGATCGCGGTCGAGGCCGGGGCCGACGATCTGGAGGAGGAGGGAAATCGCTACGTCGTGACTACTCCGGTCGACGCCTTCTCCGACGTGGAGACGGCGCTGACGGAGGAGGGGCTCGAGCCGGACGCGTCGGCCCTGGTGCGCCTCCCCACCACGACCGTGTCCCTCGACCCGGAGGCGCGGCGGGAGGTCGAGGCCCTAATCGAGAAAATCGATGCCCACAACGACGTCGACGCCGTCTACACGACGCTCGCCCCCGGGGAAGAGACAGAGTAGATCAGCGATGAACGGGGCGAGGACGTGAGAAATTTCACGGATCGGTTCGACAGGCGGGCCCCTCGTTCGTAGGTTTTCTCCTCACGCCCGCTCTCCCACTCGCACACGCTCCCGTCCATGCGCATCCTCGGCATCGATCCCGGCTCCCGCGCTACCGGCTACGGCATTGTCGCCGCCGGCGACGAGACGCTCGTCGACACCGGGGTCGTCCGGCTCGACGGTGACGACGACCACCCCGACCGGCTCAAACAGATCTACGACCGGCTCACGGCCCTGATCGAGGAGCACGCCCCCGACGACTTTGCCATCGAGATGCCGGTGTACGGCCAGAACCCGCAGTCGATGCTGAAGCTCGGGCGGGCGCAGGCGGCGGCCATGATGGCGGGCCTCAACGCCGGACTGCCCGTGGCCCAGTACACCCCGAAGGAAATCAAGAAGTCCGTGACGGGCAACGGCAACGCCTCGAAGACGCAGGTACGCTTCATGGTGGCGTCGATCCTCGGGGCGGAGGCCGACGACTTCACGCACGACGCCGCCGATGCCCTGGCGACGGCCCTCTGTCACAACAACCGCGACGCCCACGGCGAGGGCGAGTCGTACACCGGATGGGCGAGCTTCGTCGAGTCGAACCCCGACCGCGTGTCGGAATGACGAATTGCGAGTGTCGAATTGCGAATTGGGGGCATTCGCCACCCGAAAATCGCAACTCGACACTGGTTAGTTGCGGTGGTAGCCGCGCTCGCGCTCGCGGACCTCGATGACCTCCGAGACCTCCTCCGCGTCGAGGGTGTCGTCGCTCAGCTCGCAGGCCAGCTCGGTCATCTGCTCGACCTTGTGGGGCGACTGTCGCCACTCCGGGTGGGCCTGCTCGATGAGGCTGACGAGGATGCGGAGGTACGGGTACCGCTCCGCCTTCGAGTCGATCTCGGCGATGGACTGGGCAAAAAGCTCGGCGTTGCGGCCAATCTGGCGATCGACCATTCGGGAGTCGTACCGCATGGACACGAGCCGTTGTGGAAAGAGCAAATGGACGGATGCTGTACGCGTCGGGCCGACGGGAGTTGCCGCCGGTTCACATGTTACCATTTCCGAATCTGTGCGCGGCCCAGGCGGGCCCGCCAAGCGGTCGTCTTGACCCGCACCGTCGAGACCCATAGCTTCAAGGCTCCATTACACGGCCCCCACCGAACTCGGAGAGCGCCTGTCTCGTATATTTCCGCGCAGTAGGATCCAGGATTCCGTAGTCTCATGAATACGTCGCCCAGCCAGCGGTCCAGTTCGTACCGACTGGAGGTGCTCCCGGAGGTCCCGGCATTCACCCGGGAGGCCCTGCGGAGAGGACGTCTCGAGAAGGGGCAGCTCGTCTACTACGGCCCGAAGCCGTCGTACTACGGCATCGGGGAGGTCAAGCGCGTCAACGGGTCCGACATCGCCGTCGACTTTCGGGGAACCGGTCACTTCGACGTCCACGAAGAGATCATGGATCAGCGCTACCTGATCCGCATCCCGAACGAAAAGATGGCGGAGCTCTAGCCGCGTCGTCGCTCCCGCCCATCCGTCGGGGGCCCTGCACTCTCGCCCGGTCTCGTCCCCCCTCGGCCCTTTGGCGCGTGCCGCCCGGCCTCCACGACTCCGCGCCCCAGACGGACCGGCGACGGTCGGGACGCCAGCGCGCGACACAAAAAATGGGGTCCGTGCTCCCACCGGCACGGACCCCTGTGGCAGCGCCGGCGACCCCTGCGGCCGGAGATGCAAAATCCCCGATCCGGAGGGACCCGGCGAAAATGACCCCCCGCTTGGCTGCGGCACCTATAGCGGGGGGCACTGCCGCCTTGGAAACGAAATGGGAAGTGCGAAGCCCTGAGGGGGCGGGGCGTCGATGTTGAGCAACTTTTTCTGAGTGGCGCTCCTTTAAAGAATCGCTCCGAACGGCGTCCGTCTTGCAGAATCTTGCGGGGCGGGCCGTCTTCCGGCAACCTCTTCCAGCACCGAGGGCATCATGAGCGACGTGCACGATCGGCCCGGCCTCACCTCCCTCGCGGACTACCAGCAGTACGTGCCGGGACGGGTGACGCTCCGGGATGGCGCGGAAGACTGGAGCGACCTGCGGCTACAGAGCCGAATGTACTCGCCGGCGGTGCCTCCGACTCCCGTTCCCGCCCTCCCGCAGCACACCTTGACGTTCGTGTACGCCGGGGCCACGAAGGGGGCGCGGCGCACCGGCGGCGGGGCGTGGCAGCCCTTCGACACGCTGGCCCGCGGCCACGTTACCCTGCGCCCGGCGGGCCGGTCCACGACGCTGCGCTGGCAGGCCCGGCGCCCGGTCCGGACGGTTAGCCTTTACCTCGCGCCGGGCCGGCTGGAGGAGACGGGCCTGGAGACGGGCCTGGCGCCCTCCCAGATCGAGCTGCGTGACGCCTTCAATCGGCACGACCCCGTCCTCCGTCGCCTCGCCGAGGCGTTTCGGGAGATTGCGGCGGGGCGCCGGGCCGACGATCCGCTCTATCGCCAGACGGCGCTGCAGGCCCTCACGGTACGGCTTCTGCGTCGGCACGGCGGCGCCGCCCCCGAGCCGGACGAGGCCGGCCAGCTGTCCCGGGCTCGGTTCCGCCGCGTCAAGCGGGTCGTGCGGGCGCGGCTCGGCACGGACCTTTCGCTAAACGACCTGGCCGGGGCGGTGGGCCTCAGCAAATACCACTTTTCGCGGTGCTTCAAGCAGCGGACGGGCCAGTCGCCGTATCAGTTCGTCATCCACGAGCGGGTGCGGGCGGCCCGCCGCCGGCTCCGCAAGACGACACGGCCGCTCGCCCAAATTGCGCTGGGGGTCGGGTTCAGCTCCCAGAGCCACCTCACCCGCACGTTTAAACGCCACATGGGCACCACGCCGGGGCGGTACCGGCGGGCGTGGCGGTAGCGCGTCCCGCTCAGTGCTCCGTCTCGATCACAATGACGCCGTTTCCTCCGCGCGAGCCGTAGATCGCCGTCGACCCGGCGTCCTTCAGCACGGTGATGGACTTCACGTTGCGGGGATTGATTGGCACGACGCCGTTGGGGCCCGGAGAGACGGGAGTACCGTCCACGATGTACAGTGGGCTGTTGCCGGCGTTAAAGGAATTGGGGCCCCGGATGAGGACGCGGACCTGGCCCGCTCCCGTTCGCGACACGTCAACCCCGGCGGTGCGTCCCTGGAGCAGATCGGAAAGGTCCCGGGCGTAGTCCTTGTCCTGCTGCGACGGCCTGACGGTGGCGGTGGCGGTCGACGACTCGGACTTTTTCTGCGTCGAGTATCCGGTGCTGATGGTGTCCTCCTCCGCCGTGGCGGTCCGGGTGGACGACGACGAGGAGCAGCCGAGAAGGCCTGCGCCCACGAGGACGGCAAACAAAAACACGAGAGAGCGTGCTGGGGAGCGCATGGCGTCGGGAGGGGGTTGGGAAAGAAGGAACGACAGGGGACGGCTGGGGAGCAGGCCGGCGAACTCCCAAAGCGAGACGTCGAGCCGAGTCCTACGGGTTTTAATTTGCTATAAATCGTACAACGTAGACCCAAAAAAGTTCTGAATGCGCCGCGCATTCGGCCTGTAGTTCGGGGAGAAAGGGGGCGCCGCCGTCGAACCAGGGCCCGCTATGTTGGTAACAGTGCGCCCTCGATCAGTCAGATCAAAAGCCGCGCCCTTCGGATCTCTTCTACGATGCACTGCTGCCAACGACGATGGGGCCTGTGGGCGGGACTGCTGGCGCTGACGCTGAGCCTCGGCGCCTGCCAGTCCGACGACGTTCCGTCTCCCGGCTCGGAGCCGTACCAGAAGGCGGTCTCGGCCTTCTACACCGGCGTCGCGGCCATCCAGGTGGGCGAAAACTTCCGGGCCGGCGAGCAGCTGAAGACCGCTGCGACCCTCGCCCCGGGCGAGCCGGCCGTCTGGGCCAACCGGGGCCTGCTGGCGCTCCGGACGAACGCCCCGGCGGACGCGGCCGACCACCTGGGGCGGGCCCGTGAGCTGGCGCCGGACGACAGCCGAATCCAGTACCTGTCGGGCCTGATGGCCCGGGAACGCGGGCAGTACGAGTCGGCCATCGGGTACCTCCGCCGCGCGGCGGAGCTCGACTCCACGAACCGCGCCGCCTTCTACACCCTCGCCCAGGTGCTGGAGCAGCGCGGCGGCGCGGCGGCCCTCGAGGAGGCGCGCGGCCTCATGGACCGGCTCCTGGCGGCCGACCCGGGCAACCTGGCCGTGCTCGTCGAACGGGCGCGGCTGGCGGCCAAGGCCGGCCAGGCGTCCGGGGTCCGCGAGAGCCTCGACCGGCTGGCCGACCGGGCGTCGCCCGACTGGCCCGAGGCCGTCCGCCGATCCCTCGAGAAGGCACAGGCCGCCGCGAACACCTCCTCGGAGGCCACCTCGGCGATTGCGTTCCTGAAGAACGACCTGCAGCGCGTGGCGGCCTACCGGGCCGACCGGCGCGCCGTGCTGCCGCCGGGGGAGCAGCTCGGCTCCGTGATCGACCGCCCGATGCGGCTGGCCCCGCCGGACTCCCGACCGGCCGCCGCCGACATGGGCGTCACCTTCGCCCCCGATACGGTTACCACCGAGGGGGCGTGGAACTGGCTGCGCCCCATCACGATGACCGACGGCGTGCCGCCCGACGTGATGATGGCCAACGAGCAAACGCTCCGCGTCGTGACGGGGCTCGGCCGCGTCGAGACGGTGCCCTTTCCGGGCGGCTCCGCCGCGACGCCCCCCGCCGGGCCCGCCGCGGCGGCGTTCGACATGGACTACGACTTCCGGACCGACCTGGCGGCCGCCGGGGCCGGTGGGCTGCGCCTCTACCGCCAGGCGGCCGACACCTCGTTCGAGGACGTGACGGACCGCGCCGTGCCGGCCGCCGTGCGGGACGACGCCTACGCGGGGGCCTGGACCGCCGACCTCGACATGGACGGCGACCTCGACCTGGTCGCGGCCCGGCGCGAGGGCCCACCCGTCGTCCTGCGCAACAACGGCGACGGGACCTTCGCGACGCGGCCCTACTTCGACGAGGTGAGCGCGGTCCGGGCCTTCGCCTGGGCCGACCTGGACGCCGACGGCCCCCCGGAGGCGGCGATGCTCGACGCCGAGGGCCGGCTCCACGTCTACGACAACCGGCGCTCGGCCACGCCCCGCTTCCAGCGCCGCCCCCTGCCGGACACGCTGGGCCCGGCCCGCGCCCTGGCCGTGAGTGACGTCGATGCCGACGCGACCCTCGACCTTCTGCTCCTGGAGTCCAGTGGGACGATCCGGCGGCTCTCGTTTCCGGCGTCGGGCCCGACCACCGAGGCGCTCGTCCAGTGGGACGACGCCCCCTCGAGCGACGCGGTCGGCGCGACGCGGCTCGTGACGGGCGACCTCGACAACAACGGCGGCGTCGACCTGCTGGCCTCCGGCCCGACCGCGAGCCGCGTGTGGCTGCGCGACTCGACCCGCACCTACTCGGCCCTCCCGGCCGCCCCCGAGCGACCCGTCTTCGCCGCGGCCGACGTGCGGGGCAGTGGCCGCCTCGACCTGCTGGCCCTCGGGCCCGACGGCACGGCCCTCCGCCTCACCAACGAGGGCACAAAGAACTACCAGTCGCAGCGCATCCAGCCGCGGGCCGCCCGGACGCGGGGCGACCGCCGCATCAACCCGTTCGGCATCGGCGGCGAGATCGAGCTCCGCTCGGGCCTTCTCTACCAGAAGCGGGTGATCACCGAGCCCACCGTGCACTTCGGCATCGGGCGGCGCTCCGGGGCCGACGTGGCGCGCATCGCCTGGCCCAACGGCACCGTGCAGGCCGAGTTTGGGCTCGTCTCCACCCAGACGGCCCTCGCCCGCCAGCGCCTCAAGGGCTCGTGCCCCTGGGTCTACACCTACGACGGGGAGGGCATGCAATTCGAGACCGACTTCCTCTGGCGCACGGCCCTCGGCCTCCGCATCAACGCGCAGGGCAAGGCGCAGGTGATCCACAGCGAGGACCGCATCTTCATCCCCGGCGAGCACGTGGCGCGGCGCGACGGGCAGTACGACATCCGCATCACGGGGGAGCTGTGGGAGAGCCACTTCTTCGACCGCGTGGAGCTGGTGGCCGTGGACTATCCCGACGGTGGTCGGGACACCGAGGTGCGCATCGACGAGCGCTTCCACCTGCCGGCGCCCGACCAGGCGCTGACGGCGATGAGCGCGCCGCGGCCGGTGGCCCGGGCGACGGACCAGGACGGGCGCGACGTGACCGATCTCGTCCGCGAGAAGGACGGCCGCTACCTCGACACCTTCGAGCTGGGCCCCTTCCAGGGCCGGGCCGAGGAGCACTACGTCACCGTCGAGCTCGGCGACGACGTGCCCCGACAGCCGTCGGACTCCCTCTACCTCGTGGCCGACGGCTGGGTGTACCCGACGGACACGTCCCTCAACCTCGCCATCAGCCAGGGCACCCACGACGCCCCGCGGAGCCTCACCGTCGAGGTGCCGGACGGCGACGGCGGGTGGCGGACCGCGAAGGCCGACATCGGCTTCCCGGCGGGCAAGTCGAAGACGATGCTCATCGACCTCTCCGACGTCGGCGGGGCCGAGGGGCCGCGGCGCGTGCGCCTGCGGACCAACATGGAAATCTACTGGGACCGCCTCGCCTGGGCCGCCGGGCGCCCCGACACCGAGATCCGCACCCACCGCCTGACGCCCGACTCGGCCCGGCTCCGGAACCGCGGCTTCTCGACGGTGGCGCAGACCGAGCGCCGCAAGCCGACGGTGCCGGTGTACGACTCGCTCGCCAGCACCGTCCCGATCTGGCCCGACCTCAAGGGCTACCACACCCGCTTCGGCGACGTGCGCGAGCTGGTGACGCAGACCGACGACCGGTACGTCATCATGAACGCCGGCGACGAGATGGCCCTCCGCTTCGAGGCCCCCCCTCCCCCGCCGGACGGATGGACCCGCGACTTCGTCCTCGTCGGCGACGGCTGGGTGAAGGACGGCGACTACAACACCGGCTACTCGCGCACGGTGCGCCCGCTGCCCTACCACGGCATGGACGACTACTCGACCCCCCCCGGCCCGCTGGAGGAGGATCCGGCCTACCAGATGCACCCGGAGGACTGGGAGACCTACCACACACGGTACGTCACGCCCCGCCCGCTCCACCGGGCACTCGCGTTTGAGAAGGAGGAGTAATGGCTGCCGCGGAGGCGAACGCGCCGGCCCCTTCACCGGATCTTGACGGCCCGGCTTCCGTGCAAGACTGCTATTGAGTACCGCATAGTGTAACGTCGCCGTTCGACGCCCGGTGCACCGGCGCGGGCGGCGCGTCTCTCCCGTAACGAGCCTCGACCAATGACCCGGGACACCCTCCTCCGCGGCCTCCTCGGATTCGTGTTCGTGGGCCTGCTCTCCGTGCCGCTGATGCTCCAGTACGGGCCCGCCGAGGGCGCCGGCGGCACGCTCGACCCGCAGACCGCCCTCGACCGCTACGGGTTCGTGCTCGAGGAGGTGGCCTCGGAGGTCGGCGTCGACTTCACGCACCGGGCGCCCGACCTCGACGCGAAGGTGGCCCACATCATGCCGGAGGTGGCACAAACCGGCGCCTCCGTCTCCGTCGCTGACTACAACAACGACGGGGACGCGGACTTCTACGTCACCAACAGCACCTACGGCACGACCAACGCCCTCTACGAGAACCAGGGCGACGGCACCTTCACGGACGCGGCCGCCGACCTCGGGGTCGCCGAGGTCAACCGCACCGGCACCGGCACCTCGATGGGCAGCGTGTGGGGCGATTACGACAACGACGGGGACGAGGACCTCTTCGTCTACAAATGGGGCGAGAGCGTGCTCTTCCGCAACGACGGGGAGGAGGGCTTCACGCGCGTCACCGACCGGCTCGACGGCCTTCCCGACTGGATGAACGCCAACACCGCCGTCTGGACGGACGTGAACCGGGACGGGCATCTCGACCTGTTTGTCGGGGCGTTCTACGCGGAGCGCTTCAACCTCTGGGATCTGGAGACCACCCGCGTGATGCCGGAGAGCTACGAGTACGCCAACAACGGGGGCCGAAACTACCTCTTCCTGAACCAGGGCGACGGCACCTTTACGGAGAAGGCCGAGGCGTGGGGCCTCACCGGCACGCGCTGGACGCTGGCCGCGGTCGCGGCCGACCTCAACGGCTCCGGCTACCCGGACCTGTTCGTGGCCAACGACTTCGGGGCCGATCAGCTCTTTCTGAACGAGGGGGGGAAGCGCTTTCAGGACGCGAGCCGGGTCTCCAACATCGGCCGCGTGCCGAAGAGCGGCATGAACGCGTCGATGGGCGACGTCCTCAACCAGGGCCGCCGGGCGCTCTACGTGAGCAACCTCACCGAGGAGGGGGTGCTCGTGCAGGGCAACAACCTCTGGCTGGCCGACTCGATGGAGGGCGGGGGCACGCCCGCGTTCGACAATCTGGCCGGCACGATGGGGGTGGCCAAGGCCGGCTGGAGCTACGGCGCCCAGTTCGGCGACCTCAACAACGACGGCTGGCAGGACCTCTTCGTCGTGAACGGCTTCTACTCCGGCACGAAGGGGGAGAGCTACTGGTACGACTTCTCGAAGATTGCGGGCGGGTACAAGAACATCATCGAGGACGCCGAGAACTGGCCCGCCATGGAGGGCCGGAGCCTCTCGGGCCACCAGACGTCTCGCATCTGGATCAACGACGGGGCCGGCCAATTCCAGAACGTTGCGCCGGCCGTGGGCGGGGCCTCGACCCACGACGGCCGGGCGATCGCCCTCGTCGACCTCTGGAATCGGGGCACGCTCGACGCCGTGGTGGCCAACCAGCGCGGGCCGGTCGAGGTCTACAAGAACCGGGTGGCGTCGGACCGCGACTGGATCGCGTTCGACCTTACGGGGACGGTGAGCAATCGGAGCGCCATTGGGACGGAGGTCGAGCTGCACTGGAACGAGCACACGCAGGTGCAGCAGGTGCACGGCGGCAGCGGCTTCGGCTCACAGAACCAGCGCCGGCTCCACTTTGGCCTCGGCACCGATCCCTCCGTGACGAAGGCCGTGATCCGGTGGCCGTCCGGCGTCACCCAGACGCTGGACGCCCCCGCGACGAATACGGTCCACGAGATCACCGAGCCGGCCCGCGACGCCCTCTCGGGCCGCCGCTAGTGCAGAATCAAGCAATCTATTTTGGATAGAGTCATTTCGAGCGGCCCCGACCGCTGTCGGGAGAGCCGAGAAATCTCCCCGAATCCAGCGGATCCGACAGCATTGGGGCGGTTTCCACAACCGATCGCTCGACTCGCCGGATCTGGAGAACTTCCAATCACAAAGAGACCGCTTGAGGTTGCACTAGTCGGCGCCGTGGCCCCTCGGACCCTCGCCTTTCTTTCCAACTGATCGTCGACGGCATGCTGAACAAGATTGACGTCCGGCTCGTCCCGCCGGTCCTGATTTCCCTCATTCTCGTGGCGGGGCACTTCTCGTTCGGCATCCTGCGGGGCTTCGACGCCATTCTGCTGGCCATCGGCAGCGCCGTCGTGGTGGAGCTCGCGCTGGGTCGGCTCATCCACGGGGCCTGGGTCCACCCCGCGAGCGCCTACACGTCGGGCATCAGCGTGGGCATCCTCGTGCGGTCGCCCATGCTCTGGCCCTTTGCGCTCTGCAGCGTGCTGTCGATCATGTCGAAGTACGTCCTGCGCGTGAAGGGACGGCACCTCTGGAATCCCTCCAACTTCGGGCTCTGCGTGCTCTTCTTCCCGGCGGCGTACGGGATGCTCGACATCGCGCCCCTCAACACACAGTGGGGCAACAACATGTGGCCGATGCTGGTGATCTGGATCGTGGGCCTCTACACGATCTGGAAGGTCAAGCGCTTCCACATCACGGCCACCTACATCGCCGCCTTCGTCGTCCTCGCCGCCGTGCGCGGCGGCATCACGGGCGACGGCTTCTGGACCGAGGTGGCCCCCCTCACCGGGCCGATGTACCAGCTCTTCGCCCTCTTCATGATCACGGATCCGGTCACGACCGTGTCCTCGAAGAAGGGGGAGATCGGCGTGACGGTCCTGATCGCCCTCGCCGAGTTCGGCCTGCGACTGGCCGAGTTCATCGCGGCGCCGTTCTACGCCCTCTTCCTCGTGGGCCCCGCCGCGATGCTCGTCGAGATGTACTGGGGCGACGACGAGGAGGCGGCCGACGAGGCGACGGACGAGGCCGTCGACCTCGGCGGCGACGGCACGCCCGCCGAGGAGACGGGAGCGGCGACGGCCCCGGAACCGGCGTCTTAGAAGACGGCAGCGGTCGAGGTCGCCGTCGGGACGGTCTCCGGTCGTCTGTGGGGTGCTCGTTTCGCGTGTGGGGCCGTCAGTCCTGCCCCGACGCCTCGAACGAGAACCATCCTGCCTTCTCCATGTAGTGCGTCGCCGTCCCGATCAGGATCGCCCGGATGCCCAGGCCGGCGAGGGCCTGAAGCGACCACGCTACGGGCGTTCCCGTCACGTACCCGAGCGCCATCCGTACCGGGGGCGCCACCAGGAGAAACAGTCCGGCGAGGATCGCGATGCGCTGAGGGGCCGAACCGGAACGAAGGCCGGCGCGAATCTGCGAAGGCAGGTCGAGAATGGGCTCGGGCATTTTGAGAGAAGGGGCCCGACAGCGTTTCCGACGGAAAAAAGTCGCTCGGGGCGAGAGGATCTCCGTTCGCTCGGGCGCAGATACAGAAAATGCCCGCCCCGACCGAACGCTGAGGACGAGCGTGCTTTTCTCTAACTACTATGGGTTTTGTAACGTAAGAAGATCACCCCCCGGGGTGTCAAGGAGACGGCGTGACGAAGTTGGAAGAGAATCGTCCGCCGCCGTCACCTCGGCGCGCGATGCGTCCATCGATGCTCTCCACGACTCCGGAAGGCCGGAGGGACCACTCCGCTGGTTCGGCACGTGCCGGGTCTGTGCGAATCCCCCGAGGCCAACTTGTGGGTCTGACCCCTTCGCTCTCCGGCTCGTATCGGGCGGCTACGCTCCGGGCTCCGGGGTCAGAAGGCGCTCCAGGGAGGGGAGCTTTTCGTCCGGGATGCGGGTGTCCGGAAGCTTGTCGAGGGGGCGGGGAAGCAGAAACGAAAGCGACACGGCGCAGTGGTCGGACGGCGGCGGGGGGTCGCCGCACCGAACAGTCGCGTCCGTCGGCACGACGCGACGGGGGCGATAGAAGATGTAGTCCACCTTCCGGGACGGATCGCCGGCCGGGTACGTCGCGACCGACCGCCCCGAGATGAGGGCGCTCTCCGGAAAGATGGCGGGCTGCAGGCTCGTGCCCCGA
>Ga0207753_1000769_pt1 | contig 11783 bp, 13 predicted proteins | sample PonA233FremontCA_2_FD_187273 | JGI IMG/M metagenome (GOLD analysis project Ga0207753, IMG submission 187273) | Salt pond sediment microbial community from Fremont, CA, USA - Pond A23 Sediment 3 (SPAdes) | ecosystem: Environmental > Aquatic > Non-marine Saline and Alkaline > Saline | place: USA...
ACTCGGCAAGGAGTAGATAGAAATGGCAAGCACATTAGTGCCCCTGTTCGGGCCTGTTCCCGGCGGCATGGAGATGGTCGTCATCCTCCTGATCGCTGTACTACTGTTCGGTGCAAACAAGATACCAAAACTCGCACGCTCGACTGGCCAAGCGATGGGTGAGTTCCAGAAAGGCCGCCAGCAGGTCGAACAGGAACTCGAAGAGATGGAAGAGACGATGGAACCGGACGCGGATCTCGACGACGGGAGCAAAGACGACACGGAGTACATGGACCTCGACGACGAGGACGCCGACGAAGACTTCGAAGTCGACAGCGAAAAGCAGTAACGGATTTTTCGGTTCGCTCTTCTTTATCGTCCGAACAGCTAGTCTTCGGGCTCGAATTCGAGTGAGACCGAGTTGATACAGTACCGCTTGCCGGTCGGCTCCGGCCCGTCGTCGAAGATGTGGCCCAGATGGCCCTTGCAGTTGGCACAGACAACTTCCGTCCGGCGCATGCCGTGGCTCGTATCGACCCGTGTCTCGATGTTCCCCTCGTCGTAGGCGTCGTAGAAACTCGGCCAGCCGGAGCCGGAGTCGTACTTCTGGTCGGAGTGGAACAGCTCGGCACCACAGCCGCTACAGTGGAAGGTCCCTTTCTCCTTGATATCGAGCAACTCACCGCTAAACCGGGGCTCTGTGCCGGCCTCTCTGAGAATATTGTACTCTTCTTCTGTCAGGATCTCTCGCCACTTCTCTTCGGAGTCCGGGATATCTTCCTGTTTACTCATACCCATCGGTAGGGGCTCCGACTGTATAAATCCGGCCCGACTGTGTCTGGTGACGTGGCCGACGTAGCTCCCGGTACCGACGGAGCCAGCTACATCTATTAAAACATTCCGGGGATGTGATCCGGTATCGCACGCCAGGGCGGCTTTGAGTATGGCGGGAGTCGACTGATACTGTAATGGCACTGCAGACGACAAACTCGATCAGTGGAACTGGCGGTTCGAACGGGGGGAACTCGACCGATGCCTGAGTACGATCTACTCGTCATCGGCGGGGGAACCGGAAACAACGTCGCGGCGGCGGGAGCAGACGCAGGACTGGACACCGCACTCGTCGAGAAGGGCAAACTCGGCGGCACCTGTCTGAACCGGGGCTGTAACCCCTCGAAGATGGTGATTCAGGCCGCAAACGCCGTCAACAACGTCCGCGATGCCGAGAAGTTTCACACCGAGGCCACACTCGGCGAGACCGACTACGCCGCGATCATCGACGAGATGGACGAGATACTCGGCGGTATCGCGGACGGGATGGAACAGCGGTACCGGGAGAAAGAAAACCTCACGCTGTACAGGGACCACGCCGAGTTCGTCGACGAACGGACAGTCGCCGTCAACGGCGAGGAAATCAGCGGTGAGAAAGTCGTCATCGCGGCTGGCTCCCGACCGCTCGTCCCGCCGATCGACGGCCTCGACGAGATCGATTACATGACCAGCGCCGACGCGCTCTATCTCCGCGACCAGCCCGACAGCCTCGTGATCCTCGGCGGCGGCTACATCGCCGTCGAACTCGGCTACTTCTTCGAGTCGATGGGGACCGAGGTGCGGATCGTCGAGATGATGGATTCGCTCGTGCCCCGGGAGGACGGCGCAGTCTCCGAGACGTTCACCGAGATTGCCGAGTCCCGCCACGACGTCTACACCGGCCACCGCGTGACGGAGGTCGAACCGGACGACGGCGACGTCGTCGTCCACGCGGAAACCGAAGACGGCGACAGCATCTCGGTCGGCGGCGAGGAGGTACTCGTCGCGCTGGGGCGGCGTCCGAACACCGACACGCTCGACGTCGAGGCGGCGGGGATCGAACTGGACGACCGCGGCTTCGTCGAGACCGACGAGTATCTGGCCGCCTCCGAGGAGAACGTCTGGGCGCTTGGCGACATCGCGGGCAACCAGATGTTCAAACACTCCGGCGATTACGAGACCCAGCAACTCGTCGAGACCGTGGTCCACGACAACCCGACCCCAGTCGACTACACGGCGATGCCCCACGCCATCTTCACAGAGCCACAGATGGCCGGCGTCGGACAGACGGAGGAACAACTCGAAGCGGCCGGCGAGGAGTACCTCGTCGGCACGCAGTCGATTCCGGGGACGCCGATGGGTCGCGCGAAGAAACTCGACCACGGCTTCGTGAAAGTGCTCGCCGCGCCCGACGGCGAGATCCTCGGCTGTCACATGCTGGGTCACGAAGTCTCGACGATGATCCACGAGGTCGTCGTCGCGATGCGCCGCGGCGAGGGCACTGTCGAGGACATCACCGACACGATACACGCCCACCCGACGCTGAACAAGGCTGTCCAGTACGCCTTCGAAGACGTGAACCTGTGAACCAGTTAAGAGGTTGCGCCCCGGAGCAGAGATAGCATGCGATCGGATCTATTCCGGACACCGGCGGGGACCAGCGTCACAGCGGTAACAGCCGACGAGATGCGCGACGTCGACCGCGTCGCCGTCGAGGAGATCGGCCTGACACTCCCGCGGATGATGGAACACGCCGGGCGGTCACTGGCCACCGAGGCGCTGGCGATGACCAGCGGCCGTGGTGGTGATATCGCTGGCGAGGACGACAGCGAAGTCGTCATCCTCGCAGGTGGCGGTGGCAACGGCGGCGGCGGGCTGGTCTGTGCCCGCAACCTGGTAAATCGCGAGGTTCCGACGACTGTCGTCCTCGACCGGGAGCCAGCCGAGCTGGATGGGGTTCCGGGCGAACAGCTGTCGATTCTGCAGGAGATGGGCGTGACAGTGAAAACAGAGACACCACCAGAGGCATCACTCGTCGTCGACGCGATTCTCGGTTACGGCCTTGCAGGTGCGCCACGTGGCCGAGCGGCCGACCTGATCGAGTGGACCGAGACCGTCGACGCACCGATCCTCTCACTCGACGTGCCATCGGGCATCGACGCGACGACCGGCGAGCGGCCGGGTGTCGCAGTCCATCCGGCCCGCACGCTCACGCTCGCGCTTCCGAAAACCGGGCTGGCTGAACTGTCCGGTGACCTCCTGCTGGCCGATCTGAGTATTCCGGCGGTCGTCTACGACCGGCTGGATATTCCCTACGAGTCACCGTTCGGCGAACAGTTCTGCGTCGAACTCGACTCGAACTGACAGCCTCAGAGTTCGTGGCCGCAGGCACACTCCCCGATGCAGTAGGTCGTCTCGTACTCCCCGGTGAGCTGTTCGAGGGAGGGGAGCCCCTCGGCTGTGTCGCCGTCGGTTTCGATCCGGACGGTCGCCGCAGTAACGCCGTAGGGCTCGGGGCCGACGTCGATGGTGTCGACGATCTCGCGTCGCTCGCTGTCGATCACGGCGACCTCGTCGCTGGTCTGGACCGGGACGTACAGTTTCGTCCTGTCGGGGTCCCAGGAGCCGACGAAGGCCGAGCCACCGAGACCGAGCCGATCGTCGACCTCACCTGCGGCGAGATCCACGACGCTGACGTCGTTCGTTCCGGGCGTGAACACGTACCCGAACTCGGAGTCTGGACCGATCTCGCTGGTCAGTGGCCCCTCACCGAGTCCGTCCGCGGGGGTGAGGCGGCTCTGTTCGACTGGCGCTGCCGGATCGCTCAGATCCCAGATGCTCTCGCTGCCGACCGACCCGTCGTTGTGTTCGACCAGCAGTCGCTGGCCGTCCCAGGCGGCGGTCCCCATCCACGGCTCCGGGGCGGTCCCGCCCTCGCTCTCCACGTCGATCTGCGTTGCAATCTCGAAAGCCTCGATATCGATAACAGTCAGTGTGTCGCCGAACAGATCCGGGACGTAGGCGTACTCGCCGTCGGGGTGGATCGTCACGTCGCAGGGGCCGGGACCGTCGTTGTCCCCGCGGCCACCCTCGGATGCGCGTTCGATCTCGCCGGTCACGTCACCGAAGGAATCAGATTCGCGGTCCGCGTCGATTTTGAGCTGTCGGTGTGCGGGCTCGCGGGCGCTGACGACGACGGCGTCGCCGTCCGGCGTCTGTTCCTGCCAGTTCGCGCCCGAACCGGTCTCTCTCTCTGCCAGCTGTTCGAGTGATCCCGCGGCAACCGCCCGGACACCGTCGTCGACGTTCAGCCAGAGTGGTTTCTCCGGGTCGTCGGTCAACTTCGGCGAGAACTGATTCGACGGGAAGGAGGCAGTCATCCCGATGGAGCGAGTTGCGACGACAGTGTCGGTTCCAACGTCGACGAGGCTGACCGTCCCGTCGCCGGTGTTGAAGACGAACATCGTCGGTCGATTCACGAGTTCGCCGGAGGGCTGGCCGTCCCCCGTGTCGTCTCCACTGCCGCCGTCACCGAGACAGCCGGCCGTCGCCGCCGTGCCGACTGCGGCCGACCCCGCGAGTAACGTCCGCCGCGAGAGGTTCGGTCTGGGAGAGTGCCCCCCGTTCTCGTTTGGATACAGGCGTTGATCCGATCGATCCATGGTAGCTGCCCGTATTTCGTGACCGACCTATACAAAGGATTGTTTCGTGGCATGCTGCTGTGTAAAGCTATTTGACCGCGGCAATCGAGGCAACGAGTATGCGCTCAGTGGGTCGCTGTGACCGGATTCGATCGACTCTTCTATCTGACTGCAGGGGGTGGTGACTGTGACAGAGCGGACCGAAACCCCGAATCTTCTCGACCCCTTCCGACAGTTTTTCTCGTTCAGACGCGACGTCCTCGTTCTCTCGGTGGCGATGTTCGCCTTTAGCCTCGGCTTCCAGATGACGAGCCGGTATCTCCCCCGATACATGCAGGTGCTCGGCGCGAGCGGGTTCGTGATCGGCATGTTCGGGACAGTCGGCAACGTCATCGGGGCAGTGTACCCCTATCCTGGGGGTGCGCTCTCCGACCGGATCGGCTCGCGACTGTCGCTGACGGTCTTTGGATTGCTCTCCAGTCTGGGCTTTCTGTTCTGGCTGATCGCGCCGACGGTCGGGACGATCACCCTCGCGGGGGTGACCATCGAGCCGTGGTTCTGGATCTTCGTCGGGCTCTTCCTGGCACAGGCCTGGAAATCGTTCGGCCTCGGAGCGACCTTCGCCATCGTCAAACAGTCTGTCCCACCGTCGAAACTCGCCCGTGGCTTCGCGAGCACCGAAGTCTTCCGCCGGAGCGCGTTCCTGCTCGGGCCGTTGCTCGCCGCGGGGGTCCTGTTCGCCGTCGCCGACTTCCAGGTCGGCTTTCAGGTCGTCCTCGCGATCGCTGTCGTCTTCGCCGTCGTCGCGACGACAGCCCAGCACATCCTCTACGAACCGGAGGACACCGCGATCGGCAAATCTTTCGAGGGAGTGGACGAGATCGCCGACGACCTCCGGAACCTGCCGCCGGAGCTTCGCCCCCTCCTCGTCGCCGATACGCTCGTCCGCTTTGCCAACGGGATGGTGTACGTCTTCTTCGTTATCGTCGTCACGGACTTCCTGCAGGTCGGCGTCCAGATCGGCAGCCTCGCGCTCGATCCGGACGTGTTTTTCGGCGTGTTGCTGGCGATCGAGATGGCCGTCGCGCTCGTCTCGATGCCGATCGCTGCGAAGGCGGCCGAAACTATCGGGCTCAAACCCGTCGTCGCGCTCGGCTTCTCGGTCTACGCTATCTTCCCGATCCTGTTGATCTCCGCGCCCGCAAACGCCGCGGTTGTCGCCTTCCTGTTCGCCTACTCCGGGCTCCGGTTTGCCGGGCTGCCGGCACACAAAGCGCTCATCGTCGGCCCGGCAGAGCGTGATACGGGTGGTCGCGTCGCTGGCTCGTACTACCTCATCCGGAACGTGGTCGTCATCCCGAGTGCGGCCATCGGCGGCGCGATCTACGGCGGGTTCACCGTCCCGCTGACTGATATCGCCTATCCAGGCAACGAGGTGCTCGCCTTCGGACTCGCTACTCTCGTCGGACTGGCCGGCACACTCTACTTTCTCACCTTCGGCAAGGAGTTCGAGGCCTACCGGTAACCTTCATCAATAATAGTGTAATACTTATCACGGACAGTGGCGTACTCTCATACGGGGGAGACCGACCGGTTCGCGGCGGCACTCGCGAGGCCACAACTATGAAACCACCAGCAAACTCCGGCACCGGAGCTGTATCGGCACACAAAGAGCGGTCGCGGAGTCATCGAACGGGGGAAATCGACGATGTCCGAGGCTGAAAATGAGTTCCTGACGTTCACCGAGTCGAAGGAACTGATACTGAGTATCGTCGCGATGGCTGGAATCGTCGTCGGCGGCTGGATGCTGTACAACTCGGTGATGACAACCGTCGGTGTGGCAGTGCTCGCGCTATCGTTCGTCTGCATGGCGATCGTTCTGGTGATCGTCTGACACCGTCGGTTTTCACAGTCTGTCGGCAGTCCGTGCCTGTGCTGTCCACCCTCGCGGCCGCTGCTGTCGTCGCCATCGCCGTCAGCGGTGCCGTCGGTTCCATCGCCGACAGCCGCAACCCGAGCACCCGTCTCGTCGGCCAGATCGGCGAGATACGTCGCGAATTCTGTGGGCGGAGGGCAGAGACCACCAGTCCCGTACTTTCCCAAGCTTTCTATCGCCCGCAGCCGATATCCCAGCTATGGACATCGAACTCGATACCGTTCCGATGGGTCGGACAGGACTCCAGGTCAGCGAGATCGCCTTCGGTACCTGGCGTTTCGGCCGCGAGACCGACGCCGGCAACTTAGAAATCGACCGCGAGCGTGCTCACGACCTGCTCGACAGCTACGAGGCTGCTGGCGGACGGTTCGTCGACACTGCCAACGTCTATGGCCAGGGCAAAAGCGAGCGCTGGATCGGCGAGTGGCTCGAGGACCGCGACCGCGAGGAGTTTGTCGTCGCCTCGAAAATCTACTTCCCGACCCGGGAGGACGACCCCAACGGCGGCGGCCTCAACCGGAAACATCTCCGCCGCCAGATCGACGGGATTCTGGATCGCCTGGGGACCGAGTACATCGACATTCTCTACACACATCGCTGGGACGACGCGACGCCAGCCCGCGAGTTCATGCGCACGCTCGATGGCTTCGTCCAGGATGGCCGCGTCAACTATCTCGGCGCGTCGACGCTGCGACCGAACGCCTGGAAACTCGTGAAAGCGAACGAACTGGCCCGACGGTACGGCTGGGAACCCTTTACGGTCACACAGCCACGCTACAACCTCGTCGATCGGGAGATCGAAGGCGAGTACGTGGAGATGTGCGAAGCTGAGGGGCTGGGCATCGTCCCCTGGAGCCCGCTCGCCCAGGGCTTTCTGACCGGGAAGTACGAACGCGACGCCGAGCTGCCCGACGACTCGACTGCCTCCGACACGGAGGGCTGGGAGGACCGGTATCTCACCGAGGCGAACTTCCAGACGCTCGACGTCGTCAGAGAAGTCGCCGCGGAGGTCGGTGCCTCCGAGGCCCAGGTCGCGATCGCCTTCCAGCGCCACCATCCACGGATAACGGCGCCGATCGTCGGCGCGCGAACCACCGACCAGCTCGAAGAAAACCTGCGGGCGGCGACCGTCGATCTCTCGGCCCAGCAGTTCGAGCGTCTCGACGACGCGGGCGCGGGCCCGTTCGATTCGCTGCTATGACGCAACCAGTGATCGCCTCGACGGATTTCGAGCGGCTCGAACTCTCCCTGAAGTCGGCCTTTACGATCTCCCGGGGAACCACGAACACTGCCAGGACTGTCGTGGTTCGGATCGAAGACGACAGCGGGACAGTCGGAGTCGGGGCCGCAGCACCCGCGGCGTACTACGGCGAATCGGCCGACAGCGTCGAGGCGGTCGTGCCAGAACTGCTCGACGCAATCGAGGGTGAAGATCCGAGGCGACTCCAGACCCACGAGGAGCAACTCCGGGACCGAGCGCCCGACGACGCAGCGGCCCGTGCAGCCGTCTCGATCGCGCTCCACGATCTGGTCGCGAGAGAGGCCGAGGAACCACTCTACCAGCGGCTCGGACTCGCACCCGAGCGCGCGCCGGCGACTTCCTACACTGTCGCGATCGATTCTCCCGCCGGGATGGCGAGTCAGGCCCAGCAGATCCGCCAGTCCGGCTACCCGATTCTCAAGGTCAAACTCGGGAGCGACGACGACAGGGCCCGGATCGACGCGATTCGCAAAGCGGCCCCGCAGGCCCGCATTCGGGTCGACGCAAACGGCGACTGGACGGTCGAGGAGGCGATCGAAAAGACCGGCTGGCTGGCCAACTCGGGCGTCGAGTTCGTCGAACAGCCAGTGCCGGGCGCGGATATCGACGGGCTCGAACGGGTTTCCGAGGAGACTGTACTCCCCGTGGCAGCCGACGAGTCCTGTGTCACGGCCGCCGACGTGCCCGCAGTCGCGGACGCGGTCGATATCGTCGTCGTGAAACTGATGAAATGCGGCGGGATCCGGCCGGCGATCCGCCAGATCGAGACCGCGAGGGCGCACGGGCTGGACGTAATGCTCGGCTGTATGGTCGAGAGCAACGCCTCGATCGCTGCCGCCTGTCATCTCGCGCCACTCGTCGAGTACGCGGATCTCGATGGCTCGCTGCTCTGTTCGGACGATCCGTACACCGGCGTGCCGATGCCCGAGGGACAGATCGATCTTTCCGCTGTCGACCGTGGGACTGGGGCTGGACGGTTCCCTGATAGTTAGCTATCGTCCTCTGCGTGATCGAGTTCGTATCAGATCAGTTCCGTCGGCTGAACGGCCCCGTTATCAAGCAGTTCCGAATCGAACGTCGCCAGCTCGGCACCGATATCGTCTGCAAGCGCAAGCAGTACACAGTCGAGTGTATACAGAAGCGTCTCTTGTTGAAGGCTGTATGCTTCGATCTGATCGCTGATCTCCGGCGCATAAATATTCACGTCTGTATAAATATCCGAAAGTACGTCCTCGACGCGTTCCTGTTCCGCGCGTTTCTTCTTTGTCAGTACCGATCGGATTTCCATGAGATTCAGAATAGACGTACAGAATTCGTGATCCTGGTTCAACAGTTCGGTCGCCACATCACCACGGCTCGGTTCGTCCGTGAGACTCGCTACGAATACGTTCGTGTCGACGAGAATCTTCATTCCTGTTCCCGTTGTTCTCGGACTGCTGCGACGGAATCGACCTCGATATCCGCAAGCCGTCCAGATAACACATCACCCAATTTGGCTGCCGTATCGTCACTCTCGTCGTCGGCGTTCTCCCAGTCTGGATGTACCGCGTGACTGCCCATACACCCTCATATCGGGACGAATAATAAATTTCTTTGGACGACTGTCGAAATCGCAAGCTGGCTGCTGCTAGCCGGTCGTCTGATCGAACAGGACAATCGGCGTACGATGCCCGAGGGACAGATCGAACTCGGTGCTGTCGACCGTGGGACTGGGGTTCGACGGGGCAAGAATAGCTGACCGCCATCTCAGCCAGAAACCTATCTCGATACCGGGAAGAGACGTACGAAAACGGGATATATCCAGACCCATCCGGTAGATAGCTTTATTCTGTGTTCCAACAGAGTTATGATGGGTGTTAACATATGACACAAAACTGGTCACTCAAGGGTGACTACGTCGAAGCCTGCAACTGTGATGTCGTCTGTCAGTGCCTCTGGATGGAGGCTCCGGACGACAACCAGTGTACGTTTTCGGTCGTCTGGCATATTACCGACGGTCAGTACGGCGACGTCGATCTGGGCGGGTGCCACGCGGCGCTTCTCGTCCGTAGCGAAGAGGGGGTGTTACTCGATCCGGATACCGCCTGGCACGCGGTCCTCCTCGTCGACGACACAGCAGACGAGGACCAGCGGGCCGCACTCGAAGAGATCTACCTGGGTCGTGCCGGCGGAATCTTCGCGGTCGCCGCAGACAGCCACATCGAAACTGCCGAAGTCGCGACCGCCCCGTTCTCGTTCAGCCGGGATGGGAGCGATTTCTCGGTCGAGATCGGTGACGTCCTCTCGATGGAGGTGGTCGGGAAACGTGGCTTCAACGAGGAACTCGGGACAGTTTCACCACATCCGTTCACGAAGAGCACGGAGATGAAAACCGGCAAATCCAGGACTGCCACCGTCTCCTACAACGAGGAGTTCACGTGGGATCTCTCGGAGAACAACGCCTTTCTCTGTGATTTCGAACTGGCGAACGCCTGAGAGGGGGCGTCGCTTTCACTGGATATGCAGATTCGGAACACCTTCCGGGACCGGTTTTCGGTTACCGACATCCCGGTCATTGCACTCGTCACCTATCTGATCGCGCTCCTGGCCTGGCTCGCAGTCATCTTTCGCTGGCTGCCGATGCCCGGCGGAGCCACGCAGATGTCGATGGAGATGTCCGATCCGGGGGCACCGGAGGCGATGGCACTCTCGAATGGACTCACCGGTGTCGCCCTCTACTTGCTCATGTGGGCCGTGATGATGATCGCCATGATGTACCCCTCCTCTGTCCCGCTCTTTCGGCTGTATTACCGGACGATCGACGGTGCATCGCGCGTGGGAACGGTCGCTCGGGTCGGCGCGTTTATGTGCACCTACGCCCTCGTGTGGACCCTGACGGGAATCGTGCCGCTGGTCGTGAACGCTGTGGTACCCCTCGCGAGCATCGCTGATCAGTATACGGGGTTCCTGATGGGGGGAACGCTCCTCCTCCTTTCCGGCTACCAGCTTTCACCGTACAAGTACCGGTGCCTGCGGTACTGCCGGTCACCGCTTGGGTTCCTCATGAGCAATCACCGACCCGGCGTTCGCGGAGCGGTCCGGATGAGCTGGGATTTTAGCAGCTTCTGTGTCGGGTGCTGCTGGGCTCTCTTTGCGTTTATGGTGATCGTGGGGTCGATGAACATCCTCTGGATGGCCCTCATCACGGTGGTACTGTCGCTCGAACGGCTCGTCGCCTGGGGTGACCGGCTGGCCCGCGGGACGGGTATCGTCGCTGGCGTCGCTGGTATCGTCCTCGTCGGACTCTCGGTGGTCTGACGGTCTCTGCCGCCGGTAGCGGTCCGATCAGACGGGAGACGGCGTTGTGACGGGCCGCAACTCACAGTTCCGGTGGTTCGTCGCGACCGACTGCGAGTTCGTAGGCCTCGACATCTTCGAGTGCAGCGAGTTGCCCACCGATATCGAGCAGTTCCTCGCCCGTGTCGACAGTGAGCGCGGCAGTTTCGCGGTTGCGCCCGACTGCAATCTCGACGATCTCGCCGCTGATCGTACAGCGTTCGCCGGTTTCGACACGGCGGCCCCTGATCGAGACGTAGAAATCGCCGGGCAGACTGGACAGGTCGTCGATACAGCGCCGCATCGTCGCGTACCGGCGGGGGAACGGCCGGTCGTCGGAGCGTTCGAGCACCGTCTTCGCGGAGGTCCAGACGACAGTGTTCAGGAAGCCGGAGACCAAAAATCCGAGTTCGGACCGGTTGAAGATCACACCGTAGCGATCGTCGTCGCTGTTGCTGACAGCCTCCTGTGGTTTGTACACGGAGTACTCCCCGTCGGCGACGGCGACGACCGGCGTCGTGACCCCACGCCGTGCGCGGGCCGTCGTCGCGACCCGTCCGTAGTCGTAGCTCTCGGGATCCGGAATGTCGGCCGCTGGCGCGACGAGCAACTCGATGACGACACCCGCGTCACGCCGATCCGCGAGCAGGTTCTCGTATCTGGCGAGCAGATCCGGCGTCAGCGCCAGCACGAGTTCGTACTCAGCCGAGGAGATCACCTCCTCGATGTACCGAAGGATCGTCTGGCGCGATTTCACGAGCGAGACCACCTCGTCGTCGCGTGCCGGGGCGACGTACCGCTCGGAGAGTCCGGTCACGAGTTCGTCGAGGGTCGATTTGAC
>Ga0207753_1000770_pt1 | contig 11775 bp, 5 predicted proteins | sample PonA233FremontCA_2_FD_187273 | JGI IMG/M metagenome (GOLD analysis project Ga0207753, IMG submission 187273) | Salt pond sediment microbial community from Fremont, CA, USA - Pond A23 Sediment 3 (SPAdes) | ecosystem: Environmental > Aquatic > Non-marine Saline and Alkaline > Saline | place: USA...
GTGGTCGGGAGCCGGGCCCCGAGCCGGTCGGCCCTCCAGTCGGCGGTGCCGGTCGACGCCCTGCCGGTGGACGAGCTGACCACCCAGTCGCCGCAGACGGACCTGAACCAGCTGCTCACCTACGCGGCGCCCTCGTTTCAGGCCAACCGGCAGTCCTCCTCCGACGCCACGGAGTTTATCGATCCGGCCACCCTCCGCAGCCTGCCGCCCGACCAGCTGCTCGTGCTCGTCAACGGCAAGCGGCGCCACAAGAGCTCGCTCGTCAACACGCTCGGCACGGTGGGCCGCGGGGCCGTGGGCACGGACCTGAACGCCATCCCGTCCGCCGCGGTGGAGCGCGTCGAGGTGCTGCGCAACGGCGCCTCGGCGCAGTACGGATCCGACGCGGTGGCCGGCGTCCTCAACCTGCAGATGAAAGAGGCGACCAACCGGCTCACCGCCGACGTCACGACCGGCCTCCACAACGCCGGGGACGGGGAGGTCGTGAAGGTGTCGGCCAACTACGGCTTCGGCGTCGGGGAGGACGGCTTCGTCAACGTGACCGGCATGTTCCGGGACCGGGCGCGCACCAACCGGGCCAACGGCAACCAGCTCATCATCTTCGACCAGTCGGTGCAGGGCAACTTCTTTGCCTATCCGTTTACGGACGACCCGGAGCAGGCTCGTCAAATTGACAACCAAATCCTTCAGGAGCGGGGGCTGGAACGGTCCGACTTCTACTATCGGGTCGGGCAGTCGGCCATCCAGCAGGGAGCCGTCTTTCTCAACTCGGAGTTTGGCCTGCGCGACGGGGCCACCCTCTACGCCTTCGGCGGGCTCTCCTACAAGAACGGGATCGGCGCGCCGTTTCGCCGCCGCCCCGCGGACCTCACCGCCATGCCGTTCCGGGCGTCCAACGAGACCCCGTCTCTGTTCCCGAACGGGTTCCAGCCGGAGATGAACTCCGACGTGATCGACCAGTCGCTCACCCTCGGCGTCCGGGGCACGATCGGGGGCTGGACCTGGGACCTGGGCAACAGCTTCGGGCGCAACAGCCTGGACTACCAGATGGACAACACCGTGAACGCCTCGCTCCTACAGCAGAGCCCGACCAGCATCTACGCCGGAAAGCACGCGTTCAGTCAAAACACGACCACCCTCGACGTCTCGCGCTTCTTCGACGACGCGCTGGCGGGCGTGAACGTGGCCTTCGGCGGCGCCTACCGGATCGACCACTACCAGATTTTTGCCGGGGAGGAGGCCTCGTACCGCGACTACGGCCGCGTCCAGCTGATCGATGACACGAGCGCCGCGGCCCCCCGGTTAGTCACGCGCGACACGCTCGGGAAGGACCCGGGCACGCAGGGCTTCGTGGGCTTTCGTCCCGAAAACGAGGTAGACCGCACGCGCAGCAACGTGGCCGCCTACCTCGACACGGAGGTCAACTTCACGGAGTCCTTCCTGGTCACCGCCGCCGGCCGCTACGAAAACTACAGCGACTTCGGCGGCACGCTGAACGGCCGCCTGGCCGCCCGGTGGGGTCTCCTCGACGAGCGCCTTAACCTGCGCGGGTCGGCGAGCACCGGCTTCCGCGCGCCGTCCCTCCACCAGATCTACTTCAACGAGGTGCGGACCGACTTCGACGACGAGGGACAGCTCGTGAACATCGGGACCTTCAGCAACGACAGCGAGGTGGCCCGCGTCCTCGGCATTCCGCAGCTGGAGGAGGAGCGGTCGCGCAGCTACAGCGCCGGCCTGACGGCCAGCCCCCTCGAGAACCTCGACCTCACGATCGACGGGTACCAGATCAACGTCGACGACCGCGTGGTGCTGACCGGTGAGTTTAGCTCCGGACTGTCGGACCTGCTCGCGGAGGTGGGGGCGCAGAACGCGCAGGTGTTCGCCAACGCCGTCGATACCAAGACGACTGGGCTCGACGTCGTCGCCACGTACCGCCTCCGGCTGCCGGCCGGCACCGCGGAGCTCTCGGCCGCGGGCAACGTCAACGACACCGAAATCGAATCGCTGACCATCCCCGAGACGGTCCGCGAAAACTACGAGGGCGACGACCTGCGGGGCACGTTCTTCGGCCGCCAGGAGCAGGGCTTCCTCACGGAGAGCAACCCGGAGTCGAAGGTCACCCTTTCGGCCGACTACACGCTCGGCGACCTCGGCCTCCTCGTGCGCACCGCGCGCTTCGGGGAGCAGATCCGGCCCGGGTTCGCGCAGAACCAGACCCACAGTCCCGAGTGGGTGGTCGACGCGTCGGTGTCGTACGACCTGACCGAGGGAGCTACGCTGAGTGTGGCGGCCAACAACCTGTTCAACAACTACCCCGACGAGCAGGTCTTCGGCAACACGTTCCTCGGGGTCTTCGACTACGCCCCGGTGCAGCAGGGCTTCAACGGCGCCTTCTACGTCGCCCGCCTCAACGTCCGCCTGTAATCCAAACTCCGGGTGCCCTCGGCCTCCTCGAGGGCGCGCTCCCTTCAGGTGTGGAGGTCTGGAAGAGCATGGGGGCGTGGGCGAAGGGGAGCGGGAGCCGGCCCGGGTCTGCGCAGCCCCGACCGGGCTACGCGGCGGATTCCTCGCGGAAGACTGGCAGGCGGCTGCCCAGGTAGAGGGCGGCGCCGACGGCCACGATGCCGAGCCCGATCAGCGACTCGGTGGGCCGGTCGATGAGGACGTACACCAGGATCCAGGCGTTGGCCACCAGGAAGAGGAGCGGCGTGACCGGGTAGCCCCACGTCGTGTACGGACGGTCCACTTCGGGCCGGCGCCAGCGGAGGACGAACACGCCCGCCACCGTGAGCATCGTCGACAGGATGAGCGTAAAGCCGGCGTACACGAGCACCTGGTCGAAGGTGGACGTGTAGATGAACAGGAGCGAGAGACCCGTCTGGAACAGGACGGAGTTGACCGGGATGCCCCGCTCGTTGGTCACCGCGAGCCACCGAAAGGCGCGGGCGTCCTCCCCCATCGCCTGCGTGACGCGCGGCCCCAGGTAGACGAGCGCGCTCACGGTCGAGACCAGGAGCAGGGCGATGAAGAGCGACATCACCTCGCCCCCGGCCGCCCCGAAGATGACGGAGCCGGCGAGAAAGCCTACCTCCACCTCCCCGGCCATGTCCTGAGCGGGCACCGTATACAGGAAGACGAAGTTGAGCAGTACGTAGAGGACCGTCACCAGCGCGGTGCCCAGCACGAGGGAGCGCGGCAGGTTGCGCTGGGGCGCCCGGATTTCCCCGACGATGTAGATGGCGGCGTTCCACCCGGCGTACGCGTAGGATACGAACACGAGCGAGACGGCAAACCCCGGGCTCACGAGCTCCCGCATCCCCGGCCCGTCCGGCAGCACCGCGATGCTGTGCGCCGGGTCGGCCCGGACGGCCGCGCCGATGAAGACGACAATGAGCAGCACCTTCAGGCCCGTGAAGAGGTTCTGGAACCAGCTGCCCCACGTGATGCTGGTGGCGTGGATGGCCGAGCAGAGAAGCACGATGCCCGCCGCCAGGTGGGTCGAGGAGAGCCCCGGGAAGACGGCGGTGGTGTAGTCCCCGAACGCGATGGCGGCGAGCGCCGTGGGGCCCGCAAACCCGAGCGTGGCCGAGATCCACCCGGCAATAAAGCCGAGCGACGGGTGGTAGAGCTCCGAGATGAGGTGGTATTCGCCCCCGGAGCGCGGGAGGGCCGCCCCCAGCTCCCCGTACGTGAGGGCCCCGCAGAGCGAGATGATGCCGCCCACCGCCCACAGCATGAGCAGCGCGAAGGGGGAGCTCAGGTACTCGACCTGAAAGCCGACGCTCGTGAAAATACCGGTGCCCACCATGTTGGCGACGACGAGCGAGGCGGCCGTCACGAGCCCGACCTTCACGGGCGTCTGGTCCGGAGTGGTCATGAACGGGGGTCGTTGCGACGATGCCCGCCGGAACAGCACGGGCCGGGGTACGGGGAGCTCGGGGCCGGGGTCTCCTCCGGGGGGGCTGCGCGGCGGACGGCTACAGCTCTTCGTCCTCAAAGAGCACTGTCACGCTGGGCAGAAGGTCGTGTTCGCGCGCCAGGGTGAGCGTGGCGTCGGCCGCCACCTCCGGGATGTCGTAGGTGCCGTGGACGGTGCTCTCGGTCGCCAGTGCGTAGGCGACGTCCTCCTCGTCCTCCAGTTCGGGCGGGTCCTCCCACGCGGTGGCCTCCTCGATCATGTACGTCCCGTCGTCGGGCATGAAGGACACGATGTACCGCTCCTGCGCCGCCTCGGGGTCGATGAGACTCACGCTGCCGATGAGCCCGTATTCCAGGTCGTAGAAGAGCGACTCGGCGAGGAGCCGGTGCGTAAAGTTCTCGAGGTCGAAGGCGGGCATGGGCGGGAAACCGGGTGGACAAGCAAACGCGGGGCGGCGGACGATCCTTCCTGCAGGGTATCTACCCCGACCGAGCATGTCAATCGGCCCCCCTCGCCCCCGCGGCGATCGCATCTCGATTTTCACGCGCCGACGCCGACACCCGGCGGAAGGGGAGGCAGAACGCCCTTGCTCCCCCGCACCCCCTCACCCGATCACTCCAAACCCGAAGCGGGCAAACGGCCAGAGGTAGTACACGAGCGCCCCGACGATGCACGCCGGAATGGTCGTGTAGATGGTCGCTATGATCGCCGCCTTCATGTCGATGGCCATGAGCGGAAACAGCGCGTCCCCGTCCTGGCTGATGGCGTTGGCCGTGAGGGCGGAGAAGGGAATCACTTCCTCGACGGCGTAGAGCTGCGCGAAGATGATCTGTGGAGTGCAGCCGGGCACGAGGCCGAGCGCCGCCCCCGCCATGGGGGCGGCCACGCCGGCGGCCGCCGCCAGCGCCCGGATGTCGAGGGCGGAGACGCCCATGGTAAACTCGTAGAGGAGGTAGCCCGCGATCACCCACACCGTGACCATGGACGTCTCCAGGGCCGCGTGCTCGAACGTCTCGTACGCGCTCCCGAAGCGCTCGCGGACGCGGCCGGGCGTCTCGCCCATGTGGTGGCGCCCGACCAGGTAGAGATAGAACGAGAGCGCGGTGCCCGCCAGCCCGGCGACGGTGAAGAGCCCGAAAAAGGTCGGGGCAAACTCGAGGGGCACCTCCGGGGCGCCCCGGGCCAGGTACATCACCCCCGCCACGAGCCCGGCCACGGCCACCATCCACCAGAGGACGTGCACGCCGTGACTGACGACGCTCATCGTGCCGGCGGACCGGCCGGTCGCCGAGGAATCCGCCGCGTCGACCGACGCCGGGGCCTCGCAGGCGCCGGATGCGGGGGAACGGTCGATCGGATCGGCGGCGGGAGCCCCGTCCGCGGAGAGACGCCCGCCGCCCCGCTCCCTGTCCGAATCCTCGACGAGGGGCGAGGGCGACGGAACGGCACGCCGGGACGGGCTGGACTCGAGCCTGCGCTCGGCCGCCGCCCCCTGCAGAGCACCAGCCGGCACACTGGGCCCACCGACGGCGACGCTGGAGGTGGCGAACCCGCCCCGGCTCACCGACGCGGCGATGCGTTCGACGGCGTCGTCGATGCGGCCGATGCCCAGCCCCCAGTAATCGATGGCGTACCCGAACGCCACACTCGCGGCGAACGCAAGCCCGTAGGCGTAGACCCCGGCGCCCGGGGCGATGGCGAGAATCACGAAGGCGGAGTCGCCGGCCGTGGCACCGAGGGTCGCCACGACGGCCCCGAAGCTGATGGTGCCCCGGATGTACAGCGGCATCGCCACGATGGCGCCCCCGCAGCCCGGGGTCAGCCCGAGAAGAGCCCCGGCGATGGGCTGCATGCGCTCGTGGTGTTTGAGGAAGGTGACGATCCGCCCCCCGGTCCGGTATCGAAGGTAGCTGAACAGCAGGACGGTCATGGCGACGAACGCGCTGACCTGCACGAATCCATCCCGGACCGAGACGATCAGGATGTCGAGGGCGTCGTGAAGAGACATGATGAACGCAGTTGTTCGGAAAGCGGTCTACGCAGGGACGCAGACCTCGTCGGGGTGGGCGATGGGAGGTCGTCGGCCGAGGGGGCACGGACGGCCTTCGGAGCGTGTGGGCTGCCAGTTTGTATAGGTAACGCTAACCACATTTTTTGTCAAGGCTAAAATACAGCGGTCGAAGAGCAGTTCCGATGAACAGTAGCGGTCTACGGTCCGTACGTCGCCCGACGACCGACCTCTTTTCCTCCACGCCCCCGTTGCCCGATGGAGATCTACTGCCCGAAGTGCGAGTGGGAGCCCCCCGCCAGCGCCGAATGGACCTGCGAGTGCGGCCACGACTGGCACACGTTCGACACGTACGGCCAGTGCCCGGAGTGCGGCAAGGTCTGGCTCAAGACGCAGTGCCACGAGTGCCACGAGTGGTCTCCCCACCACGACTGGTACCACGACCTCCCGTCCATCAACATCGACGAGATCCTCGAAAAGCAGGGCGCCCCCGCCGAATCGGCGTCGTAATCGTTCAACGTTCAGCGTTGGACCGTGCAACGAAATTGTCCAAGAACGTCCACGCCTCGTCGCCGCGCAGCTCCGTGACCGCGGCGTCGAACTGGCCGGCAACGTGGCGAACCACGGGCTCCCGGACGGCCTCCACGTCGACCTCGTCGTCGGTCTCTTCCGCGAGTGAGGTGACGCCCCGGTCGTCGATACCGCAGGGCACGATGTGGCCGAAGTAGTCGAGGTCGGTCGTTACGTTGAGGGCAAAGCCGTGCATTGTCACCCAGCGGCTGCAGCGCACCCCCATCGCGCAGATCTTGCGCTCGGGGCCGCGGGCGTCCGGCCCCACCCACACGCCCGTTCGGCCGTCCACGCGGCGGCCCGTGACGCCGAAGGCGTCGCAGGCCCGGATGATGACCTCCTCGAGCGTCCGCAGGTAGCGGCCCAGGTCGGTGAAGAAGCGGTCGAGGTCCAGCAGCGGATAGCCCACCAGCTGGCCGGGCCCGTGGTACGTGATGTCGCCGCCGCGCCCGATGCGGTGGAACGAGGCCCCGAGCGCCTCGAGCCGTTCCTCCGACGCCAGCAGATGGTCGGCGTCGCCGCTCTTGCCAATCGTGTAGACGGGCGGGTGCTCCAGCAGGAGCAGCACGTGGGGCAGCCCCTCCGACGGATGGACACGCTCCGGGGAGTCGGCACGCTCCGGAACCGTTCCGCGCTTGGCCGCGATGAGGCGGTCCTGCACCGCGTCCTGAACGGACCGGGCCCGCTCGTAGGGCACCCGGCCGAGATGACAGACGACAAGGTCCTCGCGGGCGGACATGCGGGACGAGCACCAGTTCGGGAGCCGACGACGAATCGGCGCCCCCTCCGCCGATCCGACATGTGTACCCGACGGCCCCCGGATTAGTTTTCCGAGATGCTTACGCTGACGTTGAAGCCGCCGTTGACGTTCGTGTAGGAGGGCTGCCGGTTGTCGCCGTTGAACTTCTCGTACTCGAGGCGGAAGTCGGCCGTCACGCGGTTGCTCACGCTGTAGGAAATCTTGGGCGTGAGGGTGAGGCGTGACGTTTCGCTCACGGGGTTTACGTTGTCGCCCTGAAGGGCCTGGTCGGGGCCGAAGGTGTCGGGGTTCGCGCGGGCCTGCCGCAGGGCCTCGTTCAGCAGAAACTCGCGGTCGTTGTTGACCGACCGGGTGAGCGTGAGCGAAAACTGGATCCGGTTCTCGATGCGCTGGAAGAAGGGAATGGTAAGGCCCCGCTTGCTGTAGGACAGCCGGCCGGAGACCTCGCCGGTCTTCCGCTCCACGACGTTGGTGCCCCGCAGGGCCGTCGTGATGCGGCGGTTCCACTCGAGGCTCGTCTGCAGCCCGAACGGCCACGTGACGTCTACGCCCACGAGCGGCTGGAACTGCTCCTGGATCTGGACGGACTGGGGCTCGAACGGCGCCTCCACGTAGTTGAGGCGCTCCCCGGCCACGTTGATGCTCGTGGAGTCGCCGGCCGTCGAGATGGAGTTGAAGCCGACGTCGTACGTCGCGTTGTAGCTGTGGTTGAGGGAGAGGCTCTCGACCGCGCGCTTCACCAGCGGCCAGTCCGACAGGCCCGAGTACCGCACCGTCCAGCCCGGCATGGGGAACGGCGCAAAGCCGTTGCCGCCAATGCTCCCGCCCCCGTTCAGGTAGGCAGCGCGGAAGTCGGCCGCGACCGACGCCTTGGTGAGGGCCACGTCCCGGGCCGGTCGGTATTCGGTGGAGGCCTCGAGGTTGCGGCGGAAGGTCTCCAATTGCCGCTCGACGAAGGACCGGTACCCCCCGAACGCCCATACCGACGCGCTGGCGTTCCCGCTCTCCGTCTCGAAGCGCCGGATCGTGCCCGACGCCGCCTCGGGCCGGGGCGCCTGGGGAGACGGCGCCTGCCGCTGAAGGTCGATCTCCGGCTGCGTGGTCCAGGTCACGTTCCAGTTGAGGTCGATGTTGAACGCGGAGCTCGGGGTCAGCGCGGTGCGGGCCTCAAAGCGGTGGGTGTTGCTCAAATTGTCGATCACCTGCCCTTCCCCGAACGCGCGGTTGCTCAGGTCGATCGTGCGCTGCAGGCCGAGGCGGTACGCGAGCGGCGGCCCCTCGCCCTGCAGGGCGTCGAGCAGGCTGTAGTCGGTCTGGACGCCGGTCACGGCACCGCCGGAGCCGGTCCGCAGCGTCCCCACGTTGGAGGAGCGGGAGGTGCGGTCGCCGTTGTAGTTGACCGTGATGTCGTCGATGTCCATGACCGTCAGGGCCAGACGGCGGAGGAGGCCTACCGGGTCGGGCAGCGGCACGTCGTCCCAGCTGGGCCCGCCGCCTGCCTCCTCGCCGTCCTCGGTCTCTTCGCCGTCCTCCTGCCCGTCTCCGGTCTCCTGGCCGCCCGATTCGTCGCCCCCGCCGGCTCCCCCTCCCTCCTCGTCGGACGCCCGCTGTGCCTCCTTCATCCGTTCGAAAAACCCAAAGCGCTGCCACACCCGGTTCGGCCGCAGGCTCACACCCGTCTGAAGGGTCACCGAGTTCTGGACGCTGGCCCCGGTAAAGCTGCCGCGCGCGCCGTTATTCCAGTCGAAGGAGGACTGGTAGGAGACGTCCTGCACGTCGATCCAGTTCAGGGCCTTTCGGTCGAGCACCCCGAGCTGCAGGGTCGCGGAGAGGCGCTGCCGGTACCGGTTCGTGCGCGGGCTCGCGTCGCCGAAGAACAGGTCGCGGAACAGGGTCCCCTCCGACTTCAGGCGGAGGCGCTCCTCCAGGAAGAGCGTCCGGCCGAGGCCCTCCCGCAGCGCCGCCCCCTGCACGTCCTCCGGCAGCCCGAAGCGCTGGGGGTTCCGGAAGACCGCACTGGTGTCGACGTTCGTCAGCGTGCGTGCGCCCACCGCCGAGCTGTCGGTGAAGAGGAGGTTCCGCTGCGTCCGGGACGCGATGTCGTTGAGGCTCTGCTGCGTGTTGGTGTCGAAGCTAAATCCCAGGAACCCGAACGGGTCGTACTGCAGGCTGAAGTTGCGGCTGTGGCGGAAGTTCTGGTTCTCCCGGAAGGGGTCGGTGATCCGGAGCGGGCGCGACCGGACGCCGCGAACCGTCGGCCGGCTGCGCGTGGTTGACACCTGACGCTCCGCGCTGCCGCTGAAGGAGAGCGACGTCGGGACGTAGTTGAACGAGATGCCCCCGAGGGCCCCCAGCAGCGGCACGTCGGGCAGAAAGCCGAGGGGCTGCACGGTCCGGGCCTGCCCGAAGTCGAGCTGGTACTCGAACGACCCCGACCAGCTCCACTCGTCGTTGAGGAGGCGCTGTGGGCTCCGGGCCGACCGGTCGAAGTACGAAAAGTTGAGCGACGTGGCGTCCATCGTGTTGCGCACCCACCACGAGTCCGAGTCGTTCTTCGACAGGTTGGCCGTCACCGTGCGGCGGATGTTGTACGTCTCCGAGGCGCGCCGGACGCTGTCCTTGAGCGTCTCGCGGATCTGAGACACCGACTGTCCGGGATACTGATCGGAAAACTCCCGGTTGACGACCGAGTCCGGCAGAATGTCGAACTGATCCTGAATCTCCGCGATGCGCACGTCGCCCCGCTCCGGGTCGAAGCGGGGGGCGGTGAGGCTCGACTGCAGCTGCATGGTGACGGGGATGCTCCACCCCTGCTGCTGGGGCAGCAGGGCGTCGAGGTTCACGTCGGTGCGCACGCTCCAGCTCGTGTTGTCGGCCTGCTCGCGCTCGTCGAGGGTGCTGGCGAGGGCCCCGAACCCGTCGGTCCGGCGCTGGAAGCTCCCCTGCACCGTGGCGAGGTCGGCCAGGCTAACGTTGGCGTTGGTGTTGGTCGCCCAGCCGTTCCGCTCGTCGAAGCCGCTCACGCGGAGCTCGTTGACCCACAGCTCCACGTTGCGGAGCGGGACCGCATCGGTGGGGGCGCCGGCGTGCCGGACGCCGATCACCACCGTGTTGAGGTCGTCGAGGGAGGGGGTGCCCCGAATCTTGAGCCGGGTGCCGTCCGGGGCAAAGTTCAGCGGCAGATCGACCCGGTCGGAGGTAAACGTCGTATCGGTCCGCTCCCCGCTCTGGTCGCGCGCGGTCTTGAGTTGGGAGAGCGCGCTCAGCGCCAGGTTCATCTCGTTCTCCTGGAGCCACAGCGAGCTGGCCCCCTCCGTGCCCGGTACGTTGTTGGGCGTGAGGGGCTGCTCGTACTCGTAGTAGTCGCTCGACTCGTTGGCCCCGAGCCGGACGAACAGGCGGAGGTTCTCCCGGATCCGCTCCTTCTCCTGCGGGCTGTTGGAGCGGCCGTGGACGTGGGTGTACATCCGCAGGTTCGAGTACTTCAGCACGTCGAGGCCCTGCTGGTACGTCTTAAAGACGCCGCGCTGCTGACCGGGGCCCAGCTCGTTGACGTTGAGCAGGAGCGCCTGCTCGCGGTTGCGCTGCTGCACCCCCGTCGAGGTGCGGCTCTCGCTCACGATGGCCCCGACCGGCGGCTCGTAGTTGGGGTCCTCCTCGTTGTTGATGCTCGCCACGCGGAGCTCCCCGTCCCCGACGTCCATCACCGTGCCGTTGTCCACGGGCTGCTCCGCCACCGGGGCCGACGTGCGCCACTGGCTCCCCACCAGCTCCAGCGACGCAAACCGCATCGTGATGGGGCGCGCGTGGCCGGTCGTCCACATCCGGATCGACTCCACCCGCGTAAAGTCCTGCGCGTTGCCGACGCGGTCGGTAAACGCGCGCACCGGAATGCGCACCTTGTACCAGTCCTTGTTTCGCCCCACCTTGCTGACGACGTAGTCCGTGGCGCCGGCGTCGGTCTGGGCCCGCTGCTCCAGGGAGTCGAGCGGGATGGCGTACTGGAAGTAGTTGTTGGTGATGTTGGCGCTGCCCCCGGTGCCGTCCAGGTCCTCCGTGTCCGGCGCCCCCGCGAGGCCGCGCCGCAGGGACACGTCCTCGGCGAGCTGGTTCTGGCCCTCGAAGCTGTTGAGCTCGTGCCCGGCGTAGTACCGGCCGAAGCGGTCCTGGAGCGTGGCCCCCTGCGGGAAGAAGTCCTCGTCGCCGAAGTAGCGGTCGTTCTCGTAGTGGTGGTAGTCGTCGGCCGAAGGGTCCTCGAGGATGCGGGCCACCTGCGCCCGCAGCCGTTCCTGCCGGGTGGACGAGAGCCCGAGCTGGCCCAGGGCCCCCCGGAGGCTGTCGGCCCGCTCGACGAGGTCCTCGTAGAAGGTCGTCTCCAGGGCGCCGTCGTCGTAGCCGCTCTCGGTGTAGGAGACGAGCCCGTCCAGCCCCAGGTCCTCCGTCGTGCCGTTCCGCACGTCGACGGCGTTGTCCTGGGTGCCCCCCGCGATGCGACTCAGCTCGTCGAGGTCGTCGGGG
>Ga0207753_1000771_pt1 | contig 11771 bp, 17 predicted proteins | sample PonA233FremontCA_2_FD_187273 | JGI IMG/M metagenome (GOLD analysis project Ga0207753, IMG submission 187273) | Salt pond sediment microbial community from Fremont, CA, USA - Pond A23 Sediment 3 (SPAdes) | ecosystem: Environmental > Aquatic > Non-marine Saline and Alkaline > Saline | place: USA...
CCTCTGGGGTGTCCAAGCTGGTGAGATCGACTCGCTGCCCGAGGAGTTCATCGAACGCGCCTCGCGTCGACAGGCCCGGACCGAGGCTGCCGAGGATTGATCAGAACGAATCAGACAGATCCTCGTCGAGTCCGCGATCACTGTAGTGGGGTCGACCGACTGCGTCGCCACCGGCCATGTTCAACACCGCCTGCTGGACCTCGCCGGCGTCGACGAACTGCTGGTCGGGCTCGTCGGTGTCGGGGCCGATGACCTCGCCGAACGACTCCTCGCCACTTGGGAGTTCGAGTTCGCGGTCGCCGAACTCGTCGACCAACTCTTCGACGGTTGTCGGATACTCGTGGTGACCGAGGTCCTCGGCGAGATCGCCGAACTCGACGCCGAGTTCCCGGCTGTCGGCGTGTTCCTCGGCGTCGACCTCGTCATCGTGTCCGTTGTCGTCGGGGTAGCTTATACCCAATAGCCAAGCCGTGGCAGCCACAAACGGGTTTGGAGCCGTCGAACCGTCGACCAGTCGACTGATTGGGGATTTAAATAGTTCTCCGCTCCTCGAAGAGGTATGCACCTCTCGGAGTCGACGTGGCCCGAAGTCCGCGATGTCGACACGGACCTCGCGCTCGTCCCTGTCGGCAGCACCGAACAGCACGGCCCGCACGCACCGCTCGGCACCGACATGCTCACTGCCGAAGCGGCCGCCGTGGCTGGCGCTGAGGCGTATAGAGATGAGACGGGCCTCGACATTCCAATCGCTCCCACGATCCCGGTCGGCATCGCCGCCGAACACCGCGCGTTCGACGGGACGCTGTGGGTCTCGCCGGACACCTTTCGGGCGTACGTCCGCGAAACGGTAGCGAGTCTCGCCCACCACGGCTTCGACCGTGTGGTGATCGTCAACGGCCACGGCGGCAACACCGACGCCCTCCGCGAACTCACGGGTGAAATCTCGCGGTACGACGACGCCTACGCGGTCGCGTTTACGTGGTTCGAGGGCGTCGACAGCGAGCTTCCGATGGGCCACGGCGGGGCCCGCGAGACGGCCGTTCTCCGCCACGTTCGGCCGGGGCTGGTAAATGAGGACGAGGTCGAGGCAGCCAACGAGGGCGCAAACGAGGGGTGGGGCGAGTGGGTCGCCGGCGTCAATCTGGCCCACGATTCCGCGGCGTTCACCGACAACGGGGTTGTGGGTGATCCGAGCGACGGGACCGCCGAGCAGGGCGAGCGACTGGTCGACGACGCGGCGGCGGCGCTGTGTGAGCTGTTGGGGGCTGTCGACGCGCGGGATCGGCCGGAGTAAGGGTCGGCTGTAGAGGTGGTTGTCGACTACGCGGATCGAAGGCGATGAGCTGTGAGCCGCAGAAAATATCGGCCGCGTGAAAACTGGAATGGGACTGCCGAGAGTCGAACTCAGGTCCTACGGACCCCATCCGCAGAGGATACCACTACCCCACAGTCCCGCACCCGAAACGATGCGAGTGAATCGTTTAAGCCCTTCGTTTCCCCGACCCCACTCTGTCGTGCGGTTTGCAGCCTTACACCACCCATCGCTACTGGTCAGACCACTGACAGAGCGTTTCGTGGGCACCGATTACCATCGAGGGAACGACGAGCATGAACAGGTGTTCCTCGATGGGGATTCCGGCCACCTCAACGCCCGTTCGCAGCGGGATCTCGAAGACGCCCGCCGCCAGCGTGTAGCGATCCCAGAGGTAGCCGAGCGGATACAGCGCGAGGATCGTCCGGGCGGCCCGCCGCTCGGCACCGCTTCGCCTCACTAACAGCGCCGCTAGCAGCCCCCAGAACAGTTCGGTCGCGAGATAGGTGTACCGTCCCAAGATCGAAATGTCGACGCCCATACACCCAGACGACAACACAGCCGCAAAAAACTCCGGGCGTTGCGAAGAAAACGGCTGGCGAATTACAGTGGTCACCGTTAGTTAGTCATAACCACAGGGCAGATTCAGTTATTTGTATTTCGGACGTTCTGTCCACAGCTCTGACTCGAATATCATCTTTTTTGGCAGTCTTGGTTCCGATTCAGTTCGTATTTCGGCCGATTCACCACGACTTTTTGCAGACATCTTGTATGTTGTTGATGCACACACCAATATAAATCTGTGTGTTGTTAAGATGACATTTCTCAGACGGTAACGGATTACCGAAGCGGCTGGAACCACGCGGCCACGACGAGCACGGCTAGGAAGACGTACGACCCGCGGATCAACAGCATCGTCGCGTGCTTCTCGTCGGCCGCTCTGGAGACCACGAACACGGCTCCGAAGGCCACCGGCGCGAGTGCGGCGGTCGGTGGGAACACGCCAAGTGCGGTCAGCAGGACGACCGCGATCATCCCGACGACCATCAGCCAGTGGGCGAGTCGACGCGCCCGCTGGCGACCCAGCACGACCGCCACGGTCCGCTTGTCGATCGACTTATCGTAGGCGTAGTCGGTCGCGTCGTCGACCGTCTTGATCCCGCAGAGAATGGTCGTGAACACCGCTGCATAGGCCACAACAGGGAGCGTCAGCGTGGTGGTCTGAACGTAGAACCCGCCGAGCAGGGCGATTCCGATCCCCGTCGGGTAGCCTGCGGTCGCGCCGACCGGGTGGAGATCCAACTGCGGGGCATGGAGGTAGCCAATCAGCCATCCCGGCAGCGTCAACAGGGCCGCGATCGGGTCGACAAGCACGCTGAGAGCGAGACAGCCAGCAAAGAAGGCGACCGAGGCCCCGACGAGGCCAACCCGACAGCCGCGGGCCGACAGCGGGTGGTCGTCGTCCTCACCGCGGATGTGGAAGTCGACGTAGCCGTCCTTCAGGTGGGCGACGTACAGTGCACAGAACGCGGTCGCCATATGGAGGACTGCGAGCGGAACCGAAAAGTCGACCGCGAGTACGGCCCCGAACGCCGAGGCGGCCACCGGCGGCAGCATGAAGACGGGGTGGATCTGCGAGCGAAACGCCTCGAAGGCCGCGGCCGGACCCTCCCCGTGGCGGGCGAGTGACATATGACTTCCTAACGACAAATTCCGCAAAGAGTGTTCCCCCGAAGTCGGCGCGCAGTAGGGACGGTGAATCAGACCAGCACGCGTTCGAGGTCGACCGCGACCCCGCTGTCGGCGTCGGGATCGCCGGCCATCGTCCCGAGACAGACCGCACTTCGGTCGGGCGTATAGCAGGCGACGAGCGCGCCGTCGTCGGCGTCGTCGGCACTGATCACGCCCGGCGCGTACACCGGTGCGCCGGTGGCGACCTCGCGGGCTGCAGAGGGGGCGATCTCGACGCTCGGCAAGTGGGCCAGCGCGCGCTCGGCGGGCTGGACGATCTCTCGAAGGAGTTCTTCGTCGCCCTCGCGGGCGAATTCGAGGGCGTCGGTGAACAACTGGAGATTCACCAGCGAGGTGTCGTCGAAAGGATCGGTCGCCGTTCGCCGAAGATGGCCCATGTGCCCGCCGGTACCGAGAGCAAGTCCGAGATCGTGACACAGCTTTCGGACGTAGGTGCCGCTTTCGCACTGAATCCGAATCAAGGCCTGCCGGTCGGCCAGATCGAGCAGTTCCAGTTCGTGGATTTCCCGGACGCGTAGTCGACGACTAACGGCGCTTTTTCGGGGTGGTTTCTGATACAGTGGCGCCTCGAACTCCGCGAGAACGGCTTCGAGGTTCGCCGGAGCCGGGGCGTGGAGTTCAAGCACCGAAACGTACTCCTTGCGGCCCTCGAGGAACACCTGAGCCATTCGGGTGGCATCACCCAGCAGCAATGGTAGGCAGCCAGTAACTTTCGGGTCGAGTGTTCCGGCGTGGGCCGCGCGGTCGACACTCGGCCCGTCACCGGAGCGGTCATCTGGTTCAAGCTCTGCTACGGCGTCGTTCGCCAGATCCCGCACCCAGCCGGCGACCTGATGGGCGGAGGGACCGGCGGGCTTGTCGAGGTTGACGACGCCGAAAGAGAGCAGTTCGGCGGCCGAGCGGTCGGCGGGTGGAGCGCGAAGCGGGTCAGTCATCGGTGAACGGTCGGTATGTCATAGTTAGAAGTCGTAGACGACGTCTTCGACGGGTGCTTTCCCCTCGTCGACGGCGGGATCGTAGGCTTCGACGGCAGCCACGAGAACCTGCTGCATCGATTCGGGCCCCCAGCGAGCCGTATTACAGGTAATGTCGTAGATCGTGAGATCGGCGATATCGATGTTGTAATACTCCTTATACCGAAGTGACTCGCTGTTCTCGCGGCGTGAGGTCTCCTGACGGGCGACCTCGACCGGTTTCTCCTCGCGGTCGGCAATGCGTTCGGCGCGGATCTCACGAGGGGCGTCAAGCCAGATCTTGATATCCGCGTGATCGGCCGCGAGCCAGCCTGCGAGGCGGGATTCCAGCAGGATGTCCTCGCCGTCGACGGCGATCTCCCGGAGCCGGCGGTCGAGATCCCGGTCGATCTGTTCGTCCTCCTCGGCCAGTTCGTTGAACTCAACGGGGGTATAGCCGCGTTCGTCGGCGAGCTCCCGGAAGATATCGCCGCCGCTGACGTGCTTGAGGTCGAAGCGGTCGGCGAGAGCGGCGGCGTTCGTACTCTTGCCGCTGCCGGGCGGCCCAGAGACGGTTAGTAACATACTGTTCCTCTTGGGGTCCGGCTAAAAGAGATTGTCCTTCGGAATCGCCATGGGCTGTGGTGGCGTCGCATACGACAATCGGTCGACGGATGCGGCGAATCAGGAAAGCTGGGCTGCGATGTCGGCCTCGGTAATAATCCCGACCGTGCTGCCGCCGTCGGTGATCATGACCGCCTTGTAATGTTCCAAGAGGTTCCGAATCTCGTCGACAGTCGCGTCGGTCGCCACCGTCGGGAACGATTCGCTCATAACCTCGCTGACGGGGTGGTTGCCCACGTCTTCCCCGGCTCGGATCACGTCACCTTGACTGATCGAGCCGACCGGAATCCCGCTCTGAAGGACTGGGAGCTGGGAGTAGGCTTCGGCCTCCATCGTCTCGATCGCTGCCCGCACCGAATCGTCGGGTGCGACACTGACGACGTCCTCGTGCATGAGGTCCACCGCACGCACGACCTCGCCTTCGGCCTCGTCTAAGGCGTTGACGATCCGGCGCAGCGTCGACAGCCGCGGGTCGACGTCTCCGCCTTCGATGCGAGCGATCAACGGCTGGGAGACGCCTGCAGCCTCGGCGAGCGAGCTCTGGGTCAGCCCGAGGGCGGTCCGCCGCTCCCTGAGATCCTGTGGCGTCGGCAGTTCCATACCCGCTATAACTCACGGTTATTTGAAAAGCTTTCGTCAGTGGCAGTCGACGGTCAAGCGACCGAAAAGAAAACTGCGCTACTGCCCGTCGTCCTCGTCGGGATCGGTCTCTATGACGTCGATCACCGACAGCGGGACGTCACGGAGCGCGCCGCCGACCTCGCTTTTGGCGATGCGAGAGGCGTGCTCAACGCTGTCGGCGTTGAAGATGTCGATCTCCAGCAGGAGGCCAACGAGGGCGGTATCGGCGGCAATAAAGCCCGAGTCGAACGGCTCGCCGCAGGCCGGACAGCCGGTGACACCGACCTCGACGTCGACATACTCCTTGCCTTTTTTGTTGAGCCGCTTGCCGGCCGAACTCACCGCAACCCCGATCGCGTCATCGATATCCTCAACATCACGGACCAACCACGCCGCCTCCATCGCAACGAGATAGTTACTCATTACGCACTCGATGGGCCGGAGGGTTTCGTGTCTTGTGGTTCCGTCGCGCCACGCGCATCGCTGTCAGCTATCGTGAGACTCATTGGCACAAATAGGCGCAAGGCAGTGGCTAGATTCGTATAAGTTATCAGAATCTGGCCCGTGAGCCACACCGATTACGGCCGACACGCCCCACGACACTCAGCCGAGTTGTAACCGATCCAACTGTGGTTGAATCGCAAGACTGCGTCGGGGTACAGAGGACGCTCGCCAAGAAAGGTTTATATATTGGGCGAAGAGCCTCGAAAGCACGGTTATGATAGAATCGGTTACGCGACTCACCGTATTTGCCCTGTACCAGTTCACTGTCCTGCTCGGTATCCTCCTGCTGCCGGTCGCGCTGGCAGCCCGTCGGCTCGGGATCCAACTCCCCTTCGGCGAGCTGATCGAACGGCTGGATTCCGCCTACGCTCGAACCGCGAACTGAGACTGAACCGGCGACCGGAACTGTGGCTCACAAATAACTAAAGCAACTGACCCCTACATACTGGTATGTCACTCCGGAAGCTACTTGCCTCGGCTCTCGCCGGGGTTGGTGGGATCGTCGCACTCAACCGTCGACTGCGATCGCACGCCGAGGACCTCCCCCCGGCACTCGATGGCCGGCAGGAACAGTATCGATGGCGTGGGATGGATGTCGCCTACACCGAAGCTGGCGATCCCGACGATCCGGATCTCGTCGTCCTCCATGGCATCAACGCCGCTGGCTCCAGCGGTGAGTTCCGCGAGATTTTCGAAGCGTTGGCCGACGACTACCACGTCGTTGCCCCGGATCTCCCCGGCTTCGGTCGGTCGGACCGCCCGCCACTCAACTACTCGTCGACCCTCTACACAGAGTTCGTCGATGACTTCCTCGCCCAGTTCGACTCGCCCGCGGTCATCGCTTCCTCGCTGACCGCCGCCTACACGCTGGGGGCGCTCACCACGGGGCGAACCGAGCACGACGTTAGCGACCTCCTACTTATCTGTCCAACTGCAATCGCCGGTCCACAGCCGCCGAAGCAGTGGCTCCGCGAACTGATCCGAACCCCCGTCGTCGGCGAAGCCTTCTTCAACCTCATCGCCTCCAAGCCCTCGATCCGCTACTTCAACGCCGACCACGGCTACTACGACCCGACCAAGGTGACCGAGGAGTGGCAGGACTACGAGTGGCAGGCCGCCCACCAGCCGAACGCCCGCTTTGCTCCGGCGTCGTTCATTAGCGGTTATTTAAATAGCGATGTCGACCTCGCCGGAGCGATCCGGTCGCTCGACGCGCCAACCACGATCGTCTGGGGGCGGGACGCCGATATCACGCCGCTGTCGGATGGCCGGGAACTCGCCGACGAGGCCGACGCGACGCTGGTCGTCTTCGACCGGGCACTGTTGCTGCCGCACGTCGAGTTCCCCCCGGAGTTCCAAAATATAGTCGGCGACTGGCTCGACGCCGACAGCAGCGTAACCGAGCAAACACCGAACTAATCAGGCTGGCCGGAAGACGACGAGCCGGTCGGCGGTCGTCTCGCGCGTTTCGACAGTCACGCCCACCTCGTCGCCGACAGCGACCGCTTCGGGGTCGACACCGCGGAGAATGCCGGTGAGTTCGACCGGCCCGAAGTCGACGAGTACACTTATATACGGAGTGTCGTCGTCGAACGCCGTCGCCCCGACGTGGACGACAGTGTAGGTTTCGACCGTGCCGGTCTCAGGTAGTGGTTCGTGGGTGAGATCGGTCGAGCCGGAGTGAGGACAGACCCGCCGCGGCGGTAGCGAGCCGTGGCCGTCGGGTGATTCGAGATAGAACCCTTTGCCGGATTCGATCGCATCGAGCCACTCGTCGTAGGTCGCTGGCTGTGCTTCGTTCGGATCAGGGGTTGGTGAACTCGCAGTCATTGGCCGGCCTCCAGAACGTGAACGACAGCACTGGCAACAGTGCCACCCGCGTTGTGGGCGACGCCGACAGTGGCGTCGTCGACGGCGTCGCTGTTGGGATGGTCGCCCCGCAACAGCCGAGTGATCTCGACGATCTGGCTCCCGCCGGTCGCGCCGACGGGATGGCCTTTCGCCTTCAGGCCGCCCGAGAGATTGATCGGCGTCTCGCCATCGGCGGTCGTCTTGGCCTTGCGGGCCGCCGAGATTCCCTCGCCGGGGTCGAAGAGGCCGAGCCCCTCGATGGCGAGGACTTCGGCGATCGTAAAGCAGTCGTGGACCTCCGCGAAGTCGACGTCTGCGGCCGTGGTTCCGGCGTCGGTATAGGCCTCTGCGGCGGCGATTTCGGTCGCCGGTGTCTGGGCCATCTGCTCGCGGTCCTGCAGGGCGAGGTTGTCGCCACCCTGTCCGCTACCGGTGATCGAGACGGGAGCCTCGATGCCATGGTCGGTGGCGTACTCTTCGGAAACGAGAAGGACGGCACTCGCACCGTCGGTGATCGGACAGGCGTCGTAGAGATGGAGGGGTGTGGCAACAGGCGGGCTGTCGAGGGCCTGCTCGACGGTGATCTCGTTTTGGTACTGGGCGAACTCGTTGTCGACCGCATTGGCGTGGTTTTTGACGGCGATGTGAGCCAGATCCTCGCGCTCGCCGCCGAATCGCTCGAAGTAGGCCCGCGCCATCAAGGCATACGCACTCGGGAAGGTGACGCCAGCCCGTACCTCGTACAGTTCATCGGCTGCAATCGCCAGTGCGGCTGTGGCTTGGCCGGTGTCGAGGGTGGTCATTCGCTCCATTCCACCAGCGAGTACGACATCGGCCTCCCCCGACCGGATCGACCGGACGGCCTCCCGGACGGCGACCCCCGCCGAAGCACAGGCCTCCTCGTAGCGCGTGGCCGGACACGAGAGCCCGGCGGCCTCGGCCATTAGCGGCGCTTGGTGGCCCTGATGCTCGGCGAGTGCGCCCATGAAGTTGCCGTAGTTGAGCTGGTCGACGGCTTCACGGTCGACGCCAGCGTCGTTGAAGGCCGCCAGCGCGGCCGACGCGAACAGCTCGCGTCCAGCACGGTCGCCGTGGGCACCGAACGGCGTCAGCCCGACACCCGCAATTCGGACAGTGGTCATACCGACCCGTTGGACTGAGCGTGGTAAAACCTTGGCTCACCCCTGCTCACCGGTTGGCTCGTGTGACAACGCACCCGACCAGTCGGGAATGCTGCCGATACAACGAAGAAAAATAGGCGGCGGCTACTGATGTCGGTAGTCCGTAGCTACCAGCAGTAGTCAGCCGATATACCGCAGCTCGTCGTCGCCCATGACCTGCTGTTGTTGCTGAGACTGCATTTCTTGGATCTTGCCGACGACCTCTTCCATCTCCTCGGCGCGATCCTCCAGCGAACTGAAGTCGACCTCGAAGCCGATGACCTCTTGGAGGACCTCCAGAACAGCTTGGGCGCTTTTGGGGTCGACGAGATAGCCGCTGGTCTCGCCCATCAGACAGGTGGCGTCTAGCCCGCGACGCTCACCCAGTCCGAGGAGGAGACCACTCACGCCGACGATCCCACCGGCCGGTTCGTCGGCGCGGAACTCGACGTCCGCTGCTTCGAGGGGTTCTTTCAGGTCAGCGCCGGTCACCGCGCCAAGGACGGTGTACTCCTCGACGAGTTCGCCGGTCGGAACGCCGCCGAGCGCGTAAGCGTGGTCGACGCCGAACTCCTCGGCGACATCAAGGAATGCCGCGGTGAGTTTGTAGTGGCCGGCGTTCGTCGAGGCCTGATGGTCACCGGTCAGTACGAGGAGGTCCGACGCCTCGCCCGGCGTCTCGATCCCGTGAAACACAGCGGCGGTGAGATCAGTCACACCCTCGTCGTCGACGGTCACCTGTGGCGGGAACTCGTCGGCGTAGACGCGGCGAACAAGCTCGCTGTCGAACTCCTCGACGAGGTGTTCGGCGACGAGTTTGCCGATATGGCCGACGCCCGGCAGTCCTTCGATGAGAACAGGATCGGAGAGAGAACGCTCTGCAACGTGTTCGATATCGATCTCGTCCATGCCACTACTGGCGTGCGCGCCGCTTAAGAGAGCGTCGGTACTCGCCGTAGGGGTCTTCGGGGCTGAACGGCGCTGGCGCGCTGTTTTCGGTCGACGCCCCACAGTCGGGACACGCCTCACCGAGACAGTAGACGGGACGGCCGTGTTCGGCCTCCCAGTCGCTACAGACCCGAATGTCGGATTTCACGGCTACTCGTCGTCTTCACGCCGTTCGCGGTGGTATTCGCCGACGCCGCCGACGGCCTTGATGGCCTCTTTGGCGCGGGTGGCGCTGGCTTCGAGTTCCTTTTCGGCTGTCTTGTAGTCGGGCGCACGGACCTTGATCCGGTACTCCGGCGAACCGACGTAGGACACCGACAGCTCGATTTCCTTGGGAATCTCGCCGTTGCCCTCGGCGGCCTTCAGTGCCTCCTTGACCGCGTCGACGCCCTCTGGCGAGGGACATTCGAGGTCGACGTAGCCGGTGACATTGACGTACGGCACCGAGACGTTCTCGCGGGCGGTCTCGACGATGGCCTCGATCTCTTCGTCATCGAGGTCGGCCTCGTCGAGGGCCTCGTCGCCGTGGATCGCCGCCTCCTCGAAGGCGTCGTAGAGCGTCTCGAACTCCGCTAAAAGGGCGTTGGCGACGGCACCGTAGGTTTCGTCGTCGACGTCCTCGCCGAGCGCCAACAGCATCCAGTTGTCGGCCTTCTGCTCGTTTTTCCACTCCTGGATCTTCTCTTTGCGCTGGTGTTCGTTGACGTCCTTGATCGAGAGATCGATCTGCTGGGAGCTCTCGTTGACATCGAGGACTTTGGCAACGACCGTCTGTCCAACGCGGACGTGGTCGCGGACGTTTTTGATCCAGCCGGATGCGACCTCGCTGATGTGGGCGAGCCCGCGTTTGTTCTCGTACTCTTCGAGGTCGACGAAGACGCCGAAGTCGGTGATCTCGTCGACTTTGCCAACGACGAGGTCACCCGGTTCGGGCCAGCCACTGTATTTCATTTGGAGTTGGAGTTCCTTTCAGTTCGAGGGGTTATCGAGCTTCGACAGTCTCGACGATTTCGTGATCGATCTCGGCCATGCCGCCGGTCGGCACGGCGAGGGTGGTGCCGCAGACCGCACAGCTGACGGTCGTCGCGGCCTTGCCGAAGACGATCTGTTCGTTCTCGCAGTCGCCACATTTGACGCGGACGTATGTTCCTGCCATTGTTACTCCTGGAAGGTAAGTCGGCCAGCGCGCCATCCTTTGCGGACGTGGGCCTTGCCGCAGTCACTGCACCGGTAGGTGAGGTTGGTCTTCTTGGTCGGCTTGTCGCCACCGGGCACCTTCGAGAACTTGCCTGCGTTCCCGATCGTCGACTTCGCGCGGCGTCGCTGGCGATCCTGAACCTTCTTCATCCCAGTCGAGCGGCCCGTGCGGACCTTCTCGACTTCGTGTTCCTGATGGGAGTCACAGTGCGGACAGTACGTATTCATTCGGCGTGGCATTTCCATAGTGAGATCTACCTTGGCGGTGGTTTGGCGTGGCCCGTTAAAACCCGTTTGGTTCGGAGGCGTCGCCTGCGGCCCGTTTCGTGGGATTCGATCCCATGGACGCCACATCGTAGGATTCGATCCCATAGACGTACCACGCGGCCCGGTTGCGGCCGTCCGTTCCGAAGCCATTAAACGCCGACCTGTCGAAAGAACGTCTATGCAACAGCTCATCGTCAATGGGGACCCCGGCATCCGCAAGGGCGCGATCATCAACTACGATGGGGAAGAGCAGGTCTGTTTCGGCATCCAGCGACAGGGCGACTGGCACGGGCCGAGCGAGGTCCAGCTGTGGTGTACGATCGGTACCGAAGACGAACACGAAACCTACGAGAAACGCGAGTTCGTTCCCCACTGGCTAGAGGTCGACACCATCGACGCCGACGCCCTCGACGTGGTGAAGGCCCGCAGCAAACTCTCGGTCTGATTCTATTCGGTCGACGACGAGAGATTCGTCAGCAGACGGTCGACGACGGGAGATTCGTCAGCAGACGGTCGACGACGGGAGATTCGTCAGCAGAGGCGATCAGTCGACGGTTGAAAAAGCAAATTTTGCCATATTCT
>Ga0207753_1000772_pt1 | contig 11748 bp, 10 predicted proteins | sample PonA233FremontCA_2_FD_187273 | JGI IMG/M metagenome (GOLD analysis project Ga0207753, IMG submission 187273) | Salt pond sediment microbial community from Fremont, CA, USA - Pond A23 Sediment 3 (SPAdes) | ecosystem: Environmental > Aquatic > Non-marine Saline and Alkaline > Saline | place: USA...
ACCCGAATCATGGCGCTTCGTGCCTCTCGGAAGGTTGCATTGGTATCCCAGAGGGTGTTGTCGGCATCCAGGACCAGCGCGTGCGGGGAAACCGGCATCGGGCGACACGATTGGAAACGTCTGATTGGGGCTTTGCTTTGTCCGAATCCGCCTTTGGCCAAGTATGCCTCAGGGCAGCACGCTCTACGGAGCGCAGGTAGGTTTTCTAAAGAAGTTTAGGAGGCGACAATTGGATGCGATACAGGATTGAATGGTACTGGAAGCGCCCGACTCAGGGTGCCTGCACGGGGGCGTCACTTGAAAACCACTCAACTGTCTTGCCGAGCCCTTCACGGAGAGGGGTCTCCGGCTTCCATCCCAGTACCGACTGTGCCTTTGCGTAATCAAGAACGCTTCTCTTTTGCTCCCCGGGCAGGGACGGACCGTGCTTCTCGGCAACGTCCGCACCGGTCGTTGCTTTGATCAGCCGAAAGAGGTCTGTGACGCTTGTTTCCTGAGCAGTCCCAATGTTGACAAGGTCACAACCTTCGTGGTCGAGGGCCTGTACGTTGGCCCTGGCGACATCGGCGACATATACGTAGTCTCGTGTCTGATCGCCGGTGCCGTTGATCACCGGCTGTGTGCCGCCGAGCATCTCGCCGATAAAGATCGCGACCACGCCGGCATTGCCCGTAGGGGCCTGGCGGGGCCCGTACACGTTGGCGTACCGGAGCGAGACGGCGTCGATGTCGAACTGCCGGGCGTAGTACTGGAGGTAGTGCTCGGCGGAGAGCTTCGCGACCCCGTACGGAGACACTGGGCGTTCCGGATGAGTCTCGTCCTGTGGCGTATACTCTGGCTCCCCGTAAATGGCCCCGCCCGTGGAGGCAAACACGACGTTCCGAAGGCCGCTCCGACGGCCCGCCTCCATCAGGTTGAGCAGACCGAGCACATTCACGTCAGCGTCCTGCGTCGGGGCCTCCACAGACGTGCGAACATCGATCTGGGCAGCATGGTGAACCAGTCCGTCATAGGACTGATCGCGGACCAGATCGGCGGCAGCCTCGGATCGGATATCGAGAACGTGGAGTGTGGCCCCTTCAGGGACATACTCGCGCCGTCCCGCCGAGAGATTGTCCATAACATCCACGCGGTGACCCTCTTCGACGAGCATGTCAGCGACATGCGATCCGATGAAGCCGGCTCCTCCTGTGACGAGGACGTCCATGCAGTTGAGGTCGGATGTTGGATTGGGAAGGATTGCGGTGCGAAGACAAGCAGCAGGGATGTCAGTGGTGCGTCCTCAGCAGCAATGCATCGAGCCTCCTTGCGGCATTGGCATTCCCACGGAACCGCTCGACGGCCGAAGGAACCCCCTCGCGGTTTGACAAGGAGCCTTGAGGGCTTGCGCCGTGGGCGTCGCCCTGTATGCGGCGGGCCTCCTCGTGGGCGAGGTAGGTCAAGGCACGCCGCATGATGGCATGCTCCGTGTCCTGATCCTCTTCGGGCGTCGCTCCACCCCGGCTGCTGGCAGGCTGACTTTCGGCGGGGGCCCAGCCACGGTCAGAAAACCGACGCGCAAACTGGCGTCCTAGCTGCGACTCGTAGGCGGCCGCCCCACTGAGCTTCTGCCGCAGAACCGGCTCTACGTCAACGGCGAGCGGGCTGCGCTTGCGAGCGCGGGGGAATGGAGAGTGGGCGCCGGAATGCTCGATGACGTACGGCGCGTCGCGATACCAGACGAGCGGCGGGCAGGTGTCTAGCGATTCCACACGGCCGACGGCATTGACGAGCTGCACGTGATCGACATGCCCGCCGATGGCCTGTGGAAGGACGAGGAGGTCCGGCTTGTGCTTGCGGAGCAGGGCCCGCAAATAGCCACAGAGGGGATCGAGCACCGAATCGTCGTCACGAACGGGGCCGAAAAGCGCATCGGGCGACGAGTAGCCGCGATGCGGGGCCTCGGGAAACGGTCCGTGCACGACACTGGAGGCCCCAATCTGCTCGGCGAACACGCGGTCTTCGTCCCGACGGAGCGCCATGTAGTCCACGTCCGCACCAATGCCCTTGTCCAATTGGCACCTGAGCGCAAAGCCGGACGGGTCCGGCACCGTTGCGGCGAACAGCGTCGCGTGCACAACCTGCCAGTCCGCATCGGCAAGCCGTGCCATCAGCCCGCCGCACGAGAAGGCAGCATCGTCCAAATGGGGGGACAAGACCGCGGCTGTCGGCATGACGCAGGAAGACGAGATGACAGGCTACAGAAGGTGCGGCTTCTCGTGGTAGATGCACCGGTCGACAGGCCCGTCCGGCAGCGACCAGCTTGTGTCCGGCTCTGTGCCTCTTATGTCCCGGTAGATGTCTGCGATCTGGCGGGCAATGACCGACCATGCATACGTCGACCGGCATTCCGCGAGGGCATCGTTCGCGAGGCGGGTGCGCAGGTCGTCATTCTCGACCATCCGGTAGAGGGCCTCGGCCAGCCCATCGGGGTCGCCCGGAGAAACAAGGAGCGCGTTGTCCTCGTCCCGGAGGCAGTCCACGACGCCCACCGTCTCGGTTGACACGATGGGCACCCCGCTTGCCATTGCCTCAAGGATCGTGTTCGAAAAGCCTTCCGCGTACGTCGGCGAGACGAACACGTCCCCTTGGCGGTAGATGTCCGGGACGGTGTCGTAGGGCGCGTAGCCGGTCATCTCCACCCGGTCCTCCACGCCCAGCGTACGGATGCGCTCCTCGACAGCGCCGACGTCCGGGCCGATGCCGGACATGATGAGTCGTACCGAGTCCGGAAGCTTAGCGACCGCATCGATCATGTCGACTGCCCCCTTGCGCTCGTCCACGCGCCCGTGGTAAAGGAGCGTCGGGGAGCCGCTGTCTTGAAGGGCACCGACGGCCTCCTCGTCCCGCGGGGCAAAGCGATCGACGTCCACCGCGCCGGGAACGATCGTGAAGCGGTCGAGGGGTGTGCCGTGGTTTTCACGCACCTCTTTTGCGAAAGACCGAGACCCGATGAGCAGCCGGTCGGCGTGGCCGAGGACAGCTTTCATGGCGGCTTCTAAGGTCTTGGACTTCGTCCCAACCCAGTGCCCGTCTCCGCCCTGAATGGAGACGACGTTTGGAATGCCGAGCCGCCGGCTGGCCTTCAAGGCCGCGAGCCCGGGCGGGTAGCCGTACTGCGCGTGGATGACGTCGAACGGTTCCGCCTCGTGCTCTGCCACGACACGATCAACGATCGCGTCGATGTCGCGCTCGAAGTCTCCGTTCTGGGCCTCTCCCTTCGACTCCATCCCGATCACCTTCACCCCCTCCACGTCGTCGGGCGGGCCCCCTCCGTACACCCCCTTCCCTTCGGGATCGTCGCGGTACTGCGCGAGCATCGTCATGTCGTGCCCCAGATCCACCATTTCGCGGAGCAGGTTGAGCGCGTAGACGCTCATCCCGGAGATGGTGGGAAAGAAGCGGCGAGAAATGAAGCAGATGCGCATTGTGTCGTCAAGATGGATGCGTAGGGTCAGAATGTGACGAACGCCCCTCAAGCATCAGGGGAGACCTGCCTGGCACTTCGGAGGTAGTCGAGGGCGCCGGGGACCGTCTCGTGGGCGGTCGGGGAGGCGCGCGAGAGCTCCACGCAGACGAGGCGCTCAAAGCCGACTTCGCCGAGCGCATCAAGAATAGCGGGAATGTCCATATCGCCCTCTCCGAAGAACAGATGCTCGTGGACGCCCCGTTTCATGTCTTCAATGGCAACGGTCCCGAGGTCCGACTCGCACTCCCGAACGGCTGCCTGCGGGGCTCGCTCTTCCGTCACCAGACAGTGGCCCGTGTCGAGGGCGAGACGAAGGCCGGGGACTTGGTCCTGAAGGCGGTAGAAGTCGTCAACGGTCTCGACCAACATGCCGGGCTCGGGTTCGAACGCCGGCGTTACGCCCCGCTCTTTTGCGGCCTCGACGACTCGTCCCACGCCCTCCACGAGCCAGGCCCACGCTTCGTCCGCGCCGACCCCCTCCTGAGGACGTCCAGCCCAAAACGATACGGCTTCCCCATCGCAGATCGCCGCGACGTCGAGGGCCCGCGTCAAAAACTCGATTCGGCGATCGCGTCCATCTTCGGTCGGGTGGATAAGTGTCGGCTCGTGCTTCTCACGCGGATTGAGAAGAAACCGCGCGCCCGTCTCAACCACGAGGTCCAACCCGAGCTTGTCGAGGCGCGAGGACAGCTTGGATGCGCGGTGGTCAAGCCGCGGCGCAAACGGGTCGAAGTGGTGATGATCCAACGTCAGCGCGACGCCGTCGTACCCGGAATCGGCAATCAGGCCAAGGGCGTCGTCGAGCCGGTGGTTCGAGGCACCGTTTGTGTTGTATGCGAACCGGAGCATGTGTGCGGGCGTGGGCGGGAAGGGATCAGTGTGACCGTTGGGAGCGGGCCGTCGTTAAGAACGCTCTGCCTCGAGGGCAAGGACGTGGCGTTTGGGCTCGCGGTACATGGCGTACAGTCCGTCGACCGCCTCGCGCATGCGTCCCGGATGAAACCAGGCCTGGTCGCCGAGTGCCTCCTCGTCGGCCGGGGGGAGCGGGACGCGCTCGGCGCCGCTGGGCGGCTCGCCCAGGCCGGCAATGTCGCTGCCGCGCTGCACGAGGCGGCGGATGTTACGCCGTCCAATCCGATCGTACGTCGCCGTCTCCACCTCCAGGGGCGGCACGACTGCCTTCACGGCGTGTGCCGGGCTGCCCTCCGGAGAGTAGTCGACGTAGAAAATGTCGAGGCCCTCGTCGAGAAACCGCCCGGCAACGAGGTCGAGGAGGGCGTCTGGAGACTGTAGCGTGCCGGGCGCAATGGTGGGGAGGGACGAGAGACGAACCGTCTCGTCAACCCGGAGGGAGAAATCAATGCGGTCGTGCAGGGCCTCCACGCTCAGGTCGCTCCACTCCTTCAGGGCCTGGAACGACCGCGATTCTTCGTTGGCGGGAGACTGCCGGCGCACGTGCTCCTCGTACCCGCCCGGAAACACCTGGCGGATATCGTCCAGCATGCCGTGGTTGAACCGCTTGCGGGCGCGAGACGACGCGTATTCCCGCAGCGCCTTGGCCAGGGCAACCTCCCGGTCCGGGTGAACCCCTTCTCCGCAACCGGTGATCATGAGCGGATGCGGCGCGTCCCTCAGGTCGCGCTCGTGACCGACGACGTAGAAGTTCGCCATGCCGAATGCCGTATCGGCAAGCTTGATAATGGGCTCGACCCCGGCCGCGTCGAACTGATCGAGAAGCCGGCGAATGTTGGGATCGGCAATGCTGTCGACCGAGACCCCGACCCCCTGGTCGAGGGCGCGGTAGGTGACGCTGTTGCCATCCCGCTGCACCAACTCCATCAGACCGTGCCCCAGGGCACGCTCGAAGGAGTCCCCCGCGCCGAGGCCGTTGGTAATGGGCGTGTAGAGCCAGCCGTTCTCCCGTGCCGGAGAAATGCCGTCCAGGTCTCCGAAATAGGCGGCGGCCTCCTCAACGGGAATCCAGACCGGATCGTGGGATGGGTACTGGCGCGCCTGCGCCCACACCAATGGCTGGTCGTGGGCGTACATCGTGCCAACCGGCAGGCGCAGGCGTCGAGGATCGAGGGCCGGCTCGCCGGCGGCGGTAAGATCGTCGTACGACGCCGTGCGGCGGGGAAGCTCCGGAACGGCCTGCCGACTGGAGGCCTTCTCGTATAGCTCCCCCCACGCGCCGATCCGGGCCGACGCGTCCGTCGATCCGTAGCCGGCGGACGTGTTCATGCCAGGGCGGTCCTCGGGAAAGTGCGCGACCGTCCACACCGGGATGCCCGTCCGGTCGAGATCGGTGATGGGGAACGCAAACGTCTCCCCCGGGGGCATGGCCTCCTGGTACGCACGCGCAGGATCTGTCGTGTGCGTACCCTCCACGCGGTCCGGGGCGGCATCCCCCTCCTCGGAGTCCTCGTTCAGGGGAAGCGGGTCGGCGAACGGGCGGCCGCTGAGCTGCTCCGCAAACAGGTGGAGGGCGGCGTCCTTGCCGCCAGACGGAACGACCTCCCACGGCGTGATGACGGCGTCGAAGTCGAGCGGCTCCATCAGGTCGCGGTACTGCCGAATGTCCGCGTGAGTGAGCGGAATGTGGGCGTCATACGCCCTGTGCGTAGAGATCGAGACGGCGTCGCCGACGGGGTACTCGTCAAGCGTAAACTTGAGTGCGTCCCCGCAGAAGAGCAGGCGACGATCCGCCAGGTGAAGCACAGCGTGGCCGGGCGTGTGTCCGCCGGTGTGATGCAGAGTGGCGCCCGGCGTAAGTTCGGCGCGTCCGTCGAACGGCCAGGTCACCGGAAAGGCCTGCGCGTACGGGAGTTCGGCCTCCTGGATGACCGTCTCCGGTGAGAATCGCTCCGAAAGCCGCCAGAGTGCGCCGTACACGTGGGCATGCGAGGCGGACAGGTACTGAATTCCTCCAAGAGACTCGATGTGATCGAGCGCCGCGTCGTCGTACCACGTCGCGCCCTCGAACGCGATGTTGCCGTTCGGGTGCTCGACTAGGAATCCCCGTGAGCCGACCCCAATCTGGGGCTCAGTCCAGAACATCGTGATGCCGGGCAGCACCTCTGTCCAGTCCACGGACACGTGCTCGTCAACCTCGCCTGGCGTCAGAAACTCGTATCCGCCTGGGGGGAGTGGATGCCGGTAGTCTTCGCAGACCGGGCACGATTCTGGTGGCGCGGGCCGTTTCTGCCAGAAGCCGGAGTGCTCTGTGCAGTAATGCGAGAGGGGCATGGTCGGCTAGCAGGAGAGGGGGCAAGTGAGCGTGGAAACGACTCGTCGTGAAAACTACGTGTCATCGGACACGGATCATCGGACACGGGGCGGGGCGTCGCGGGGCGCCAGGCCATACGACATCGGGCGACAGCGTCAGGCGGCAGGGGCCGGAGACACCGGGACCTCGGTACTGGAGGACTCGACCGCGGCGTCGACGAGGCGCATGGTGTGGAGATCGTGGGCCGGAGAGAAAGGAAACGGCTCACCGGTACGCACCGAACGGGCGAAGGCGTCCACCTGCCCAAGAAACGGCGACCGGTCCTCGTCAAAATCGATTGCCGTTTCGGTGCCATCGCTGCGCGTAAGCGTGACCTCGCCTCCTTCGTCCTGTCCCATCGTGTTGACCGCCAGTGCGCGCCCCTCGGTCCCGATGACTTCCAGGCGACGTCGCGGAAACACGTCGGGGCAGTTGTAGGCGACGGATTGTGACAGGAGGGTACCGCTCTCCGACCGTGCGATGAGGGCCGCACCGTCGTCCACCGGATAATCGAAGACCTGTCCTTGCAACAGGGCCGACACGGAGGTGAGCGGCTCCCCCAAAATCATCTGGGTGAGATCGAGGCCGTGGGGCGCGAGGTCGATGAATGCACCGCCGCCCGCGCGGTCGGGATCAACACGCCAGTTGTCGAGGCTGACGCCATCGGGGGTCCAGTCGGCCGGGGTCCAGCAGGCATAGTGGATCCGAACGGTAGTCACGGTACCCAGCGTGCCGTCCGCAACAAGGTCCTGAAGCCGACGGTGAGCGGGGTGGAAGCGCTGGTCGAACGCTGTCGCGTAGCGGACACCGGCAGTGCGGCAGGCGTCTACTAAGGATTCGGCCTCGGGCGTTGTGCGGGCCATGGGCTTTTCGCACAGCACGTGCTTCCCTGCCTCCGCGCAGGCAGACACGAGCTCAGCGTGGCTGTCGTTGGGGGTTGCAACGTATACCGCGTCGAGGTCGTCGCGCCGGAGCAGCTCGTCGGTCCGCTGGGTTCTGCACGGCACACGGGTCTCGGGAAGCGTGGCCGCCAGGGCACCCCTGTCCTGGTCGCAAAGCCCTACGAGTCGGCTGTTCGAGGCGTTTTGGATTGCAGGAATGCCAAAGTCGCGGGCCACCCATCCGCATCCGATGACCCCCCATCCAACCGTATCGACGTTCTGTGCGGGAGCATCCATATCGGAGCTGTCGTTGAGAGTGTTGGGGTGCGGGGTAGAAGAAAAAAGCGGCGAGCCGGGCGGACCGGAAGTCAGGAGAAGATTGAGGCGTCGAGCACGCGCTGCTGCCAGTCCTGCGCGAAGCCCTCGTGGACAAGGTTGTATTTGTCCAGCGCCACGTCGAGGGAAAAGTCCGCCGTCTGCGCGTGCCAGGCGATTTCCAACACCCGGTCTAGCGCATCGGCAGCGTGGAAGGTCCGCGCTTCTGGCGAATCGACGTGTTCGGTGTGGGCAAGAGCGGAGTAGATCGGGTCGTGAAGCTCCTCTGGAATTGTCTCCATTGCCCGCTCGCGGCCTGCGTCGATGAGAGCATCTGCCGAATCGCCGAGGATGACATCGCCCGCATGCCCTGCGTCCGGAAGCGTCGCGTTATGCAGGTGATGAGCAAGGCCGATCAGGTATGTTGTTGCAGCATCGGCCCCAAAAAGCGGAGCGAGCAGGACCCCGAAGATGGCAACAGCACCACAATGGTCCCCGTGGCTCTCAGTCGGGGTCAGCATCAACCGAGACGTCCCCGGGGCAGTCACGCCCGCTCGCGGTTGCTCGCAGAGCGCATCGACCCATCCGGGGGAGTCCCCGTCACCTTGTGCCAGCCCACCGGCAGCGTCCCCGCTGGAAATGGCCTCACGCAGCGAATCGCGAAGCGGAGAGTCGGGAAGCGGGGCCCCGTCGAACCCACGAACGCGAACGTCGCGCGCGGCCTCCGCGCTCAGCCCGTGCTCGCGGAGAACGGGAGCTGACACGTCGGCAAGCTGGGTTGCCAGGATGGCCTCGGCGGCTTCTTCGATGGCGACAGACTGGAATGACGCGATCTTCGGGGTGCCCTCAGCGCGTAGAACCCGGCGCCACCCCCTCCGGAAACTCCGCTCCATCCAACTTCCAGTCCGGCCCGCCGATCGGACCCGCTTGAGGTTGACGACGTCACGGAGCAGCGGCTCGTATGCGGGTAGATCCGCCAATCTAGGTTCGGGCATGCTGGGGCGATCGATCGGTCTCAAGAACGCACGGCGGGCGCGCTGGCGAAAGGCACGCTTATCCGTCCACGACGGACGAGGACGCTCCCCCCGACGGCGCCGCTGACTCCGGGGCCGTGCCGTTGCCCTCAGTACCGTTCTTTTCGGGAACCCCCGCCTTCCCGTTTTCCTCTGATGGAGACGCCTCATCCCTCCGGCTGTGAACTTGCTCGAGCCACCGATGGAGGGCCCGTTGCTGGGAGGGGAGGCCGTGCTCCGGAACATGGCCCTTCTCCACCATGGGAGACTTGAAAAACACCCCGAGATGCTCCTGAACGCCGCCCTGTTCGGTGCGATCGGCAAGATCGACACACCGAACCAACTCGATCACGAGCGGGGCCGCCAGGATGGAATCGCGACAGAGAAAGTTGAGCTTCAGCTGCATCTTCTTTCCAAGAAACCCCGTCAGGTCGATGTTGTCCCACGCCTCCTTGTTATCACCACGGGGGCCGTAGTACCGGATGTCGACAATGTGGTCCTCAACCTCGTATCCCAGTATGGAGTCGAGCACAGACCCTTTGGTCTCAACCTTCGAGGCGAGAGAGTCCTCATCGCTGAGAGCACGGCCGTCGCGGTTGCCAAGAATGTTGGTCGAGTACCACCCGTCCACGTTCAGTGCTCGTGACCTCAGACCCGGTGCTAGAATGGTCTTCAGGAGCGTCTGTCCCGTCTTTCCGTCCTTTCCGGCCACGGGAACGTTCAGGCGCGAGGCCATCTCCCGAAGGGCAGGGGTGTCGGCGGCCAGGCTGGGCGTAAAGTTGACGTACGGCACACCGGCGTCGATCGCAGCAAACGCGTAGAGCATCGCAGGACTGATGGCCTCGTGGTTTTCCTCGATCCCGTTGCGAAACGCCGCCTCGGAACCGTATACAGGCAGAGAGGGATCAGCCCGGGCCTCCGTGGAGGCCAAATTCACGACCACGAGGTTGTCCAGGTCGTTCTCGCTTTTGAAGCGACGCAGGTCGTCCTGTAGCGCGTCGACCGTCTCTCGGTGTCCCGATGTGGCCACTTGGTGGTCCCCGGTTACCTCTCGACAAAACCGCTCATTGCCCACCGCGGGCCATGGGCTGAGTGATCCCAGGCTGGAGCGAACTTCTTCCAACTGACCTGGATCGAGGACATCATGGTTCTCTGCGGCCTGCTCGAGATCTACGTCGTAAAAGTCCCAGCCGCCGAAAACAAGCGACTCGTAGGAGGCAAGGCCCTGCGTGAGGCTCTCATCAAGGGCTGCCAGGGGAAGCCCATGGTGCTTGGCATTGCCGGAGCGCATCAATTCAATCCCGGCGACCGTCGTCGTCGCGACCGCGCCACCAAGTCCCACTATGGCAACACCGAGTCGTCCAGAGGGGGAGTTAGAAGGGGCCATCCGTTTGTTTCTCTGCGTGTGAGAGTATCAAAATTACCGTCTAGTGTAATAGCTCTCACCGCCTTTTCTCTCCCTCCTCTTCACAACGGTTGTGTAAAGTATGTGCGTGCGAGTGCCCGTTCCCAATCAGCACCGTTATGCATCGATACGTGTGTACCCCACGCGAGGCCCTTACCGTCCGCGAGGCTCTCAGGCCTTCCGTTCAACTCCTTTGGTCGGTGTGACGGTGATGAAGTCGGGTCACGATGGGAGCTTAAGGGCCACCAGGATCGTTGCTGCTCGCGGTTCCACTTGATGCCCTCAGAAACGAATGCGTTCATCCACCAAGCCACCGGTTGGCGCCTACTCGGGGATTGCGTACATTGTCGGTGCCGCGTTCTTCTGGAGCCTGACGAGCGCCTTTGTCAAAGTCGTTGGCCAGGGGGGCGTGTCCAGTCAGCAGATTGTCCTCACCCGTGCCGCCGTCACTCTAATTTACAGCTACGTCCTCGTCCGATGGGCTGACGAGGCGTCTCTGTGGGGAACGGACCCAACGTTGCTCTGGCTCAGGGGCTTTTTCGGATTTGCAACCCTCAGTTGCTTTTTCTTTGCGCTCACGAAGCTACCCCTGGCAGATGCCACCGTCATCCACTACACCAATCCCGTATTCACTGCCCTCATTGCCGCGGCAGTGCTTGGAGAGGAACTACGCACGTCGGAGCTTCTTGGGGCGCTTGCGAGTCTTTCAGGGGTCGCTCTCATCACACAGCCCTCGTTTCTATTTGGAGGCACTGGCGCGGCACTCGATCCCACCTATGTCGGAATTGCCCTCCTGGGGGCCGTGTGCGCCTCGTCGGCGCAAGTACTGATCCGCAGGCTCCGCAAGACCGAACACCCACTGGTGGTGGTGTTCTACTTTCCCTTCGTCGCTACGATCGGGGGACTTCCGACGGCAGCGGTCACCGATCTGCAGTGGCCGACGCTCTGGGAGTGGGTCATGCTGATCGGAGGGGTCGCCGGCTGTGCTCAAGTTGCACAAATTCTGCTCACGAAGGGGCTCCACAATGAGAAAGCCGGTCGTGCAATGGCCGTGTCGTATCTCCAGATCGTCTTCGCCGCCGGGCTGGGGCTTCTTGTGTTCGGGGAAGCGGTCGACCTTTGGAGCATAGCGGGGGCGCTCCTCGTGATTGCCGGGACAGGATTTGCCGCCTGGAAGCGGTAGGTCGGTCCTTGCCGCGGCCCAAGCGTTAGGCACCGGGGGGCCAGGTCCCTCAGGATGCGTCATCGGAGCCAGTCTTTTGACTGTCGGGCAGATCGGCCCGGGCCAACTCCCCTTCCATCTCCTCCGGCAGCTCCTTGCTGTTTTCCGCGCCCAGCTCCCGCAGCATCTCGACCTGCCG
>Ga0207753_1000775_pt1 | contig 11729 bp, 10 predicted proteins | sample PonA233FremontCA_2_FD_187273 | JGI IMG/M metagenome (GOLD analysis project Ga0207753, IMG submission 187273) | Salt pond sediment microbial community from Fremont, CA, USA - Pond A23 Sediment 3 (SPAdes) | ecosystem: Environmental > Aquatic > Non-marine Saline and Alkaline > Saline | place: USA...
GCCACCTCGACGAGGAAACGGTGCGCGGCATGGCCCTCACGCCGACGCAGGGCCTGGCCCGGGGCGACGCCGTCCGACATACGGGCCACCCCGTTCGGGTGCCGGTGGGCCGGGACACCCTCGGCCGCATGTTCAATGTGCTGGGCGAGCCGATCGACGACGGAGCCCCGGTGGAGGGAGACGACCAGCGCTCGATTCACCGGCCCCCGGTCTCGATCACCCAGCAGTCGGCCCGGCGCTCCGTGCTGTGGACGGGCATCAAGGCGATCGACCTGCTCGCGCCCCTGGAGCAGGGCGGCAAGGCCGGCCTCTTCGGCGGGGCCGGGGTCGGCAAGACCGTGCTGCTGATGGAGATGATTCACAACATGGTGGCCGAGCACGAAGGGGTGAGCCTCTTCTGCGGCATCGGCGAGCGGAGCCGCGAGGCCGAGGAGCTCTACCGCGAGGTGAAGGAGGCCGGGGTGCTGCCGGACACCGTGCTCGTCTTTGGACAGATGAACGAGGTTCCGGGGGCCCGCTTTCGGGTCGGGCAGACGGCCCTTACGATGGCCGAATACTTCCGCGACGACGCGAAGCAGGACGTGCTCCTGCTCATCGACAACATCTTTCGCTTCGTCCAGGCGGGAACCGAGGTGTCCGGGCTGATGGGGCGCTTCCCGTCGCGCCTCGGCTACCAGCCCACCCTGGGCAGCGAGCTGTCGAGCCTGGAGGAACGCATTGCCAACACCAAGACGGGCTCCATCACGTCGGTGCAGGCGGTGTACGTGCCCGCCGACGACTTCACGGACCCGGCGGTGACGCACACGTTCACGCACCTGTCGGCCTCGATCGTGCTGTCCCGCGACCGGGCGAGCCAGGGCCTGTACCCGGCCGTCGACCCGCTGGAGTCCACCTCGGGGATGCTCTCCCCGCGGGGGGTCGGCGACCGGCACTACCGGGTGGCGCGCGAGGTGCGCGAGACGCTCGCCGAGTACGAGGAGCTCAAGGACATCATCGCCATGCTGGGCATGGAGGAGCTCTCCCGAGACGACCAGCGGACCGTGCGGCGGGCGCGGCGCCTGGAGCGGTTCCTCACCCAGCCGTTTGCCGTCACCGAGCAGTTTACCGGACGGAAGGCCCGCGCCGTCCCCATCGAGGCCACCCTGGACGGGTGCGAACAGATCCTGAACGACGCGTTCAACGAGGTCTCCGAACGCGCCCTGTACATGATCGGCCGCATCGACGAGGTGGAAGAGGCCCCCAGCGACCCGCAGCCGCGGACGGCCTGAAGCCCTCCGCGGCCCCGCAAACGAGCGCCTTCCTCCCGAGCCCCCAATCTTCCATGACCCTAAAAATCCTGTTGCCCGAACGGGTCGTCCTCGACGAGACGGTGGACAAGGTGGTGGCCGAATCGCCCCAGGGGTCGTTCGGCCTCCTGCCGCGCCACGTCGATTTCGTCGCGCCGATCGTGCCCGGACTCTTGTCGTACACCCAGGACGAGGAGGAGTCGTTCGTGGCCGTCGACGAGGGCGTGCTCGTGAAGTGCGGGGCGGAGGTGCTCGTGTCGGTGCGCGACGCGGTGGTCGGGCCCGACCTCGACACCCTGGAGGGCACCGTTCGGGATCGGTTCGACGAGCGCCGAGAGCAGGAAAAAGCCATGCACACGGCCCTCGCGAAGATCGAGACCGAGGTGGTTCGCCGGTTTACCGAATTGAGCGGATAGGCACGCGATGAACGAATCAGAGTCGACGCCGCGAGACGAGTTTGCGGAGCAGGTCGAGAAAAAACAGAAGCGGAAGGAAAAGGCCCGCCGCGAACAGCACCGGAGCATCTGGTTCGGCATGGGCATGTTCGGCCTCGTCGGGTGGTCCGTGGCCATTCCCACTGTGCTCTTCCTCGCGCTGGGGATTTGGATCGACGGCCGCGTCGACAGTCCGTACTCCTGGACGCTGATGCTGCTCGTGGTGGGCATCGCCGTCGGCTGCCTGAACGCCTGGTTCTGGGTGACGAAGGAGAGTGAACGGACGTAGATCAGCACACCCATTTCCATTCCGCACAATGACGACACTCACAGGATCCGTTCTGGCCTTTGGGGCAGGTGGGGGGCTGAGCCTCCTCTACTTCGGTGGGCTGTGGCTCACCGTGCAGCGTGCGGTCGACGACGCCACCCGACCGACCCTGCTTCTCCTCGGGAGCTTCGTGGGCCGCACGGCCCTCGTCCTGCTCGGCTTCTATCTCGTGATCGTGCTCATGGACGACCAGTGGACGCTGCTCGTCGCTTCGCTGCTCGGCTTTATCGCCGGTCGGACGATCCTGGTGGGCCTGCACAGCTGAGTGGACACCTGTCGCAGATTTCCCATCCGCGCCTCCTGCGTTCGGTGGGCCGTCACCGTCTGCTATCCGCAAACACCTTACACTGAGACCATTGACGCAGACTCGCCGAGCCTGTCAGAGCCGTGGTGCCAGGTCCCCCGTGCGACGACGGCGTCCCTGCCCCACTCCCTCCTCATAAGCGCCCCCGGTCGCCATGGACATTACGCCGGACGACATCATCTACTGGGAATGGGGCATCGTCACCCTCAACGCCACCCTCGTGTTCTCGTGGGTCGTGATGGCCCTTCTCTCGGTCGGGTCGTGGCTCGTGACCCGGAATCTGAAGACGGGGGCGGACCTTCCGCGGTGGCAGAACGCCCTCGAGATCATCGTCTCCCGCATCCGGGGACAAATCGAGGAGGCGAGCGGCGGCTCGCCCGACCGGTACCTGCCCTTCATCGGGACCCTGTTTCTGTTCATCGTCGTGGCCAACGTGCTGGACGCGGTGCCCGGCTTTACGGCCCCGACGGCGTCCCTGACGACGACGGCCGCGCTCGCCACCTGCGTGTTCGTGGCCGTCCCGGTGTTCGGCATCGCCGATCAGGGCCTCGCGGACTACCTGCGGCAGTACGTGCGCCCCACGCCGCTGATGCTTCCGTTCCACGTGATCGGAGAACTGTCGCGCACGCTGGCACTGGCCGTGCGCCTGTTTGGCAACATCACGAGCGGCAGCCTCGTCGTGGCCATCGTGCTGAGCATCGCCCCCCTGTTCTTCCCGGTGGTCATGCAGGCGCTCGGGCTCCTCATCGGCGTGATTCAGGCGTACGTGTTCGCGATTCTGGCCCTCGTGTACATCGCGTCCAACGAACGGGCCCGCCGGCAACGTACCTCCGATGAGTCTCCCGCTTCGTGATCCGAAAAATTGACCCTCACCCCCCTGCGGATTCCGTATTCCGGGCGGCCCCGGCGTGGACGGCGGACGGGGGCGCAGATCCGCAGTACGAAATGTACCGTCATCCCCGAAAACGAGCACTCCGCTCTCCCCCTTCTGCTCCTCACCCCAACCCACAGACCTGACATGGATACCGTCGGCCTCGTCGCAATGGCGTCAATCATCATCTCCGGGCTCACCATCGGCATCGGATCGATCGGCCCGGCCCTGGGCGAAGGGCGGGCCCTGGCTCAGGCCCTCAACTCGATGGCCCAGCAGCCCGACGAGTCGAACACCATCACGCGCACCCTCTTCGTCGGCCTCGCCATGATCGAGTCGACGGCCATCTACTGCTTCGTGATCGCCCTCATCCTCATCTTCGCCAACCCCTTCTGGAACTACGTGGTGGGCGGATAGGCCCGCCCGCAAAGGGCCCGCCGCGTCCCCGCCCCCTGCCCTCCTCCCATGCAGATTGACTGGTTCACCTTCACCGCCCAGATCGTCAATTTTCTGATCCTGGTGTGGCTCCTCAAGCGCTTCCTGTACGGCCCCATCGTGAACGCGATGGCCGAACGGGAAGAGCGCATCGCCGACCGCTTCGACGAGGCGCGCGAACAGGAAGAAGCGGCCGAGGCCGAGGCCGCCGAATACCGGCAAAAACAGGAGGCCCTGGCCCGAAGTCGCGAGGAGAAACTGGAAGCGGCCGAAGAGGACGCCCGCGAGCGCCGCCGCGAGCTGATCGAGGAGGCCCGAGCGGAGGCCAATCGGCTGGAGGAGCAGTGGCGGGCGGCCCTCCGGCGCGAGCGCGATACGTTTCTGCAGGAGCTGTCCCGGCGGATGGCCCGCGAAACGCTCGCCCTCGCCCGCCGGGCCCTGCACGACCTGGCGCACGCCGACCTGGAGGCGGAGGTGATCCGCGTGTTTGCCGATCGGATCGGAGCGCTGGACGAGGACCGCCGACAGGGGCTCGTGGACGCCGTCGAGGCCGATCCGGAAGACGTGTCCGTTCGCACCGCCTTCGAACTCGATGCGGACCAGAAAGAGGCCCTTACCGACGCGCTCCGGGCAGCTACGGGGAGCGAGGCCGCCCCGGACTTCGAGCGCGACGACGCGGTTGGCTTCGGCATCGAGCTCCGAGCCGGGGGGCACAAGATCGCGTGGAGCCTCGACAGCTACATCTCCGACCTCAGGGACCGGATGCGCGACCGCCTCGACGCCGAGATCGAAAAGGGACAGGGCTCCTCGTCCCCGGAGCCGGACGCAGCGGACGTGCCTGCGTCCTCATCGAATTCCCGCTCGGAGGCCTCTTGACCGAGATGAACGACCGCCCCGATCCATTTCGCGAAGACCTGGACGCCCCCGCCCTCTCCCCCCTGCTCGACGCGACGTTCGACGTCGTCGAGACGGCGGTATCGGAGCACACTCCGAGGGTGATGCTCCGCGAGGTGGGCACCGTCACCGCCGTCGGCGAGGGCATTGCCCACGTGCGGGGCCTGCCCTCCGCCCAGTCCGAGGAGCTGCTCCAGTTCGAGGGCGGCGTTCGGGGCATGGCCTTCAACCTCGACCCGGACGCGATTGGGGTCATCCTGCTGGACGAGAGCGAACGGCTCGACGCGGGCGACGAGGTCACCCGGACGGGCCGCGTCCTCGACGTGCCCGTGGGCGAGGCCCTGCTCGGGCGCGTCGTCGATTCGCTGGGTCGACCGCGCGATGATGAAGGCCCCCTTCACCCGACAGACCGGTGGGCCGTCGAGCGCCCGGCCCCGCCCATCATGCACCGCGCGCCGGTCCGCACGCCGCTGCAGACGGGGCTCAAGGCCGTCGACGCGCTTCTCCCGATCGGGCGCGGGCAGCGCGAACTGATCCTCGGCGACCGCCAGACCGGCAAGACGGCCGTCGCGGTCGACACCATTCTCAACCAGCACGACACCGACGTCCTCTGCGTCTACTGCGCCGTCGGGCAGCGCAACGCGGCGGTGGCCGAGCTCATCGGCACCCTGAGGGAGCACGGCGCCCTCGACTACACGACGGTCGTCGTGGCGGGGGGCGACGATCCGCCCGGCCTTCAGTTCGTGGCCCCCTTCGCGGCCACGAGCATGGCCGAGCACTTCATGGAGCACGGGCGCGACGTGCTGATCGTCTACGACGACCTCACGCGGCACGCGCAGGCCTACCGCGAGCTCTCGCTGCTGCTGCGCCGCCCGCCGGGGCGCGAGGCGTATCCCGGCGACATCTTTTACCTCCACTCCCGCCTGCTGGAGCGCTCGACCCACCTGCGCGACGACCACGGCGGCGGGTCCCTCACGGCCCTGCCGATCGTCGAGACGGAGGCGCAGAACCTGTCGGCCTACATTCCCACGAACCTGATCTCCATCACCGACGGCCAGATCGTGCTCTCGCCCGGCCTCTTCCAGAAGGGGGTCCTGCCCGCCGTCGACGTGGGCCGGTCGGTGTCGCGCGTCGGGGGGCAGGCCCAGCCCGCCGCGTACCAGGCCGTCACGGGCGAGCTGCGGCTCACGTACAGTCAGTTCCAGGAACTGGAGGCGTTTGCCCGCTTCGGGACGCGCCTCGACGAGGAGACGCGCCAGACGCTCCGGCGGGGACGCCGCATTCGGGAGGTGCTGAAGCAGGATCAGTACGCCCCGATGCCGGTCGCCGAGCAGATTGCCGTGCTGCTGGCCGCCACCGAGGGCGTGTTCGACGCGGTGCCGCCCGAGCAGGTGGGCGAGGCCGAACGGGCCGTCCGGGCCGCGGTGCGCGAGGAACTGCCGGCGGTGAGCGAGCAAATCCGGAAAGGACGCGAGCTGGACGAGGAAGCCCGGTCCCGCCTGCTGACCGTGGCCCGCACGGCCGTTGAATCGATTGCCGACCCCGATGGATGATCTCGAGTCGATTCGCCGTCAGATCCGAAGCACCGAGACGCTGCACTCGGTCGTGCGCACAATGAAGGTGCTCTCCATGACGAGCATCCACCAGTGCGAGCAGGCCGTCGACTCGCTGGCGGACTACGAGCGCACCGTGCGCCTGGGGTTGAGGGCCGCCCTGCGCCACCGCCCCCGCGGCACCTCCGTCGCCCCGACCGGGGAGGGCCGCCTCGGCGTCGTCGTGTTTGGGTCGGCCTGGGGCATGTGCGGCCGGTTCAACGAACAAATCGCCGCGTTCGCCGCGGAGCGACTCGCCGAAGCGGGAAACGAAACGGAGCACGTACTGGGACTCGGGGACCTGATCGGCGGGCGGCTGGAGGACGTCGGCCACGCGCCCGACCGCACCCTGGAGGCCCCGGACGCCGTCGATCAGATTACCCCGCGCGTGCAGGACCTTCTCGTGGAGGTCGAGCAGTGGCGCACCGACGAGCAGATTCGGAAGGTGCTCCTCTTCCACAACGAAACCACGTCGAGAACCTCATTCGCCCCGACGATGCAACAGCTGCTCCCCCTCGACCACCGCTGGCTGGACACGCTCGAGGAGGAGCCCTGGCCCACGAAGATGATCCCGGCCTTCCGAATGGACTGGGAGCCCCTCTTTGCGGCGCTCGTCCGCCAGTACCTCTTCGTCTCGCTCTACCGAGCCTTCGCCGAGTCGCTGACCGGCGAACACAGCAGCCGTCTCGCCGCTATGCAGGCGGCCGAGGACAACGCCGAGGAGCGCCTGGACGACCTGCAGATGCGCTTCAACCGACAGCGGCAGAACGCCATCACCGAAGAGCTTCTGGACATCACGTCCGGCTACGAAGCCCTCTCGACGGCCGACTCGTCCCGCCCCTCCGGCTGACGGGATCAAACACCCGCGCCGCACGCCCTCACGGCCCGGACGTACGGCCTCGTGCAGTCTCAATCGGTTGATTGTTGACCCGAACGTTCTCCCCGTCCAGGGCAACTCCCTCTTTCCAGAGAAGAACGCTCCCCTCCCCCGTTTCCGCTGCCTTCGGGGAGATTCCTCGACTCTGGCAATCTGGGATTGCCCGCTCCGCTCCGCTCGGAATGACTCTCCCCGAACGGATTGGTTGAGTCTGCACTCGGGCCACGTAGCCTGCCCGGAGAGAACGGGGACGATCTCCCCTCCCCCGCCACGGCCTACTCCCCCCCCGCACTCCGGCGGAGAGCCTGCGCGACCGTCGCGGCCTGCTTCCGCGCCCGCTCCCCGGTCTTGACACCCTCGACCCCGATCACGTCCCCGACGCCGAAGACGGTGTCGAACCGCCGGTGGCGGAGCGACTCGGGATCGACCTCCAGGTAGCCCCGCATCGGCCCGTCCCGGTAGGCCAGTTCGCTCTCTTCGAGGAGGGCCGGCGGCCGCATGGGCGGAACCACGTGCAGGAGGTCGTACGCGAGGACGTCCTGGCTCTGGGAGCGCCCCTTCCTCACATCGAAGACGGCCTCTCTCCGGTCCGGACGTACGTCGACCAGGTCGTACCCCGTGTAGACGTGAATGTCGTCGGTCTCGACGTCGGGGGCGAGGTCGTCGTCGAACGGCTCGGTCGAGGCGGCCGTCGTGTAAAACAGCTCCGTCTGCTCCCGCACCCCGGCCTCGCGCCAGAGGGCGTCGGCACGGCGAAGAAGGGTCCACGGCGCACGTCCGCCCTTGTGGGGGGTGGAGGGGTTGGTGAAGAGCGCGCGGCCGCCCTCGAACGCACGGATCATCTCCCACGTCCGCTCGGCCTGCTCGTAGCCGTAGACGCTGCAGATGCCGTGGGTCCCCAGGCTTTCCTTCAGGCCCCGGATGCGATCCCAGTGCACGTCCGTGCCGAGGGCGACGACGAGATAGTCGTACTGGATCTCCGTGTCCCCGTCCGTCGTGATCGTCCGCCGCTCCGGATCGATCGTGCCCACCCGCTCCTGGACCCACGTCACCCCCGGGGGGACCCGTCCGCCCTCCGGGGAGCGCGTCTTCTCTTTTTCGACCCCCTCCGTGCCCACGCGCATCCATTGCGGCTGGTCGTAGTGGTGCGTCGAGGGTTCGACGAGGGCGACGGCGGAGACCAGGTCGGTCTCGGCCAGCGCGTCGAGGACGGCGAGCCCGCCCTCTCCGCCCCCGAGGACGACGATGCGATAGGCCGAGGCGCGCTCTTCCGGCGTGGAGGACGGCGACGGCGAATCGGACGTGTTCATGGAAGGGGTGGCTGTAGGGAAACGACGGGGAGGGCGGTGCCCCCGGGGGCCTGGACCGGAGGCCCCGCAGGGACTCCGTCGTACGGGCCGCAGCGCCGTGAAGTGCCCGCAACGAAGCGCCCCTTCTTCGGGCGACCGACCCGCCCGTTCGCTAGGGGGTGGCAATCAGAATGGCGCTCGACTGCGGCCCCATCGTGTAGTGCCCCTGCTGGTCGAGGGGCTCGGCCTCCCGGAGCGGGGCAATGTCGTCGGGGGACGGGTACGAGGTGTCGGCCTTTCGGCGCCAGCACCGTCGGTCGGGGAGCGACGGCAGGACAAAGTCGACCGGCGTGGGCCCGGCGTTGAAGAGCAGGACGACGGCGATCCCCTCGTCCTCGGACAGGTAACACCCGAGCGCCCGGGCCTCCGGGTCCGCCCAGCGGAGCGGCTCTCCGTGGGGCCCGATCCACTGGAGGGCCTCGTCCGTGTAGAAGCCGGCGTGCCGGAGGGACGGCTGGGCCTTCCGGGCGGCGATGAGCTCCCGCACAAACCGATGGATATTGGCGTGCTCGTCGAGGCGGTCCCACACCCCCCATCCAATCTCGTTGTCCTGGCAGTACGCGTTGTTGTTGCCCCGCTGCGTCCGCCGAAACTCGTCGCCGCCCAGCAGCATCGGCACCCCGTGCGAGACGAAAAGCGTGAGGAGGACGTTCTTGACCTGTCGCGTCCGGACGGCGTTGATCTGCGGGTCGTCGGTGGGGCCCTCGGCGCCGTAGTTTCGGCTGTAGTTGGCGTCGGTGCCGTCCCGGTTGAACTCGCCGTTGGCCTCGTTGTGCTTCTCGGCGTAGCTGACCAGGTCGTTCAGCGTGAAGCCGTCGTGGCTCGTGACGTAGTTGATGCTCGACTCCGGCCCCTTGCCCGTGTGCTCGTACAGGTCGGCGCTGCCGGCGAGCCGGGACGCAAACGCCCCCAGCATGCCGGGATCGCCCCGCCAGAACCGGCGCACGTCGTCGCGGAAGCGGCCGTTCCACTCCGACCAGCGACGGGCGTGGAAGCTGCCGACCTGGTAGCCCCCCGCGGCGTCCCACGCCTCCGCGATCATTTTTACGTTGCGGAGGACGGGGTCGTGCGCAATGCGCTCCAGCAGCGGCGGATCGGCGAGCAGGTGTCCCTCCTCGTCCCGGCCCAGCACCGAGGCGAGGTCGAACCGAAACCCGTCGACGTGCATCTCCACCACCCAGTAGCGGAGCGCGTCCAGGATCAGGTCGCGCACGACCGGGTGGTCGGCCTTGACGGTGTTGCCGGTGCCCGTGTAGTCCTTGTAGAAGCGCCGGTCGTCCTCGAGGAGGTAGTACACCGCGTTGTCGAGGCCGCGCCAGCTGAGAGTCGGGCCCATCTCGTCGCCCTCCGCCGTGTGGTTGAACACCACGTCGAGGATGACCTCGATGCCGGCCTCGTGGAAGGCCTTCACCATGTCCCTGAACTCCCGCACCTGCTGCCCCTCCGATCCCGCGCTCGAGTAGAACCCGTTGACCGCCATGAACGCCGCGGGGTTGTAGCCCCAGTAGTTGCGGAGCGGGGCCCCCGTGATCGGGTTGTGACGGGACAGCTCGTGCTCGTTGAACTCCTGCACGGGCATCAGCTCGACGGCCGTGACGCCGAGGTCGTTCAGGTAGGGAATCTTTTCGATGAGGCCGCGGAACGTGCCGGGGTGGTCGACCTCGGCGCTCGGGTGGGCGGTGAAGCCCCGAACGTGCAGCTCGTAGATGATGGTCTCCGACCAGGGGCGCCGCTGGGGCCGGCGCTGCTCCCACCCGGTGCGTCGTTCTGTGACCACGCACTTGGGCGCCGACGCGGCGTTGTCCTCCCGCGAATACGACAGGTCCTGCTCCGGGGCCTCGGGGTCGACCCCCAGGGCGCGGCGATAGTCCCATTCGTCGAGGTGGGTGATGGCCGTCGCCTGCGGGTCCAGCAGCAACTTGTGGGGATTGAACCGGTGGCCGTCCTCGGGGGCGTAGGGCCCGTCGGCGCGGTAGCCGTACAGCTGGCCCGGCGCGAGGCCCTCGACCCAGATGTGCCAGAGGTCCCCGGTGCGGTGGTCCTCGGGCGCGAGTTCGAAGCGGTGCCGCGGCGCCGCGTCGGCCGCGTTGTCGTACAGCTCCAGCCAGAGGCAGGTGGCGTGGCGGCTAAACACGGAACAGTTTATTCCCCCCTCCCAGGCGTGGGGGCCGAGGGGAAGCGGAACGCCAACGTCCGTGGCGATCGACGTGTCGGACCGAGGGGCCGGGAGGGCGGCGGGAACGGAGGGCATACGACAAGGCTGTCAATCTCGGGGGGACTGTTCGCAAGGTACGCGACGACGAACGGCCTCTCCGACGGACATTTTCGCGTTCGGGCGTAGGGGGAACCCCGAGGCGACCTCCCCGAACGGAGCCTGCCCTCGAGGGGATCGAGTGCAGGCGAGTTCGTATCAGATTGTCGTTGCCCCTGGCGATCGACGCACTCGGGGCCGTCTACGCGTCTCCGGACGGAAAGACGCGTCCCGCGAGGACCGGCCCCTCCGCCCGGCTGATGACCTCTTCGGTGACGCTCCCGAGCATCGTTCGTCGCAGTCCCGAGAGCCCCCGCGTGGCCATCACCAACAGGTCCGTACGGGACGGGGCGGCGTCGAGGATGAGGGGGGCGGGATCCCCGTGGTGGACGATGTAGGTGACCTCGTGGCCGTCGGCCGTCAGCTCCGCCCCCCACTCTTCGAGGGCCTGCTCGGCACGCGCCTTGACCTTTCGGCTCGAGATTTTCGGCGACTCGAGCTCGTACACCGACGGCAGGCTCGGCGTCTCGACGACGTGCACCAGCTTGATCGGCGCCTCGTACAAGGAGGCGGCCCGACCGGCGTACCGAAGCGCCGCCTGCGAGGGCTCCGAAAAGTCGACCGGCGCCACCACCCGCTCCACGTCGGTCGTCTCGATCGGATCGTCGTCGTCGAGGGCGCGGGTGTCCAACACCGGGCAGGGCGCGGTACGCAGCACCTCCCGGGCCACACTGCCGAGGACGGCCCGCCGAAGCCCCCGGTGCCCCTGCGTGCCCATCACGATGAGATCGGTCTCCGTTTCCTCCGCGGTGCGTACGATCGACGGCGCCGCCGCCTGGCTCCGCGCCGCGTGGTAGCGGACCCGGTCGTCGGGCAGGTCGAGCCCGTACGCGTCCAGGGCGGCGCGAACGCCCTCTTCCAGCTGGTCTCGCAGATCGGCCATGAGCTCCTCCTCCCCGGCCACGGGGGAGGGGTCGCCCTTTACCATCGGACCGAGCGAGACTTCCCGGACGTGGACGATATGAAGCATGGCCCCCGTCCGCTGGGCCACGTCGACGGCGTAGAGAAGGGCCCGTTTCGAGGAGGGCGACGAATCGTACGGGAGCAA
>Ga0207753_1000776_pt1 | contig 11721 bp, 6 predicted proteins | sample PonA233FremontCA_2_FD_187273 | JGI IMG/M metagenome (GOLD analysis project Ga0207753, IMG submission 187273) | Salt pond sediment microbial community from Fremont, CA, USA - Pond A23 Sediment 3 (SPAdes) | ecosystem: Environmental > Aquatic > Non-marine Saline and Alkaline > Saline | place: USA...
CTTATAGTATTGAGAGAGCGCGAGAGAGCAGTAAAACTCCCGGCTTTAGCCGGGAGATACACGGACTCTCTCGACAGCCTTAGCGAAACAATTTGCTTGCCTCAAGGTGCAGTCTGTTGTCATACCGATAACCAAGGGTGACACTACTTGCTTTTGAAAATCTGTACCGTTGGGCTGACGGGAGTCTCGTGCGCAGAAATTTCTGCGTAGGCTAATGTCTGCGGAGGATACGTAAGACCTGAAGTGAGAGAACTTCAGGCAGGTCCTGTGAAACAGAAATTCTTTTCCGTGAGGAAGAATCCCCTCGATTCATCGAGGGGAGAAGTCAACCGTCTGGGGTTCTACCGAGCGCCTTTCATCAACCTCCGTGTCAATCGGCTGGCCCAAACGAAAAGTGTCCTCTCTTTTCGAAGTAGTGCATTCCTGCTCCCCATAGGACCGACGTGATACCGGCTCTGAGGACAGTTCCGGCCGACCACTCCGCAGGCAACGTCCCTATCCACTGCGGTGGCAATGCCCCCATCACAATTCCTGCGACCAGGTACAGCGGGAAGAACGCCCCAGCGAGGAGCCCAATTCGCTCAAGCGCCGATCCAGAGGCGAGGCGAGAACGAAATCGAGAGCGCAAGTTGAGAAGCGAGTCCAGCATCTCGAAGCCGAAGCTGCGTGTCGGTTGAAGCGGAGCCCCGTGCAGGTAGGAAGCCGAGGGCACTTCTTCGGGGACGGCCGCGAATCGGACTTCAGAGCAGATTTTCGGCTTCCTAGACGTCCGAGAGTGTGGTTTCACTGTGCCGAGCAGAGGAGCGTGATGCCCGACCAGTATGCTGCCCGCCCCGCGGCTGCCCTACTGGCAAAACAAGAAAAAAGAGTGGCGCGGGCGGTTCTGAGCGGTCTCGAATTTTCCGGCGACTCGTCAGCTCAACTCAGGAGCCAAGAGCGTCAGACCTGCAAGTGCCGACAGGGGGCCAACTACCATAAGCGTAGGATAGACCCAACGGTTCATTTGAACTACTGTCCTGGTGACGGCGACCACGCCCCCCAGAACGCGCATCTCTCGGCTCCAGCCCTCCCATGGCGGGGCCTATAGGTCAGAGCCTTCCGGACCGGTGGCCCTTGAACTGGTGTTCTCCAGGGGGGCTTTTCCCGAGTCGCCGTCTTGGGCGACGGCCTCCCGAATTGCCTGAGCCGTTGTCTCCCCGCTTCCGACCCCTCGGCTGACATTGAGGATCTGCCCGCCGGGACCTACCAGAATGGCTGCCGGAAGCCCTCTAATGTCAAACCGGCCCCGTAGCCTCTTCTGCAGTTCGCTTCCCTTTGGTACGAAGGCGTGGTTCCATGGCATCTCCCACTTTTCGGACCGGAACTGTTTCACAGCCTGCCGGGTGTCCCGCAGTGCAACGCTGAGGATGGTAAAGTCCTCGCCCCCATGCTTCCGGTAGGCCTCGTGGAGATGAGGCATCGCCTGAATGCAGGGCCCGCACCACGTGCCCCAAAAATCGATCAGGACGGTTTTGCCCTCAAAATCGCTCTCTGCAAAGGTCTCTGTCGAGTCCGAAAGCTTCGGAATCTGAAACTCCGGCAGCGTCTTTCCGGCCTCAATCTGGCTGTCAGGGGCAAAGAGACGCTTGGCCTGCTTGGCATAGGGGGACCCTTCATGCTCACTGGTGAGGTGCTGGTAAAACTGCTTTTGCGCCGTGTCGCGTCCGGCGGAGGAGGCGATCTGAAGGCCCCCGAAGAGAAATTCTGCCCGCACCTCTCGATCCGGGTGCTCGGTTCCCGCCTTTTGGAGAAACGCCAGCATCGAGTCGGCGCGCGTGTCGTTCGGGTAAGCAAGGCGGGCCGTCCGAAAGAACGCCTCGGCCACCCGGCCACGACCCGCCGAGCTGCGGTGCCGCGCCCAATGGCGCGAGGTCGGCCCCAGATCGGCTTGTAGAACCCGCCGCGCCTTCGCCGAATCGCCAGGCGCCAGGGCAATTCCGGCCACTTGAATCGTGTCCTGAGGCTGAGCGGTGGCCGAGTGCGCCCCTAGCCCTAGAAGCGTCAAACCGGCAGCCAGTAGCAGGGTGGCAAGTGTCGCGGAAGCAGGTGTCGCGGGGACACGTGCCGTGGGGACGAGAGAGTTAGTGCCAAGCACTTCTGAGTCTATGCCGAAATTAGTCATGGCCGTGTTGGTCCACAGTTCAAAAGAGCCGACCCGGCAAGCATTTCTTCCTGTGGGGAGGTGACCCTCCAGGAAAACATCTTCCGCTGAAGCGTCAGATCAGATCGGCCGGTCGACCTACTGGTTCAGGCCCTGATATAAACTGGAGAGCCAACGCGACGAGTCGCAAAGACGGCGCGCTAAGCTGACAGATGCAATCTTTTCCTCTCGAAGAGCAGGCTGTACCCGGCGCCTCCCCGGCAGTTCATTCCTTCAGGCCCCTGCCTGACTGTGGAGGCGAAGCGCACTCGCCAGCAACGAGAGAATCGGACGGTCCGTGGCTTGTCGCCTTTTGTTTCGCGAAGGCGAATCTCTCGATCCCGGAAGGAGAAATATCCTCATCCCTGACCTTCACGCGTGCGCTAACCCTGGCCCCAGTCTCCGGAAGTGCTCTCATCATCAGGCGGGTCCGGCCGCTCCGCTCATAGTCTGAACTCAAAACGCCTCCTGCTCTTCCGAGGAGAGTCGCTCAGGCGCGCCATTGCCGGAGCGGCCCGGCGGGAAAAGCCCCCTCCCTCCTGGCTTCTTTGATGAGGTGGGCGGACTGGTTGTAGGAGTAATTGCCGTCGCGGAGCGAACGCGAGCCCGAAAGACCGTTCGTGTAGAACGCGAAGACTCCCCCGGCTTTGCCTCAGAGGGGTACTCTTCGAGCAGCCGGGGGCAGAAGCCGGAGAAGAGTTCAATCGACGGTAAAGGTCTTCAGCATGCTCTTTCCATCGGGGTTAGGCACTTCAGCGATCCAGGCGTACTGCCCCGCTTCCAGATCCACAGTGAGATAGGTAGTCGAGCCGCCGGGCATGTCCTGGGCCCCTCCCAGGAACGTGGCCGGGGCCTCTCCGGCGAGACCGCCAGGAGCCGCCCAGTTCATCCACGCGCCCAGCGCGTCCATGTCCGTGCCGTCGCCGAGCCGGGCGAGATGGACGTCGTGACCCAGAAAGTGTGCGTAGGCCGTCTGGTCCGCAAAGGTGACCTCAACGGTGTGCTCGCCGGGTTCGCCGATGGCTCCGTCGACGGTAATTCCATCCTTACTGGAAACCGTCAACTGGAGAGAAGACTCCGGCGGCGCGCTTGCCCCGTTCGACGCGTCGGTCACCGTCAGTCCCTCGATCATTCCTTTGACCGAGTGGAAGGTCCCATCCTCCGTCTTGACGTAGCACTCGACCACGTACGTTCCCGGCTCCAGGTTCACCGTTGTCTCACTCGTCTCGTTCGACGAGGTAATCCCGGGACCGCCCACGAACGCTACGTCGGAGTACCAGGCGGGCAGCTCGAAGCCGGCATCCGGGAAGCTGGGATTTTCCCCGTTGATGTCGTCCATGACGTTCTGGAAGACCGGTACCACCTCGGCCTTGCTGTCTTCGACCGTCTTTTGGTCGCCGTCAACGGTTGGCATTTTCTCCAGGATGAGGAAGTGGGGTTGGTGCCCCTGATTGTCGAACCGGAAAGTCGTCCACCCAGAGGGCACCTCGTCGGTGGCAAGATCGAACAGGTGCTCGCCGGCTTCATGGTCGTGTACGGCGCTCACCTCGACTACGTCCGGCCCCTCGGGCTGGGCCGGTTGGTTGCTGCCACTGCTGTCGCACCCAGTGAGAACGAGGCCAAATGCAACTGCGAGCGTGAATAGGACATTTAACTTGGGCATAACAATCGTCGTATTATTGCATTGGAGTTGAAGGAAAGAAGCAAGGAATAGAGAAGGCCCGGCCTGCGAAGAGGCTTCCCAGACGAGAAGCGCGCCGCCGACCAGTGCCTCCTCACCTCTGGACCACACCAGATCGGGCACAATCTTCTCACGATGGACTCCGGATCTTCTTGTCTTCTTCTTTTCTTCAACTAGGAGGTGTAGTTGCCATGACCGATTCCTCTCCGGAGCGCGTCACGACGCTGCTCGCCCGTCTCCGCGAGGGAAAGGACGAGGCGGCGGGCGATCTCTTTGAGCAGGTGTACACCGAACTGCGACGGCGGGCCCACGGGCAACGGAAGCACTGGAAGGGAAATCCGTCGCTCCGGACCACGGCGCTGGCGCACGAGGCCTACCTCAAGCTTATAAGCCCCGAGGAGCAATCGTGGGAGAACCGGTCGCACTTCTTCGCCGTGGCGGCTAAGGCGATGCGCCAGGTTCTCATAAATGAGGCGCGGCGAAAGCGCGCCCAAAAGCGGGGTGGCGACGCGCCGGTCCTGTCACTGGAGGAGCTCCGCGAGGAACTGGGCCGGGATGTGGCCCTGACCGAGGAGCGGGCCGAGGTGCTGGTGGTGTTGGAAGAGGCCCTCGGGCAGTTGGAGGCAGAGCGACCGCGGGCGGCCCGGGTGGTGGAGTGCCGCTTTTTCGGGGGGATGACGATCGAGGAGACCGCTGAGGCGCTCGGGGTGTCCGGATCGACGGTGAGCCGCGACTGGAAGATGGCTCAGGCGTGGCTCTATCGGGAGATGAAGCAAATCCGAGGCGAGCAAGTGTCGGACGGCGACGATTCTTCGTAGCATGAGCTCTCCGGAGAAAGATGTCCGGCCGAAGAACATCCATCTCATGAAGAGCACGGGATATGCCATGACCGGTGAGCAGTGGGATCGGGTCGGGGGCATCTTCGAGGAGGCCCTGGCCTGCCCCGCGAGCGAGCGTGCCAGCTTCCTCAAGGAATCCTGCGGCGATCCGGCCGTCCGTCGAGAAGTGGCCTCGCTCTTGAAAACCGCCGACGAGGCGGAGGAGCTGTTCGACCAACTGATACCGGTGGTGCGGGAGCACCGAAGACCGCAGAAGGCTGGGTGGGGGACGAGAACCAAGAACGACCCGCTGGACCTAGAGGGCACGGAGGTCGGCCGCTACGCGGTCGAGAAGCATCTCGGGGGCGGGGGCATGGGCATCGTGTACCGGGCCCGCGACACTGAACTCGACCGTCCGGTGGCACTCAAGTTTTTGCCGCCCCATCTCGCGGCCCATCCGGAAGCCGAGGAGCGCTTTCTCCGGGAAGCGAAGGCGGCCGCGGCGCTCGATCACCCGAATATTGCCACCATCCACGAGATCGGGGAGACGGAGGCCGGGCGCCGCTTTATCGCGATGGCCTACTACGAGGGCGAAACCCTCAAGGAGAAGATGGCCTCCGAGGCCCCGCTGCCGCTGGAGGAGGCCCTGGAGTATGCCGCCCAAATCGCCGAGGGGCTTGCGCGAGCCCACGACGCCGGCATCGTGCACCGCGACGTGAAGCCCGCGAACGTGATGGTGACGGAGAGCGGCGGCGTGAAGCTGGTGGATTTCGGGCTGGCCCGTGTGGCGGATCAGTCGCGGCTGACCGAACCGGGCCGTCAGCTGGGCACGGCCGCCTATATGAGCCCGGAGCAGGCCGAGGGAGACGAGGTCGACGCCCGGACGGACGTATGGGCCCTGGGCGTTCTGCTTTACGAGATGCTTGCGGGCGAGCGGCCGTTTTGCGGGGAGCGGAAAGCGGCTGTTCTCCATTCGATTTTGCATGAGGAGCCGACGCCCCTGCATGAGCACCGAAGCGAGGTGCCGGCGGCCCTGGCGCAGATCGTCATGCGCTGCCTGCAGAAGGCCCCGGAGCAGCGGTACGAGTCGGCCGGAGAGCTGCTCGACGATCTGCGCGCCGTACGGAGCGGCGAGGCCCCGCCTCACGCCGAGGCCCCAGCGACGGACGACGCAGACCCGCAGGATCGGTCCATCGCCGTGTTGCCGTTCGACACCATCGGCGCCACGGAGGCCACGGCCTTCACCGACGGCATCCACGGCGACCTGCTGACGCAACTCTCCAGCCTGTCCGGATTTCAGGTCATCTCGCGCACCTCGGTCCGCCAGTACCGTGACTCCGAAAAGCCGGTCCGAGAAATCGCCCGGGAATTGGACGTACAGTGGATCCTGGAGGGCGAAATCCAGGAAGCCGGCGGCCAGGTGCAGGTCAACACCCGACTGATAAATGCCCAGGCGGACCAGCAGGTGTGGGCGCGGGACTACCGGCGCGACCTCACCGCGGAGAACCTCTTCGACATCCAGGGCGAGCTCACGGAGGAAATCGCACATTCCCTGAAGGCCGAGCTGACGCCGGAGGAAAAACGGCAGGTTGAGCATCGCCCGACCGAGAATTTGGCCGCGTACCGCCTCTGCGCGCAGGGCCGGAAGCACCTGGATCAGCGCACCGAAGACGGGATTCGCCGAGCGTTTGACTGCTTCCAGCGCGCCATCGAGCAGGACTCGGAGTACGCACTGGCCTGGGCCGGGCTCACCGACGCGCTCTCCCTGTTTGCGTTCTACGGATTCACGCCGCCCGACGACGCGCCCGATCCGATGGACACGGCCCAGCGCGCCGTGGACCTCGATCCCAAGCTTGGGGAGGCGCGCACCGCGCTCGGCATTCAGCACGCCATCCGCCACGAAGGTCCCGCGGCGCTCCGGGAGCTCACCCGCGCCGTGGAGTTGGCGCCCAGCTACGCCGAGGCGCACATCTGGCTCACCTGGGTTTCGGTGTGTCTGGGTCGTCCAGAGATGGGACTTCCCCCGGCCAAGCGGGCCGTCGAGCTCAATCCGCTGGCGCCGGCCATCCGCGTGTACCTCGCCGAAAATTATCTGGCGAACAACAACCCGGACGACGCGCTTCGCGAAGCCCGACGCGCCCGCGAAATCCAGCCGGAGTACGGACTCACGCACTTTATGGAGGGACTCGTCCTGCACCACAAGGGACGGTCCGTCGCTGCGGCCTCCTCGCTACAGCGGGCGCAGTCTCTGGTGTCGTCCCGAGGAACGCCGACGCACGCCGAAATCCAGGCCGCCCTTGCCGTCACGCACGCCGCCGCCGGGGACGCCCCGCAAGCCCGCGAGCACCTCCGTCAGATTGACGAGGCGACCGCGCCGTTCTCTGCTGGTCTTGCGCAGGCGGCGCTCGGCAACGTCGACGCGGCCGTCGAGGCATTCGAGCGGGTGGACAACTGGGGATCCCCTGAGACCGAGCACCTCCGCTACTTCTTCCCCGACGTGCTCGGGCCCCTTCGCGACGACCCGCGCTACGAGGCGCTGATCCGCGGGGTCAACCAAGCGTGGGGGCTGGAGCCGGACGGAGGCCTGCCCGAAAAACGCTCGCCGACCAAGTAGTCCTTGGCGAATCGGGCTTGTCTGCGCGTCAGGGCACGTTCTCCGACCGCACCGGGAGCACGAGCTTGCTCGGACGGTCGGGGCCGAGGTGCAGCTTTACGGTGGCCATCTGGGCATCCTCGACGGACTCCTGCATCACCGGACCTCCGGAGTTGTAGTTCTTCTGCCACGCCGGATCGTTGAGCGGAGCGATGACGAGACGGATGCGGCTGCCCGCCTGAATCCGGCGCGCGGTCCACCAGAACGTGTCGAACCGGTAGCGCTCGACGCGGCCGGGCTCGGCGAGGGCCGTCGTGTCGACGCCGTGGCGGTGGCGGGCACGGAGGTGCGTGTTGCCGAGGTAGATCGTCTTCCCGGTGGGCCGGACCTCGTAGACCCAGGCGGCGAGGTCGGTGTCCGGCACGTCGAGCTCGATCCAGGCGTCGAGGCGCATCTGGCCCGTCAGCTCGAGGGACGCCTCCACCGGCGGGCTGTGGTAGATCAGTGTGGGCCCCTCCAGGAACGCCGCGCCCGGGGCAGTGAGGCTGCGCTGCATGGACTGTAGCGTCGCAAGGTCCGCCGTGTCGCGGGGGTTGTAGACGTACCGGTCGGTGTCACTCGACGCAGGCGCCTGCGGCGTGAGCTGCCCGGCGTCGAAGGGATCACTCGGGTTGGTGTCCGGCGATTGGAGGTAGAATGTCCGCGACGTGTCGGCGACCGCCTCCAGCGACGGCGCGGTCCGCCACCGGCCGGCGCCCATCACGTAGTAGACGACGCGATCCTTCAGCATCGGCGGCTTCGCGCCGTCTCGCAGTGTCCAGTCGTACCACTGCCGGTGGAGGCGATTCATGTCGATCGCGGCGGTGTCGGCAAAGGTGAGGCCGCGGAGCTCCGTCGCCGGATCGCGCGTCCCGCCGTGGCTCCAGGGGCCCATCAGCAGGTAGTGCTGCTCGGTTCCTCGCTCAATGCCGTGCTGCATGTGCCTCCGGTAGTGGCGCAGCGCCCCCGGCTGGTCGGCGTCGAAGTGGCCGGTCACGGTGAGGAGGGGCTGATCCAGCGCGCGGTAGTCGGCCGAATCGGAACTTAGGGCCCGCCAGTGGTCGTCGAAATAGGGATGTTCGATCCACTGCTCGAAGGTCTCCTGGGCCCGGAGCGACAGCCCGGCGATCTCGTCCAACGCCGAAAAGGGGCGGCCCGACGTGTGGAGCTCCCGGAACGCCTGCTGCCAGTAGCGACCGTCCCGAAACAGGGACTGCTGGGAGGCGCGTCCCTGGGTGAAGGTGAGCCACCGGGCGATGTAGGTCGGGACAATGCCGTGATAGACGGGGACGTCCCGGCCCGGGTACAAGGCTGCGGTCGGCACCGCCGTGCGGAGGGGATCCGGGTCCTCCCCAAGCACCTGCCACTGGACCATCCCGCGGTACGACCCGCCACGCATCCCCACCTGCCCATTGCTCCAGGACTGATTGGCAATCCACCGGACCACCTCGGCCCCATCCGCGCCGTCCCCGACCATCGGCCGAAACGTGCCCTCCGATGCCCCGCGGCCCCGCACGTCGACGTTGAGGTACGCGTAGCCACGGGGGGCGAAGTACCGCCCGTACTCGTGCGCGTCGTCAACGGTGTAGGGCGTCATCGACAGGATCGTCGGGCGGGCGCTATCCGATGCCGGACGGTAGAGACGACCGTGGAGCTCGGTGCCGTCGCCGACCGGGATCATCAGGTCGGTGATGGTGATGGAGGCGGCCTTCGACGCCGACCGCTGTGCGTCGGCCGATCGGGAAACGAGAAGCGCTCCCACCAGCAAGCCGGCGAGTGCGACGACGAGCGCGGCACGCAACGGGCGATTGAAGTGAGGGGAATGGTCGGTTGAGGTTACTCGCATGGGTTCGGGGGACTTGGGTGTGAGCGAAACCAAGGATTCGGACGGCGTCGGTCGGGATGGCGACCCGACCGAAGTTGGGACGCGCGGGAGCGGCCTATCCGCTCAGTTCCCACTCGAATCGCTCCGCGTCTTCATCGCGGGCCTCCTGCAGCACGAATCCCGTCAGCAGGAGGACAGACAGAGAGGGACGGGTCGCTTTCCCTACTCTCGCTTGTCAAACCAGACATCCCGGGTCCGCAACGCTGAGGCGTAGTATCCCGTAATGAGCCCGACCTTGTTGCGCTCAAACTGAACTTGGATCTCTGCTTCTTCCGCCTGAAAGGTGTTCTCTTCCCCTGGCGTAAACCGAAGCGTCCCGTGCCACCGGTGCTGGGCTACAAGCTGGCTGTCCTCGACGGCAAACGTGTAGACCGTCTCGAGCTCCGGGCTGTAATACCGCCCGGCAAACGTCCGAAGCTCCGCTGCACTCGGGGTCCAGGGCTGGACCGGGCGAAGGGGCGTGTCTCCGACGGACGTCCGAAGCGTAGCTTGGGTTACCTTTCGCTCCGGGCCCAAATGAAAGATCACCTGAGCGGTGCTCCCTTTTGGCTGAAAGAGAGTGTCGGAACGGGCGATAAGAGGTTCCCCCTCCACGAAGAGCGTACCGTCCTTTTGCTTGAGGGTGTAAACGGTGCCGTCGTCCGTTCGGTACTTGCCTGCATACCGGCGGAGCAAGGTCGAATCGACATCCGCACCCCCCTTCGCCCGTGCCCTCTCCGACTTCGGATCCATGTGCTCTCCAAAGGCGATCTCGGACACCTTCTGTGCTGCCCCCGCTGCGCCCACGCCGTCGTAGTTGCTCATAACAACAACACCGGCCTCCAGCGCAGGATAGTAGCTCACCTGAGCCAGGTACCCAGCGTGAGCACCGCCGTGCTGAAGACGCTGAAGGCCCCGGTATTCATCGTTGAAAAGACCGAGCGCGTAGCTTGTCGTATCGCCGGAGGTGAGCACGAATGGTGTCTGGAAGCGCTCCTGCACGGCCTGCCCCCCAATCTCCGCGGCCTCGAAGTTGCGAGCCCATCTCGCCAGGTCGCCGACCGTCGTAAAGACCTCTGCGGCCCCAAAAATTGATCGGTTGCTGGCCTCTTGGATATACCCCCCGTGCTCAGCATCCGTGTAGGAATCGGCCGCCTTGGGGATCACCTGTCCCACCTCCCGCTCAATCGAGGTCTGCTTCATCCCCAGCGGGCGGAAGACGTTTTCTTCCATCCACTTCGCAGGGGCTTCTCCAGTGACCTGCTCCAGTACGTCTGCCAGAATGACGAAGGCCGTGCTGTTGTACTGAAACGTTGATCCGGGCGAAAACTCGAGTTTCGGCTGCCGACGAACCACGTCGAGGGCCTCTTCGCGCGGAAGATAGTCCTGGCCGGGCACCCGGCCTGCCAGGTATAGCGTGCCGTAGGCTTCTCGGTACCCGCTGGTATGGGTCAGCAGGTGCCGCAGGGTGACCGTCTCGCTGAACTTCGGCCAGTCGGGCAGGTGCTCCCGAACCGGATCCTCCAAGGACAGCGCTCCTTGCTCCGCAAGAAGCGCAAACGCAAAGCCCAGGAACTGCTTCGATGCCGAACCGATGTTGAAGCGCGTTTCCGGGGTAATTGGAATTTGATGGGCGAGATCGGCCATGCCATAGCCTTTGGCGAAGGTAACCTCTCCGTCCTGGAATACCCCGACCACCGCCCCAGGCGAGTCTTCTCGGTCGTACTCGGCCATCAGGGAATCGACCTGCGCCTCCAGGGAGTCGGTCGATTGTGCCTGGGTGTTCTGGGGCCAGGCGCCGACGGGCCCCAGCGCGCCGACCAGCAGGCCGGCGAGGGCGATGATGAGTGCCGTGTGCAAATAACTAAGCAAGCCAGCGGACTGCGCCCGTGTAGAACGCATGGTGGTAAGAAGCTTTGTTGGCAAGTGAAGACGACAATGAGCAAGGAGGGTCGCTCGATCGGAGTGATGACTGGCTGGAGATCCGGACACATCGGTCACGGCCGGCTGCTACTTCGTGTAGCGCTCCGGAATCGGCGCGTCCTCCCGTTCCGTGTGCCACAGGAGACTCATGATCCACCACCGGTCGCCGTCGTACCAGAGCTGAAAACTGTTGATGCCCCGTTCGACCGGCTCCGGGCCCTTCGCCGAGTGGATCGACTCGTAGGTGGAGAAGACGTGCGCGATGTCCCCGAAACGCTCCGTCTCGGCGTGGATCTCCCGTTCCACAAAGCCGTCTTCAATCATCTGCCGAACCTGTCCTTTCGCTCCCTTGACGTACTCCTCCATGGTGAAGGCCCGGTACCCAGCGCCTCCGCCCTCAACGCGACGGGTTGGGATCACCCGCGCCTCGGGTAGAAACAGCGACCGGAGCCGGTCCCACTCGATGCTATCCTTTTCTGCCACGGAGATCACATCGTACGCGGCGTCCACGATGGCGTCGGGGCTCTCCACGTCGGCCGAGTTGGCATCGGGGCGTTGCCGGTATCGCGCCGGCACCGAGGCCTGAGTACCGGCGGGGGAAAGGGTGAGCGGCCATGAGCGGCC
>Ga0207753_1000777_pt1 | contig 11716 bp, 10 predicted proteins | sample PonA233FremontCA_2_FD_187273 | JGI IMG/M metagenome (GOLD analysis project Ga0207753, IMG submission 187273) | Salt pond sediment microbial community from Fremont, CA, USA - Pond A23 Sediment 3 (SPAdes) | ecosystem: Environmental > Aquatic > Non-marine Saline and Alkaline > Saline | place: USA...
GTTGAGTTCGTGGCCCTGATCGCGGCGCTCGCGGTCTTTCAGCCGATCGTGGGGCGCGCCAGTGACCGAATGGGGCGCAAGCGGTTCATCCTCCTCGGGCTCTTGGGACTTGTCCCGACGACGCTGCTTCAGGGCCTCGTGGATGCCCCCTGGCAGATGATCGTGGTGCGCATGTTTCAGGGGGGCGCCGGGGCTCTGGTCTTCGCGCCCGCACTTGCGCTGGCGGGGGACCACACGACGCAAGGGCAATCGGGCGCCCAGCTGGCGGTTCTAACCGTCGCGTTCGGGCTCGGGATTGCCGCGGGGCAGCTGACGGCCGGGTTCTTCGTGCAGTTCGGGTTCGTGGTGCCCTTTGGCATTGGGGCATTGCTGGCGCTCGGGGCCGCCGCGATGGTGGCGCGAGAGGTGCAAGAAGCGGAGCGGACCCCGCGGGCGGCATGACGGGGAAAAGTCCTCCGGGGGAAGCGGGGGAAGAGCGACCTTCGAGAGACGGGCGGGCACGTCACTTATGCGGCCTCAGGATCGTATCCCGACTCTGCGGATGGTCGGTGCATCGGCCCGGCCGGACGCAGAAAAACCCGCCCCGAGGTCGTCACGGACTCGGGACGGGGAGAAGGGCGTAAGACCAGTATGCAATCGGGGCGAGGCTACTCGTCCTTCTCTTCCAGCAGGAGATCTTTCAGTTTCTCGAACTCGTCCCGCTCAAAGGAGAGGCTGTACTTTCCGGGGTCCTTGTCTTCGCCCACTTCGGTGAGGGGCTCCACATCGGAGGTTTGAACGACCTCGATGAAGTCTTCCACCTCCATCTCGAAGGCACCGGCGAAGTCCTCAGCCGTCGCGGCGTAAATGCCACCGTACGACTTGATCTCGCCGGTCGAAAAGTCTTCGGCGTCTTGGGGCTTGAAGCTGACTCCACGCATAGGGCTGAGTGGGGTTGATGGTCGTCATCGAGAACCTGTCAGGTACACCCACGCAATTGGTTGGAACCAAAAAAGTTTCCCCACCCGTGGGGATCCACATCGCTCCGAGGAGGCCCGACCGCCCACCCGGGCAGGGTTCACATTTTGAATCCGCTTCTTTACATTTGAAGGGTCCCAAGACTTATCACGGATTACAACGCCCCATGCTTTCCATCCGACGGATTCTGTGGCCGACCGATTTTTCCTCGGGGGCCGACCGCGCGTTTCCCCACGCCGCGGCCCTCGCGTCCTGGCACGAGGCCGAGTTGCACGTGCTCAATGTGAAGGGGGAGGGCGCCGAATCGGAGGGGGACGCCGGAATTCCGATCTCCCACGCCGACCTGACCGATCTTCTTGAGGCCGAGGGGGATCCCCCGCAGCACGTGGACGTGGAGGCCCTCTCCCTCGTGCAAGAGCAGCGGACGCACGATTCGCCCCCGGAGGCGATCGTGGAGTACGCCGAGGACGAGGACGTGGACCTCATCGTGGCGGGCACCCACGGGCGCCGCGGCCTTCAGCGCCTGCTGATTGGGAGCGTGGCCGAAGAGGTGCTCCGCACGGCGCCGTGCCCGGTGCTGACGGTGCGCGGGGGGGAGGACATCGCCCCGGCGTGGGCTGTGCGCAACATCCTGGTCCCGGTTGACTTCTCGGACGCGTCGATTGAGGCCCTCCGCCACGCCAAGGAGCTGGCCCTCACGTACGGCGCACAGATCACGCTGCTTCACGCCGTGGAGGAGGTGGTGTATCCGTCCGCCTACGGGGTGGAGCCCGCTAATTTGCCCGGCCCGCAGGTGATTGACCGGGTGGAGGAGAGCCTGGCCAACCTGGCCCGTACCGAGATCGGGTACGAGCACGTGGTGGTGGACGCCCGGGTGGGATACGCCCCGTCCACCATTCTCGACTACGCCGAGTCGAACTCGGTGGACCTCGTGGTGATTGCGACCCACGGCCGGACCGGCCTTGAGCGCATGCTGCTGGGCAGCGTGGCGGAGCGCGTAATCCGGCGCGCGGCCGCCCCGGTCTTCAGCGTGAAGTCGTTCGGCAAGTCCCTGCTTCCCGAGCCCACCGAGTCCTAGCGTCGCCTGTGCCGCAGTTGTTAATGTCGACATGACGCCTCGTCGCATCCTCGTTCCCACAGATTTCTCAGCCAGTGCCGGGGCGGCGCTCGACCACGCTGTGGCCCTGGCCGATCGGTTTCGAGCGCCGCTCTTCCTGCTCCACGTCGTGCCAGAAACAAGCTCGGACCCCTACGGCCTTGGCGATGCAGAGCTGCAAATCGACCGGCTTAAGGAGCAGGCCGAGGCGGCGGCGCAGGCACAGCTCGCCGACTTGGCCCCCGATTTTGCGGCGCAGGAGGTGCAGACGGACGTGGTTCAGAACCCCCAGGGCGGAGTGGTCGACGCCATCGAGGAGTACGTGGTCGAGTCTGCCATTGACCTGATCGTGATGGGCACCCACGGCCGCCGAGGGATCGGGCGCTTAGTGCTAGGAAGCGTCGCGAACCGACTGATTCGCCGCGGCGTGGCGCCGGTCCTGACGGTTCGCGACTCCGGCGGAGAGGCGCGCACGGCGGAGCCGGTGGCGTACGAGAACGTGCTGGCCCCAATCGACTTCTCGGACCATTCCCGCCGTGCCCTCCGGGTGTCAAAAGCGGTGGCGTCTCGGTTTGGGGCCACACAACATCTGCTGTTCGTGGCGGAGAAGCGGGTGCTGCCCACGTTCAGCGATACGGGCATTCCGGGGGTTGGCGTCGTGGAGATGGACCCGGAAATCGTGGCGAACGCCGAACAGGCCCTCGACGAGCTCAACACCACGGTCGGTGGCCCGGAGGTGTCGACCGTGTCTCACGTCGAGGAGGGGGACGTGGCACAGACCATCGTGGACTTTGCGGACGACCACGAGACCGACCTAATCGTCATGGCCACCCGTGGGCTCTCGGGGATCGATCGGTTTGTGCTCGGAAGCAATACTGAGCGTGTGGTCCGAACTGCCTCGTGCCCGGTCCTCACGGTTCCTGCGTCCGCGGAAGACGACGACTAACCCCATTCTCCCTTCACTCAACCGGTGTTCGGATGCTTGACGACGAGTCCCTTGACGAATTGAAAGTAGCGGTCCAGTCGTGCGACGATGCGCGAACGGCCCTCGCCGATGCCCTACGCACGGCCGATGCCGAGGACGATCCGCTCTCCGACCCTTCCATCCTCGCCCCCGTGGGAACGGCCCTCGCGGAGTGGCGAGACGCGCAGGAGCAGTTCATGGCGGCGGTAACGGCGGCCGGGGCGTCCGACCCGGCGACCGCGGCGTTGCTGCTCAAGACCAACCACGGCGTTGATGCTTCGAACGCGCGGTGTGGCCTTCCGGGGACGGACGTTGAGGGGGCCGATCAGCCGTTTCCCCTGGACCTGTCCGGCGCCCAGGGCATGCTCCTCACCCAGGCAGCGACGGAGCACCTGGAGTAGAGCTCTCTCGGAGAACGATTATCCGTGGAGGGCATCCCGGAGGTCGCGGGCGGCGGCCGCCGCCGCGTCGGTGTAGTCGGGCCCCTCGGAGGCGTAGAGGATGCTCCGGCTCGAATTGACCAGCACGGGGCCCGTATCGGTCGCCGCGGCGTCCATCACGGCCGCGGCGTCGCCCCCCTGCGTCCCCACGCCGGGGACGAGGAAGGGAAGGGCGGGCGCGTCGGCACGAAGGGTTGCCAGGGCGTCGGGCGCGGTCGCCCCCACCACGAGCCCGGCCTCGCCCGCTCCGTCGTCGGCCCAGGTGCTCACCTTGCGGGCCACGTGACGATAGAGGGGATCGTCCGGGCAGGTGCACGCCTCCTGGACGTCGACCGCCCCATCGTTCGACGTGCGGGCAAGAACGAACGTGCAGGTGCCCTCATGCTCCAGGAACGGCGTCACGCTGTCGTGGCCGAGGTACGGCGAGACCGTGCAGGCGTCGAGTCCTAGTTCGTCGTAGAGGGACGCGGCATAGAAGCGCGCCGAGTGCCCGATGTCGCCCCGTTTGGCGTCCCCGATGACCAGGCAGTCGTCCGGGATGGTCGCCACGACCTGATCCAGCACCGTCAGCCCGGCGGGGCCCAGCGCCTCGAAGAAGGCAAAGTTTGGCTTGAACGCGCAGGCGTAGGGGGCGGTCGCCTCCACGATCGATGCACAAAAGGTGCGAACGGCCTCTGTCCGGAGCCGCCCGTCGTGGAAGGACGGAGGAAAGCGGGCCGGCACCGGATCGAGGCCGACACAAACCGCGGTCTCTTTCTCGGATTGGAGGCGTCGAAGACGGGTGGAGAAAGAGGTAGACATGAGGGCGCACCGCGGAAAAACCAGTCGACAGAATAGGATGCCCAAACGTAGGGGACGGTCTCGCTCCGTGCAACCGCTCGTCGCGTTGGGCGACGGAGTTCTGCGATCTTTCAGTTTACGAAGACGCGGAAAGGAGCAGAGAATTCTGATTCGGGAAAATGTGGCACAGGAACCGAAGCCGCGTGCGATATTACCATTGACTGCCTGTTTTGGAAGCCCTTTCACGTTGACCGGTGCGGGACCTCATTCCCGTGGAAACGTTGCTCCGGGCCGACGTAGAACCCTTCCGGGCACACGGACACTCGCCACTTCCCCTCCACAAACAAATCATTCCGACCACGTCATGGCAGATCGAGGACTCAGCGACATCAAAGGGGTTTCGGAAGAGGATCAGAAGATGATCCAGAACATCGAGGCCATGATGGGCCCGGAGCCCGAGGACATGGGGTTCATCAAGAATGCCTTCTGGGGGCGCTTCCGGGGCGATCTGGTGTTTCCGTATCCGCAGGAGGGGGAGGAGGAGCGTGAGCGCTGCGACGCGCTACTGGAGGAGCTCGAGGAGTACCTGGAGACCGAACACCCCCGCGTCGAGATTGACCAGGAGCAGTACATTCCGGACTGGGTCATCGACCGACTGTTCGACATGGGGGTGATGGGCATGATCATCCCGAAGGAGTACGGCGGCCTCGGGCTCGGGGTGACGAGCTACAACCGCGTGTTGGAACTGATTGGTCGCTACTGTGCATCGACGGCCGTGATGGTGTCCGCCCACCAGTCGATCGGGTGCAAGGCACTCGTCATGTTTGGCACGGAGGAGCAGAAGGAGAAGTACCTTCCCATGGTGGCGCAGGAGAAACTGAGCGCCTTCTGTCTCTCGGAGCCGAATGTGGGGTCGGACGCCGCGGCGCAGGAATCCTTCTCGGTGAAGACGGACGATGGCGACTACGTGCTGAACGGGGAGAAGAAGTGGTCCACCTCCGGGGCCATGAGCGGGCTGTTCACCGTCATGTGCAAGAACATGGTGCCCAACCCGGACACCGGGGAGCTGGAGCAGAAGGGAGTGAACGCGCTCATCGTGACGCCGGACATGGAGGGGGTCGAGATTTTTGAAAACAACCGCGCCAAGACGGGCATCCGGGGGACGTGGCAGGCCCGATTCCGCTTCAACGACGTGCGGGTGCCGAAGGAAAACGTGCTCCACGAAGAGGGATCGGGCCTGAAGGTGGCCCTCTCGTGCCTCAACTACGGCCGCTGCACGCTCAGTGCGGGCGTGACGGGGGCCGCGAAGGCCGCAAAGGAGCAGGGCATCAAGTGGGCCCAGACCCGATACCAGTTTGAGCGCCCGCTGGCGGACTTTGAGTTGGTGCAGCAGAAGATTGCCCGCATGTCGGCGGTCACCTACGCGATGGACGCCATGCTCTACATGATGACGGGCCTCCTCGATCGGGGAGAGAAAGACATCATGGTGGAGACGGCGATCACCAAGGTGTTCTGCTCCGAGTTTGGCTGGAAGGTGATCGACGAGGCGATGCAGATTATGGGCGGGGAAGGCTACATGACCGAGCACGAATTGGAGCGGGCCTGGCGCGACAACCGCATCCACAGCATCGTGGAGGGCTCCAACGAGGTGATGCAGTCCTTCATCTTTGCGTACGGCGGCAAGCAGCTCGCCGAGAAGATGGTGTCGATCCAGGAGGCCCTGCTCTGGGACACCGACGAGTCGGTCGGCGAGAACCTGACGCGCATCTTGACGGCCGCCACCACGCCGGCCGTCCTGAAGAAGGCGCTGCCCATGGGCGCGCAGCTGTTCCTCGGCCTGAAGCCGGGCGCCCCGGAGGTGCAGGGCGTCCACCCGGCCCTTCAGGAGCAGGCCGACACGCTTGCCCGGCTCATTCAGAAGCATTCCCACTACTTCAAGCTCGTGAGCAAGTGGGAGCGCGAGGACGTGGTGAAGCACCAGGCCCAGCAGGCCCGCGTGGCGAACAACGCCATCTATCTATTCGCCCTGACGTCGTCCCTCTCCAAGATGGACGACCAGCTCCGCTCCGGGGAGTTTGGGCCGGAGTTTGAGCGCGATCGGGCCGCCTTTGAGTATCTCTTCGAGTGGTTCGACCGCAAGATCCACCGCAACTTCGGCGAGATGCGCGACAACGCCGACGAGAGCATGCGCGAAGCGGCGGAGGCGGCGCGTGCCCACAGCGACACGCTCCCGAATAAGGAGTTTTACATCCACGAGGGAAGCCCGCTCGGGCGAGACGCGGGCAAGCAGCCGCCCCACGAGCACATCCCGCAGTTCGACGGTGAAGGGGACGACCCCCGCAAGGCGGACCGCGAGCCGGGCGAGACCTACGATCTCGATGTCGACGAGGTGGTGGACGAGATGAGCGAGCCTGTAGACCGCGGCGACGGCGCCCCGGAGGAGTCGACGCCGACTCCGGACCGGGACGACGCCTAATCGGCCTCGCTCCGCTTCTTTTGCCGGACACGGATCGCGCAGCGTCAGGAGGGCTCCTGGCGCTGCGTTTTTCTTTTGTGCTGCCGGAGAGCGACAAGCCATTTCTCCCCCCATGGTTTTCGGTTGGGCGAGCGCGATTCTGTAGATTGGGGACGTGTTGTCAGGGCCTTCATGCTCAGCGGGACGACGCCACCGCCTGCAGGGAGAAGCGTTGCGTAACACTGCAGGACATCCGAATCGTCCCACGAGTTCGTGCATTTGCGTAGTTCCAACCGACGTCCTCACTGACGACCCGATCGCACATCGCATGCAGTCGCTCTATCTCGTCTACCTCGATCGCCACCACCTCGGGGACGACCTCTTCCTGAAGTCCCTCGCCCAGCAGTTGTCCGACGCGGGGACTCAAGCCCCTCCGTGCCTGCTCGTCCACGGCAGCGGGGAGAAGGTGGAGCGCACCCTCGAGGCCCGCGGGCATTTCCCGGAGCGCACCGACGGTGTGCTCCACGTAGAGACCGAGGAGCAGCGGCGGCTCGTGGAGCGGGCTCTACGGGAGGTAAACCAGGAGATTGTGGCGACCCTGACCGACGAGGTGGTCTCGACGGTGGGCATTCAGGGTGTGGACCGGGGGCTGCTCCAGATGCCCTCGGCGGACGAACCGCTGCGGGCCGCAAACGTGGGCTGGGTCTCGGCGCTACTCAAACAGCACGTCGTTCCGGTCGTCTCGGCCCTCGTGGAGGCCCCGGACACGGGGGCAGTGCGTGAGGTGGGCACGGAGGATGTCGTGCGCGCGCTGGCGGAGGCGCTGACGGACTCCTTTGAGCCGGTCGCCTGTGTGCTCTCGACCGCCGACGCCGCGGGGCTTCCCGACGGGGACGGGGCGGTGCTGGGGGAGGCGGGCCCGGAGGCCCTAGACGAAGGCCCTGTGCCGGAGCCGGACGCCGCGCGTCGACTGGTGGAGGCAGGGGTGCCGGTTATGGTCACTAGTCTGTCCGGGTTGTTCGCCGGGGCCACGCCGACGGGCACGCGGATCCATGCATAGCGCGAATCCAGGCACATCCTGCCTCGCATCCTTGAACCTTTTGACAAATCAGACGCGGAGGGAGGGGGCGCCGTGGTCCCGGTCTGATCCGGCTTGACAGCGGCTGAGGGGGCTATTATGTTCTTGCTGCATAATCACGCCATTCGCATCCAAATCTTGAGGTCATCGCATGAGCACATTTGACGAACGATACTCTGAGCTAACCGACACCCTCGAAGGCGCCGAGGAGGACTTGATGAAGTTCTACGAGAAAGGCAACAAGGCGGCCGGCACGCGGGCACGGAAGAGCCTGATGAAGCTCAAAAAGCTGTCCCACGAGATCCGGCAGGAAATTCAGGACATTAAAAACAACGAGCTGTAAAGCCGTCTCGCCCGGGCCCCGTCCAGCACGACCCCGTTTCGAGAACCGGGGAGGTTGATGGGGCGGGCCCGAGGCGGAGTCCATTGACGTTCGTTGTCGCGGAAGAAGCCCTTGCTCTTCGTCAGCAAGGGCTTTTTGCGTATGAAGACATCTGTTCACATCCGTCTGAGAAGCCTTCGGGCGCGAGCCATCACGCCTTCAATTCTCTTCGTTCCGATGCCGATTCGAATCTTCCTCTGTGCGTTTGCAATCCTTAGTTTAGGCGTGGTCGGCCACGCCGTCTCGGCCCAACCCGGATTGCCCTCCATCCCCAACCCGCAGGAGAGCCCGACCTCCGACACGGCCGACGCGGAGTGGGACTCTGAGCTGACCGGCAAAATTTCGGTGTCGCAGGCCGCATACCGCAACTGGCAGGAGGGAGGACTCAACTCGCTGGCCTTCACGACCTCACTGGATGGCGCCACGGAGCGGAAGGGCGAACGGTGGGCGCAGTCGTACAGCGCCCGGTTCGCCCTTGGCTATATCGACCAGGAGGAGCAAGAGCTTCGGAAGTCGGAAGACCGGATTCGCCTTCAGGCCAACCTGCAGTATCAAGGAGACGGGTTCTTCAAGCGCTTCAACCCGACCCTGGCGGGCGACCTGCGGACGCAGTTTGCCCCGGGCTTTGACTACTCTGGGAACCCGTACACGGACGACTTTCCCGACAACCCTCGGGCCGGCCGGGAGCCGCCGGTGCGCATCTCTTCGTTCTTCGCGCCCGGCACCCTCACGCAGTCCGTCGGCCTTACCTACAACCCGCTTGAGCAGTTGTCGCTTCGCTTCGGGGCCGCCTCGAAGCAAACCATCGTCACGAATCCGGACTTCCGGGTCCTGTATGGGGTCGACCCCGACAATTTGATGCGGGTTGAGGCGGGAGGCCAATTTGCCGCGACGCTCGACCAGGACATCACTGAAAACATTCGGTACCGGTCGCAACTGGATGTCTTTTTTGCGGTCAACCAGCTTGAGAATCCGCCCGACATTATCTGGGAGAACGTGGTGAACCTGCAGGTTAACGACTGGATCAGCACCGACCTTCAGTTCGTGGCCCTCTTCGACGAGGATACCTCGAGCGCCATTCAGATCAAGGAGGTCATTTCGGTCGGGGTGTCCTTCACGCTCTTCTAAGATCGGTAGTCGATGCATTGATGCGCCGTGCTCTCGCCGCGTACCTGGTCCTCGGCCTTCTGCTGGCGCCGGTGCCGCTGTTGAATGTGCTCCAGGCCGAGTCCGCGGCCGTGGTGGCCCTGGGGGCGTTCTTTATCAGCGGCGGGGCGGCGATTCGGGCATTCGAGTCCGATGTTGCCTCCTTTTGGGGGGTGTTGGGGCGGCAGGAAGGAGCGCTTCTCGTGCCCCTTGGAATCCTGCTGTTGGCCTCGCTTTGGGCCCCCAATTGCACGCTCGGGCAGGGCCTTCTCTTCTACGCCCTCTTCCCGGGCATTACGGTTGTGCTCGCGGTGGCGGTGGCCTACGCGCTCCAGGGCCTTCCGCTGTCGCGGCCCGGGTGGGTGCTGGGTGGGATCGGCGTCCTGGTGGCCGTGGGGGGACCGCTCTACGATCTGGGATGGCACCCGCAGTTTTACACCTACAATCATGTCTTTGGCGGGGTGCTGGGGCCCATCTACGACGATCAGCTCGCCGTGCGGCCTGGGCTCTTTGCCTTTCGGGGCCTGACGCTGCTCTGGGCGCTGTGCGCGGGGCTGGTGGGGCACCGATTGCGGGGCCGCGGGCCGCGATGGGGGGTCCCCGTCTGCGCCGTGGCCATTGGCGTGGTCTATCTCTTCTCGGTGCCGCTCGGGATCAACACGTCGGCGGCTGCCCTGCAAGATCAGCTGGGGGGGCATACCCGCACCGCCCACTTTGATCTCTACTACGATTCGACGCAGGTGGACGCGGCGGCCGCGGCGGACCTGGCGGCGGCCCACGAGGCGCAGTACGAGTGGGTGCGGACGCAGCTGGAGTTGGGCGGATCCCCGAGCGGGCCGCGGATTCAAAGCTACCTCTACCCCAATCCGGACGTGAAGGGGCGCCTCACGGGGGCCCGCACCACCAGTGTGTCTCCGGTCTGGCTGTCGACCCCGCAGGTGCACCTCCTGCGGTCGCGCGTGGAACAGAGCCTGGGGCATGAACTCGCGCACGTTGTGAGTCGTCCGTACGGGCTGCCGGGGCTCAATGCCTCGTGGGCGCCCGGCCTCATCGAAGGGTGGGCGGTGGCCCTGGAGCCGCCTTCCTTCGCCCCCTCGCCCGACGACCTGGTTCGCACCGCCGCGCAGGCCGACACGTCCGCCACGCTTGCCGCCGAGGCGGAGGCCATCGCGACCCGGCTCTCGCCGTGGGGCTTCTGGACGGGCCGCGGCGCGGTCTCGTACGCCACGATGGGCTCCTTCGTTGGGTATCTGCTGGACCAGTACGGCCCGGATCAACTAAAGCGCGTCTACGGCTGGGGCGACTTTGAATCGGTCTACGGTCAGTCTCTGGTGGCACTCGCGAGGGAGTGGGCCGCACATCTCCGACGGGGCGTCACCGTGTCGCGAGACGCCCACGACGTGGTCACGCGCCGGTTTGCCCGTCCATCCCTGTTCGAGCGTGACTGTCCACACCACGTGCCCCCAGCCCGCCGACACTACCAGGCCGCAGAGCGGGCCGCCCGGCGGCGCGACACGACCGAGATGACGGCCCATCTGACGGACGCCCTCGCCGCGGCGCCCCGGTTTGCGGCGGCGCACGAGGCACTGGCCCGGCTCCGGCTCACTCAGGGACGAGCAGGGGCGGTGCGGCAACAACTCGACACCCTGTCGGCGGCGGCCCGAACCGTGGGGCTTCAGGGGGCGCTGGGGGACGCGCACGCCCTTCTTGGCGACCCAGGAACGGCGCGGTCGCTCTACGCGACGGCACGGGCTCAGGCCCCGGGGTTCGCACACGACCTGCGGGCCCGGCTCATGCTCCGGGCGACCACGGCCCAGCGTTCCGACATTGTCCAGGTGCTCACGAGTCAGGACTCTGCGGAAGCCCAGGCCCGTCGGCTGGCCGCCCTTCGTCCACAGGGGACCGCGGTACGGGCGTGGCGGGCGGTACGCTGGATGGACGCGAAGCGGTACGGCCGGGCCCTCGCGGAGTGGCAGCGACTTGATTCCTCACTGCCTGAGGATCGTCCGCGAGGATGGCAGAGGGCGTGGGCGCTGCAGCGCACCGCCTGGGGAGCAAAAGCAGCGCTCCGGGCCGGATCGACGGCCGTGGCCCGCCGCTGGGCAGAGCGCGGGCTTGAGCAGGCCCGGACGCTCGGCGATGACCGCCGGGCAGCGGTCTTCGCGTGGTGGACACGGCGGGCGGAGGCTCCGGACGCTGTGCCCCTTGGGAATTCGTCCGCGGGGCGGCTGAACCACGCGTCCAGGCTGTTGGTTCAGGGAGCGCGGACGACCCACGAGGGGCCCTTGTCCCGGCAGGACGCCTGTACTTCTCCCTGATGCCTCCCGAGAACGATACGATGTCGCTTCTCCTCCGCCGCACAGTTGCGCTTGGTCTTCTCGTTGTGGCGGGCGGTCTGCTGCTGGGCTGCAAGTCGAC
>Ga0207753_1000779_pt1 | contig 11701 bp, 14 predicted proteins | sample PonA233FremontCA_2_FD_187273 | JGI IMG/M metagenome (GOLD analysis project Ga0207753, IMG submission 187273) | Salt pond sediment microbial community from Fremont, CA, USA - Pond A23 Sediment 3 (SPAdes) | ecosystem: Environmental > Aquatic > Non-marine Saline and Alkaline > Saline | place: USA...
ACGACGACCCGTTTCCTGCGGCCGCGGGAGCGACGGGCTGTCCGGTGCGAACCGCCGAGGAGGGTACTTTAGTGTGTGCCGCGTAGCCCCGGTATGGACCACGTCGAGTACGTGTACACTGCCGGTATGGATCGGTCCGACATCGACGCCCGCCTCCGGGCGGGCGAGCACGGCGTCCTCGGGTTGGCGGACGGGAACGACGCGTACGCGGTGCCGCTGAGCTACGACTACGACGGCGATCGGTTCCTCCTCAGAGTGAGTGCCCACGACGACGACGGCGAGAAGGGACGGTTCCTATCGGCGACCGACACGGCCACCTTCGTCTGCCACGCGGCGTCGACACACGAGTCGTGGAGCATCCAGATCCGCGGTCCGCTCCGGAGACTGGACGACGACGTCGACGAGGCGACACTCAACGAGCGGTTCCAGCCGTTCCGCCTCTTCGACGAGCCGGTCGAGGCGGTCGAGTTCGTGGTGTACGAACTGGAGATGGCGACCGTCGCTGGGCGGTCGACCGTCGAGTAGCGCCGCCGATCGGACCCCACCCTCCGGAGGTCGCCGCCGAACTCCCCGGTCATAGCGGGCGTGTACTTATTCCGAATCCCGTGGTAGCTCCCGTTATGCTCGACGGAGCGGTCGCGATCGTTACGGGTGGATCGACGGGTATCGGACGTGCGACTGCCGAGCGATATCTTGACCACGGCGCCACCGTCGTGATCGCAAACCGGTCGGCCGAGACCGGACGGGCGACGGCCGAGGCGCTCGGGTGTGACTTCGTTCATTGTGACGTCGCCGAGTACGAGCAGGTCGAGGCGCTCGTCGAGACGGTCGTAGACGACCACGGCCGACTCGACGCGATCGTAAACAACGCGGGGATCGGCCGAGCCGGGACCGTCGAGAGCACCACGTTCACGGACTGGCACGACGTGATCCGGATCAACCTGACCGGCGTCATGCACGGGACTCGGGCTGCGATTCCGCACCTGATCGATTCCGAGGGGTGCGTCGTCAACGTCGCGTCGATCTACGGGTTGGTCGCGGGCCCGACGGCGACCGCGTACGCAACCGCCAAGGGTGGCGTCGTCAACGTCACCCGATCGGTCGCCGTCGATTACGCCCGACGGAACGTGCGCGTCAACAGCATCTGTCCGGGATTCGTCGATACGCCGATGACCGGCCCGGCCTTCGACGACGACGAGTTCTACGAATACGTTCGCGGTCAGACCCCGATAGGCCGGATCGCACAACCCGAGGAGATCGCGAGTGTGGCGGCGTTTCTCGCCTCGGACGAGGCGTCGTACATCACGGGGGTGAACGTTCCGGTCGACGGCGGATGGACCGCACAGTGACCGGTCGGAGAGTCCGCGCCGTCAAGCGACGCCGCCCGCTCGACGACGGAGGGAACAGCCACGGTCGCAGCGAACGCCCGAACGAACCGTACTCCGTGACGTGCGGCCCGTCCCCACTCGTCGCGCCCGTCGACGGTGGCCACGAGGTGATCGTCCATCCCAAACGACGGTTCGGCGCCATTCGCCGTTCGCCGGGGGTCTCTTCCCTCCGGACATAGCATTTTATCCGGTCACGTCGTACGTCGGCGGTATGGACTCGAATCCCACCTTCGAGGTCCGCGTATCGTCCGATCGACCGCCCGGAGAGACGCTTCTCGTAGGGCTGTCCCACCTGGGCATGGCTGGCGTGACGGCGGCCGATTACCTGGTCAGGCACGTCGAGTCCGAGCAGATCGGTCACGTGGCTGCGAACGGCTTTCCCGCCATCACACCGTTCCAGAACGGGGAGCCACGGCACCCCACGCGGCTCTACACCCTCGACGGAACGGAGTTGTCGGTGCTGCTCGGGGAGCTGTTCGTCCCGGTGTGGGCCGCACAGCCGTTCGCCGATGCGCTCTCCGAGTGGAGCGCCTCCGCGGGGGTCGAGGAGATCGCGGTGCTTCACGGCGTTCCGTTTCCGCACGGGCCGGAGGAGCACGCCGTGTTCCACGTTTCGACCCCGTCGTACCGCACTCGCCGGCTGGCCGGCACCGACATTCAACCGCTCGGTGGGGGGGTCCTCGACGGGGTGATCGGCGAGATCACCACGCGAGGGCTCGACGACCGCGCGCCGCCGGTCGGCGTCTACGTGACCCCCACCCACCCGCCCGGCCCCGACATCGACGCCTCGCTGCTCCTGTTGGAGGCCGTCCAGCGGGTCTACGGGTTCACCGTCGACGAGCAGGAGTTGCGGGCCCGCTCGGAGGAACTGAAGCAGTACTACCGGGAGTTGGCCCAGCGTATGGAATCGCTGGGAGAGGGCGAACAGTCGCTCGGGACCCGGGAGTACCCCGACGACAGGATGTTCATGTGACTCCTGTCGGTCGTGGCTCCGGTACGGCTCCGTCACCCGTCGTTCCCGCGCGGACCGCCGAGCGGCGAGTGCGGTGGGGTACCGAACCGCAGCGTATTTTATCGTTGTCGTCGTAGCCCTAAGGGGTGAACCACCAATGAGTACACGCAGTAACCCGTTCGAGGAACTGGAACGGCTTCTCGAGGCTATGAGTCGGCAGTTCGACGACGCGTCCCGTGTGTGGGAGGCGGAAGGACCGCTCGGCCGATGGGCGTCGGGCGCCGAGTCGATGGCGATCGATCTGGTCGACCGCGACGGAGAGTTCGTCGTGACCGTCGACCTCCCCGGCTTCGAACGCGACGACGTCGACATCCGGGTCACGGACCACACGCTCCGGATCGAGGCGGAACACGAGGCGGTCCACGACGAGGAAGGCGAGCGGTTCATCCGGCACGAACGCCGGCACGAGTCGACGGACCGCTCCGTGCGGCTCCCCGGGGAGGTCGACAAGCAGGGCGTGGCAGCACGAATGCGAAACGGCGTCCTTACGATCACGCTCCCGAAGACCGAGATCGAGGAAGCCCGGAGAATAGAGATCGACGGGGAGTAGTCGCCTCCCGGAGTACGCCGGGGGCCCACCTCTCGACCCACCTGCTGAGGCCGGCGGCCGACCGGCGTCGAACGCGAGGCACCGGCGACGACCGATGCGACGGCTTGGTGCTGCGACCGTGGAGTCGCGTGCGGCACGCCGTCCGGCGTCGCCACGTTCCGTACGCCGGCGAACGCGGACACGGCGAGTGACCGCGAGGTAGCCGCCGACTACTCGCCTACCGGTTCCGCAAACCGACCGTCCGCTCACCACCGGAGTAGCTTTACACTGTACGGTGTAAATTGATCCGTACAGCCTGCGGTAGCATCTTCCTCCGGCCGCCCGGAGCGCAGTCAACGACGACGCCGGGGTTTCCGGACGCCGACGGCTCGGTCGCTTCGGGCACGCGGGTGGCGGTTGCGGTACCGGCGTTCGGGTCCCGCAGAAAGAACGGCGTCAGTCCGGGCCGGATCCGGCTCCCCGGCTACAGGGTCCGCCGGAGGCGGACCTCGGTGTCGGTGATTCGGTTGACCTTCGACTTCTGCAGTTGGTAGGTCTCTTCTCCCTCCTCCGTCCATCCGAGACGCCGGCGGGTCCCGCGCGAGAGGTCCTCGTCGGGAGCGACGTGAGCCGAGGCTCCGGACGCCTCCTCGATCGTCCCGATCATGTCGCCGTCGGCGGTCACGACCCGTTTCCCTTCGTCGTCGGAGTTGAAATCGCGTACTATGGTGGTCTCCTCGGTCGGTGCGGTCGGGAGAACCCGGTTCGGCTTCCCGACGCGGTTGTACAGTTCGCCGAGCACGGACATCAACGTTCAGTATCGACCCTGAACGTTTTTATCACGAGTCACGCCGGGGCGCCGATCTCCGCCCCGAGGATCGTCTGTAACCCCCGGCGGATCCGGTGGGACGCCGCCGTATCCGAGATCCCGAGCCGGGTGGCCAGCTCTTGGAGCGTGATCCCCCGTGGAATAGCGAAGTATCCCGCCTCGAACGCGGTCCGGAGCGCCTCGTACTGTCGATCCGAGAGCGACCCCACGGTGCTGTTACGTCCCGCCGACGGTGGGCCGTGGACCCGTCGCACGGTCACGGAGACGCCTCGGGAGACGCACGCCCGGCAGATCACGTCGTCGGCCTCGCCCCGAAGCCTGTCGACGGCCTCGGGGGTCGCCACTGGAACCGCTAAGACGACGCGGTCGGCGCCGGCGGTTCGGACCAGTCTGAGACACGCGATCGTCGTGGCTCCCGTGGCGACCCCGTCGTCAACGACGAGCACCGTCCGTCCCCGCAGGTCGAGCGCCGGACGGGTTCCCCGGTAGCGCTCGACCGCCTCCAGTGCCGCCGCGCGCTCGCGGTCGATCCGGTCGTCGACGTACGCGTCGTCGATTCCGAGTTCGCGGATCAGCGGGTCGTTCAGCCAGACGGTCCCGTCGCTGGCGACGGCGCCGATCGCGAGTTCGGGGTTTCCCGGTGCGCCGAGCTTCCGTGCCGAGACGACGTCGAGCGGCGCACCGAGGGCGTCCGCGACCGCCCGGCCGACCGGGAGCCCCCCGCGCGGGATCGCCAGTACGACGTCCGCTGCGACCCCGCGGTCGTCGAGTACGGCCGCCAGCCGCTGGCCGGCATCGGTTCGGTCCGTGAACGTGTGGGTCATCGTCTCGCTCCCTCGGTCGAACTTCGGCGGGTGACCAATTGAATCATTCGGCGGGACGGGTCCGCGGCCGGAGCGTCCCGCGGCTCACGCGGCGGCCGCGTCGCCGCACCCACACCCCTCCGCGTCGAGAAGCTCCTGGACGCGGTGGGACTCGCCACACTCCTCGCAGATCACGCGAACCGAGTGGATGACGTTCGTCTCCCCGACGTCGACCTTCCCCGACTCCCGGAGCCGGGCTATCGCGCGATCGATGATGTCCTCGTCGCGGGCTCTCGCCCACTCGATCAGGTTCGCGACGTCCTCGACGTCCGTGGCCCGGGACCGGCCAGTCTCCACGTCCAAGCAGCCGTTGAGGTGCGACCGGACGGTCTGGTGGGAGACGAAGTCGTCCGTGACTTCGTCCACGGGAACCCCGGCCCCCCGCAACCGTTCGCGCATTTCGGCGGCTCTCCCGGCGTCCTGGCTCCCGGTGAGTCGTGACAGGACCGACCCCGGGTCCGCCAGGACGTCCCGATCCGCGTACCGTTCGATCGCGCGCCGCAGGACCCGGGTGTTCACGAACTCCGCCAGCGCACGGAGGCTTTCGTCGTCCTCCTCCCGACGCCGAACGATCGCGTCGTCCATCCCGGCGAGGTCGTAGCGCTCGATCGTCCGTCCGACCTTACACGAACACAGGTCCGGGGACGTCGTCATCCGCCGCCCCCCCGCCCGTCCCCGCGGTCGGACTGCCGTACGGTCGACGTCGTCACGATACGATTATTCATTCCCTATCCTGCAGTACAACCTTCGTAATCATAAGCGCGTTGGTAGTCGATACCGAGCGGCTTTACGCAAGAGCTTAACACGTACGGCGGTAATCCGATGCTACCGGTATTATGACCGAACTACAGAACGCCGAGCGCGGCGACGTCGACGCGTCGACCCCTGCGCGGGTCACGGTTCACAACGTCGGGGGAATCGCGGAGTGCGATATCGAAATCCCCCCCGGGGTAACGGTGCTCTCCGGACGGAACGCGACCAACCGGACCTCGCTTCTCAGCGCACTGGCCGGAGCGTTGGGGGGTGAGCGGACGACACTGAAATCCGACGCCGAGGAGGGGTGGGTGGAACTCACACTCGGCGGGGAGACGTACACGCGGACCTACGACCGACGGGGGGACGGCGTGACGACGGCCGGGACCCCCGTGCACGACGATCCCGACGTCGTCGACCTGTTCGTGGGGCTCACCGGCACGAACCACGCCCGGCAGGCGGTTCAGCGGGGCGACGACCTCCGCGAGGTGGTTATGCGCCCCGTCGACACCGAGGAGATCCAGCGACGGATCCGCGAGACCGAACGGGAACGACAGCGGATCACGTCGGAACTCGACGACGTCGACCGCCGGCGTGCACGGCTCCCGGCGCTGGAGGAGCGACGGAACGGCGTCGAGACCGACCTCGAGGAGGTCACGGCGGAACTGGAAGGCGTCCGGGAGGCGATCGAGGAGTACGACGCCAGCGAAGCCGACGCCCGCCAAGCCGAATCGTTGCTCGACGAGATGGAGGATCTCAGGCGGGAGCGCGACCGGCTCGACGGGGAGATCGAGACACAGCGCACGAGCGTCGAGGCGCTCCGCGACGAGCGGGCGACGGTCGAGGCCGAACTCGACGATCTCACGGTCGACGACGACGACCTCGACGAGCTCGAACGGGAGATCGACGGGTTGCGGACGCGGAAGCGGGAGCTGGAGGACCTGATCAGCGACCTCTCCGCGATCGTCGACCTCAACGACGACCTGGTACGGTCGGAGTCGAACGAGCTGCCGGGCATCGACGCCGGCGGCGGGGACCCGACGTCGGCTCTCGATCCGATGTCCGCGGAGGTCGAGTGCTGGACGTGCGGCAGTCGAGTCCCGAAGCGCGCCGTCGCAGACCGACTCGACGACCTGCGGACCGTGATCGACGAACAGCGGGAGACGCGTCGGCGCGTCGCCGACGACCTCGACGAGGCAGAGCGGCGACGCGACGAGATCCGGGCGGCTGCCGACACCGAGACCGAACTCGAACGTCGGCTGCAGGAGATCGACCGCCAGATCGAGCGGCGCGAGACCCGGTTGCAGTCGCTCCGGGAGGATCGGGAGAACGTCCAACGGGAGATCGAGGGGCTCGAAACCCGCCTCGAGGAGAGCGGGGAGTTCGAGGACGAGGTCGTCGACCGGTACCAACGGCTGAGTGATCTGGAGTACGAACGGGGGCAGCTCGAACAGCAGCTGACCGACCTTGACGGGGAGATCGACGAGATCGAGGGGCTTGCCGACGAGAAGCAGCGGCTGGAGTCCCGGCGGGAGGAACTCCGGACGAAGGTCGAGACCCTCCGCTCGCGGATCGAGGATCTCGAGCGGTCCGCAGTGGAGCAGTTCAACGACCGGATGGCCGACGTGCTTTCGCTCCTGGGATACGGGAACCTCGAACGGGTGTGGATCGAGCGGAAAGCCGACGCGAGCGGCCGGGAGCGGACGGGGACGTTCGACCTCCACGTGGTCCGGGAGTCGAGCACGGGAACCGTCTACGAGGACACCGTGGACACGCTGTCGGAGTCCGAACGCGAGGTCGTCGGGCTGGTGCTCGCGCTGGCCGGGTACCTCGTGCACGAGGTGCATACGGCGGTGCCGTTCGTGCTGTTGGACTCGCTCGAAGCGATCGACGCGAGCCGGATAAACGACCTCCTCGACTACTTCTCGAGCTACGCGCCGTACCTCGTCGTCGCGCTCCTCCCGGCGGACGCGGACGCGATCGACGTCGATCACACCCACATCACCGCGGACGCGCTCGGAACGTAGCCCCGTCCTCGGCGATGTCGACGCCGTAGCTTTACACCCCACGACGTAAACCACCCGCCGGGACCGCGGTCGGGGCGGTACTCGGCCGTGGAAAGGGTCGCGCTCTCGGCTCTCACGCCCCCTCCTGGAGGAACCGGCCCTCCTGTTCGTAGATCGCGATCAGTTCCTCGACGAACTCGGAGACGGTCTCGTCGTCCTCGAGGTGCGTCTCGATACGCTCGACTACCTCCTCGTCAAGCTCAATGGTGCGCATCCCGTTTCGACTGACGCCGGCGCGGAAAATAAATCCCACCCGTCGTCGCCCGCTATCGAGGCGGTCACAACCCGGACCGGTACGGTCAAACGGGCTCGCGACAGCAGTTCACTCGCGATAGATCCCGGTATGTTCGACTGTGCCGACGTTCTGACGACGCAAGCGGATTCGCTAGGCGATCCGCGCCTCGACGAGCGACACGTTCGTTGTCTGCCCGGCCATGGCGGGGTCGGAACCACGCTGCTCGTGAGCGTGGTGCACGACCACCCCGCGAGTGTATTTCGAGCGGTCCGGCTGATCGAGGCGGTTGCGCCCGAGACACTCGCGCTGGAACTGCCGCCGCTCGCGGTGGCGCTCTTCAAACTGTACGGACGGGACCGGTTCGTCCCCCCGCGGCTCGGCGGGGAGATGAGCGCCGCGATCCAAGCGGCCGGCGACGCCTCGACGGTCGGGATCGACGCGCCGAACGCGACGTACCTGCGGCTGCTCGTGACGGGCTTGCTCACTGACCCCCCGCCGCCGAGCGTCGTCGGCGCCGTAACGCGGGACCTCCTGAGCGGGATCTCGCACGCGGCGGCGTGCCGGCTCGGTGCATACGTCGGCGCGGTCACACCCCTCCGTCCGCAACTGTACTCACACATCGAGTACGACTGCTCGCTTCTCGACACCCCTTCCACGCAGGCGTCCCACCTGTCACAGCGCCAGTTCTTCCTCCGCGCGATCGAAACCCCGCCGGTCTCATCGAGCGGCTCACCGGCGTCGGCTTCGACGTCCCGACCCTCCGTGCCGGCGCGACGCCGTGGCTCATCGGAGCCGGAGCCGCAGTCGGGCTGTTCGTCGGCGTCACGCTCCACGAACTCGGTCACTCCTGGGTCGCGCTCCGGTACGGCCTCGAGATCGAGTCCATCACCCTCTGGATTCTCGGTGGGATCGCCGCGCTGACGTCGGTCCCGCGGGAGTGGGACCGGGAGTTCCGGATCGCCATCGCCGGCCCGGTCGTGAGCGTCCTCGTTGGAGCGGGCAGCTACGCGATCCTGCTCGTCGTTCCCGTCGGCCTTCAGGCCGTTCGGTTCGTCGTCGGGTGGCTGGCCATCGTGAACGTCACCTTGGCGCTGTTCAATCTGCTCCCGGCGTTTCCGATGGACGGCGGTCGGATCCTCCGGGCGTTGCTCGCACGCTCACGCCCGTACGCCGTGGCGACGCGCATCGCCGCCCGGGTCGGCGTCGTGTTCGCGTTCCTGTTCGGGGTCGTCGGCGTCCTGTCGTTCAACCTCATCATGCTTCTGCTGGCGTGGTTTCTCTACACCGCGGCCACCTCCGAATCCCGGACCGTCCTGACCGACGAGCTGCTCCACGGCCTCTCGGTGGGGGATATCATGACCCGGGACCCGAAGACGGTGTCCGTCGACACCACTGTCGAGGCGTTCGTCGACCGACTGGTCCGTGAACGGCAGACGGTCTACCCCGTCGTCGACGCCTCGGGGGAGCCGCTCGGCGTCGTTACGCTCGACGATCTCCGGGACGTCGCGGCGTCGGAGCGCGCCGTCACCCGCATCGAGACCGTGATGCAGGACGCGACTCGGATCCGGTCGACGGCCGACGCGTTCGAGACGCTGTCGATGCTTCAACAGTCCGGGACGTCCGTCGCTCTCGTCGGGGAGAACGACGTCGTCACCGGCGTGCTCTCGGACGCCGACTTCGCACACGCGCTGACGATCCAGCGCGGCTTTCAGTCGCGCATCGGCGGGTGACCTCGTTCCACTCACGCCCCGCCGACCCTCGGCATGACCGGTTCGTACCGTCTCCTCCCCGGAACACGGCCGTCGGTCGGTGCGACCCAGCGTTTCGGCGGGCGGATCGGCTCAGTCCCGGTCAAGCAGTCGCCGGATGGCGATGGCGGCCTCCTCGAACGCCCGCACGTCCATACTATCGGTCGTGAACAGAACCCCGTCATCGTTCCCGAGGATCCTGACGACGAACCCGTCCTCGTGGAACCGTACGGTGAACCGGTAGGGGCCGATATCCGAGCCGTCGCCCTGCTGGGCGAGCAACGTCCGGACCGGCTTCTCGGCGAAGCCGAGACGCTCGAATTCGACCAACTGTGACTTCGCTTCCCGGGCGGCTGCCGCGGTGTCGTAGAGATCCTGCCGGACGTACAGGACGTCGAACGCCGATGGGGTGAAGTACACCACGCTCCGGAGCGTGTCGCCGAGACTGGTCCGTGCGGCGCTGACCAGGCGATCGGCCGCGTCGGGGTCGAGATCGGTCTCTACTGGTGCCGTGCTCATACGCCTTCGTAGGCCGTCCTCGCGTATGAATAGGTAGGGTCGTCGTCGAGCCGCCGGCCGTCGGATGACCGGCGGACGCAGGCCCCGCCCGCGGGCCGGACCGAAGCGGGTGCGATCCGGACGGACCCGACGACGACGACCGACGACTGTGAACGGGCGCTCCGGGACCGGACTCCCGCGACGATGCTCGCCCCGCCTCGGTCCATCCCGTGACCGGCGCCGTCAGTGAAGCGCGACTTGGACGAGCGAGAGGGCCACCAGGGGGACGTGAAACGAGGCGTGAGCCACCATCGCGGCCTCGAGACTTCGCCGCCAGTAGAGCCAGCCAAAGAGGACGCCGGCGACCGCGTTCAGGAGGACCGTCCGCACCACCAGTACCGGCGTGAGATCGACTGACTGTGCGAGTGCGGGGAGGTGGCCCAGGCCGAACAGCACGGCCGCGATGAGGATTGCAGCCCGGACGACGCCCGGTTGCAGGCCAGCCGCCCCGGCGGCCGGTGATTCGCCACCCGACGAACACGAGGATCGACATGAGCCCGAACCGGAGCACGAGTTCCTCGGTGACTCCTCCGTAGAGGAATCGGACCGGGACGTACGCGAAGACGTCGAGCACGGTCGGTCTCGTCGCTCCGATAACGGACTGGGGCAGGTCCTGGGCGACGAGTGGCATCATCACTACGTCGAGAACGACGATCAGGACGCCCCCGACGATTCCGATTCCGACGGCCAGTCCGACGTCGTTCCGGAGGCGTTGCCAGACTCCGCTGCCACCCCCCGTCCGGTCGATGACGTGCGACCGTAGGCCCACTCGCGGCGCTGTGTAGGCCCCGAGCAGACACGCGATTCCGAGGAACAACAGTGGATTGACAGCTGACACGAGTGCGAGAAGCGGCAGCGACAGCCCGGCAGGGACAGCAGCTGCCGGCGTCGTGAAGTAGCTGTAGCCGACGAGCGCACGACTCCTGGCAGACCCAACAGCAGCGCCACACCGAACCGCCTGCCGAACGAGGGGCCGCTCGCAGCTCGTGACACGGGTTAGGTGGCCCCCGGCGGCGACAAAGCAGCCGTGGATCTACCATCATCCACGTCATCCCACCTCCGAACTTCGTCGTGTGAAAACAACGTTACGATCCACTTACTCCCCGTCGTCCGGGAGATGCAACGCTCGGTCACAGTGTTAGTCCGTCGGGTGTGGGCGTCTCGCTTCGTCGCCATCCGGGAGATGACGTGCCCCTGCCCGTGCGGCGCCGGCGACGTCGCCACGAGCGAGACGCCGCCAGCCGAACGCCAGCAAGAGCGCCCCGACGAGGATCGCCCACGCCACGAAGCGAGCGAGTTCGCCCGTCGGCGTGAACATCCCCTCGACGGGGTAGAGCCCCTGTCCCGCGTTCACGCCAGCGTGAAACACCATCGTGAGCAGGACGCTGCCCCCAGTACTATTGTACAGTAACGTTGCGACGACCGAGATGCCGATCACGATGACTGCGTAGACGGGCAAGTCGACCGCCCAGCCGGTGACACCCCGTTCGGTGATACCAGCGGGTGCGTGCCAGACCGTCCAGACGACGCCGACGACGAGACTCGAGACGAGGGCGCTGTATCGTTCCTGCAGGTAGGGGAGCGCGAACCCCCGCCAGCCCAGCTCCTCGTTGCCCCCGCCCCGAATGAAGATGTTGAGATACGCAAGCGGGATGGACGCGAGCGGATTGACCTCGCCCCAGTTCAGTCGTCCACCGAGCAGGAGGTGGACGCCTGCCAT
>Ga0207753_1000782_pt1 | contig 11676 bp, 3 predicted proteins | sample PonA233FremontCA_2_FD_187273 | JGI IMG/M metagenome (GOLD analysis project Ga0207753, IMG submission 187273) | Salt pond sediment microbial community from Fremont, CA, USA - Pond A23 Sediment 3 (SPAdes) | ecosystem: Environmental > Aquatic > Non-marine Saline and Alkaline > Saline | place: USA...
GCGAGACAGTGCCGCCGAGCCCTGGCGGCCACTGGGGGGCACAGTCGACACGGGAGCCTAGCAGGTCTGCACCGACGGGCTGACGGTGTTCTCGGAGTTTGCCATCGGGGGCAGCGCGGCCAACGCCCTTCCGGTGGGGCGCGCCCGCTTTGGGGGCACCTGGAGCGAGGAGGGCACGCGCCTCACCTGGGAGACGGCCGCCGAGCGCAACAACGCCGGCTTCGAGGTGCAGCGGCGGGTCGACGGCGGCCCCTTCGCCACGATGGGCTTTGTGGAGGGGGCCGGCACCAGCGACGAGGGCCGGGACTACCGACTCGTGGACGCGCAGATTCCATTTGCCGTCGACTCGCTTACCTACCGCCTACGGCAGGTCGACCTTGACGGCACCGCCCACCTGCACGCGCCGGTGACCCTCCGGCGGGGCGTCCCCGACCGGCTTGAAGTCCTGGCGCCCTACCCGAATCCCACGACGGGAACGGCCACGCTCAGCTACACCCTGCCGGCAGCGGGACCGGTCCGCATCGCGGTGTACAACGTGCTGGGGCAGGAAGTGGCTGTGCTCGCGCAGGGGGAGGAGCGGGCTGGCCGCATCGAACGGCACCTCGACCTGAGTCGCCTCCCGAGTGGGGCCTACTTCGTCCGGCTCACGGCCGCCGGCCAGGACCGCACCCAGCGCCTGACCGTCGTGCGATGACAGCGTGCTAGAGGGCAGACATCCGTTGCAGCCCAACCGGATGCTTCGAGGCGTCTAGCGTGAAGATGCATGGCAAGAGGACGCACGCCATTCCACGATGGGCCTGCCGTCGAAGCGCGATGCGATGGTCGATCGAAACGGAAACGCCGTCGTCTTCCTCGAAAGACGGCGTGATTGGTCCGACGGGCGGCGCGGAATTTGTTCGGTACTCACGTCCGGCCTATCTTAACAGGCCCAACTGATCCCGTCGATTTCGTCCCCGGTGTTCGTCGTTGCCATGCTTGCGTTTGTGATCCTGACCCTCCTGGTCGGTGTCGGAGGAGCGGGATCCGCCCCCACCGTTGCGCCCGAGACGGACGACCACGGGGTGCCCTGGATCGAAAATTATGACGCCGAGGCGTACGGCAGCCGGCGCGGCACAGTCCAGGTGGCGCACAGTCAGAACTGGTCCGTCGTCCAGGACACGAATGGCGTCCTCTATGTGGCCAACAGCGAGGGGCTGCTCGCCTACGACGGCACGCGCTGGTCGGCCATCCCCGTCGGCGCCTCGGCGGCTACCGGGCGCCGCAGCCGGAGTGTCTACTCGCTTGCGCGCCAGCCTCGTGGTCACCCCAGCGCCGGGCAGATCCTCGTCGGCGCGGGCGAGACCTTCGGCGTGCTGCGGCCCGACTCGCTCGGGCGCATGGCGTACGAGGCGCTCTCGGACCGGCTGCCCCCCTCCGAGAGGCCCATCGGCACGGTGTGGAAGACGAGTGCGACGACCCGCGCCGCGTACTTCCTGACGCCGCGGCGCCTGTTCCGCTGGTCGGGCGATACGCTGCGCGCGTGGACGACGGCCGACCTGAGTGTGCCGGCTGGCGTTGACACCTCGGGGGCGCCGCCGGCCGAGCGTGCCTTTTTCTTCAGCTTCGTCGTGCGCGATACGCTGTACGTGCAGGTGCGCGGCGCTGGCCTTTTCCATGCCGATGGGGATCGCCTGCGGCTCGTGCCCGATGGGACCCGCTTTGCCGACGACGGCATCTTCGCCCTGATGCCACACCCGGAGGGCCTGCTGATCGGCACGCGGCGCGAGGGCCTCTTCGTGCACGACGGCACCGCCGCGCGTCCCCTCGACGGCGCCGTGGCGCCGTGGCTGCGCGACCATCAGCTCTACCACGGCACGCGCCTCGCTGATGGCACCTACGTGCTCGCTACGCGGCAGGGCGGTGTGGTGCGTATGACAGACGACGGACAGCCACTCCACGTCGTCGACGCAGACATGGGGCTGCGCAGCGACAAGGTGCATTACGTGTACGAGGACCGCGCGGGTAGCGTGTGGCTGGCCCTCAACGACGGGATCGCGCGCATCGACCTCGCCGCGCCTTATCGCTACTACGACGAGGCGCTCGGACTCGCAGGGGAGGTGCGGGCCATCACCCGGCATGACGGGACGCTCTTCGTGGGGACCGCGACGGGGCTGTATCGGCTCACCACGCAGCGCGGCGATTTCCCACGCTTCGAACGCCTACCGGGCTTCACCGAGGGGTGCGTGGACCTGGCCTCGACGCCTGCAGGGCTCCTCATCGTCACCCAGTCGCAGCTCGTCGTATGGCGGAACGGTCGGGGACGTCCCCTCCCTAGGGGAGCTGCGGCGGGGGAGGCGGCTACGGTGCTGCCGGCGCCGCAGCGGTCCGGCCTCGCCTTCGTGGGCTACGACGACGGGGGTATCCGCCGCCTCCGCCAGATCGACGGGCGCTGGCGGCTGGGCGATCCCGTTCCCGGTGTCGACTGGCCTGCAGTCAGCCTTGCCCTGGCGGCCGATGGCACGCTCTGGGCCGCCAGCTACGCGGACGGCGTCGTGCGCATCCGCCGACCCGGCGCCGACGACCCCGTCATCACCCGGTACGGCCTGGACGACGGACTGCCCGTCCTCATCGACATGAAGGTGCACGCCGTGGGGGGCACGGTCTACTTCGGCACGCGGCAGGGGCTGCATCGCTTCGTGCCGGATGGGGCGGGCCGCGGCCGCTTTGAGCCCGATTCCACGTTTGGCGCCGGCTGGGCCGATCCCGCGATGTTCGTGACGCACCTCGTCGAGGTCGAGGACGGGTACGTGTGGGGCCGCGCGGCCGATCTGACGGGATCCGAGGATGCCGTGACCGTCGCTCCCTTCCGGCGCGACGCGGACGGGCGCTGGCAGCGGGGCCCTCTCCTTTCGCCTGTCCAAAACAGCGTCGCCCGCGCGCTCTTCGCCACGCCCGAGGCCGTGTGGATCGGCACCGTGGGGGCGCCGCCGCTCATGCGGTTCGGACCGCCCCGGAAAGCGCAGCGGGAGGCCGCCCCGCTTCCTGCGCCTCAGTTGCGCTCCGTGACGCTCGGCCCGCGCGACTCGCTGGCCTACGGTGGGCCCACCGCTCCCCCCGTGGCGGTCCCACCGGGGATGAGCGAACTGCGCGCCACGTTTGCGCTGCCTGTGTTCGATCACGCGGCCCGGCCGGCGTATCGTACCCGGCTCGTCGGGGCCCCGAACGAGGCATGGGCGCGCTGGGACCGGACGGCAGCCCGCCGGCTGACGGGCCTCGCCCCCGGACGCTACCGGCTGGAGGTGCAGGCGCGGACGGCGATCGGACGGCGCTCGCCGGTGGCGGCCCTCCCCCTTACGGTGGCGGCGCCCTGGTATCAAACGCCGTGGGCCTGGACGCTCTGGGGCCTCCTCGCGATGGGCACCTTGCTCGGCCTCGGCGCGGGCGCCGTGCGCTGGCGAACGCGCCGCCTCGAAGCGCAGCAGGCCCGCCTCGAGCAGCAGGTCGACGCGCAGACGGCCGAGCTGCAGGCCCAAACCGCCGCCCTCGAAGCCGAGAAGCAACGCACCGCTGAGGCCCTGGCCCTCGTAGCCGAGCAGAAGGACGACCTCGCCGCCCTCGACGCGGCCAAGTCCGAGTTCTTCGCCAACGTGAGCCACGAGTTTCGGACGCCGCTCACGATTGCCCTTGGCCTGCTGGAAGAGTGGGTCGAAGCGCCGTCCGAGCCGCTGCCGCCTACGGCCCACGACGACCTGCGCCAGGTGCTTCTCAACAACCGGCGGTTGCTCCGTCTCGTGAACCAGCTGCTCGACATTGCGCGGCTGGAAGCCGAGGCGCTCACGCTGCACGTCCAGCCTCTCGACCTCGGGGCGTGGCTGAAGCGCCTCGCACAGGCGTTCGTGCCGCTCGGCGAGCGCCGCCGTATCACGTTCGAGCGCGACGGGCTGGACGCCTCCGTTCGCCTCGTCGCCGACCCCGACCCGCTCGAAACCATCGTTGCCAACCTGCTTTCGAACGCGTTCAAGTTTACGCCGTCCGGCGGTACCGTCACGCTCCGCCTCACGGCCGACGCCGAAACCACGTGGATCGTCGTGCGCGACACGGGGCCCGGCATCCCGGCCGACGAGCAGAAGCGCATCTTCGACCGCTTCCACCGGGCCCATGGCGAGGCGACGGGCACAGGCATTGGGCTGGCGCTGGCACAGGGCCTCGCCGAGCGGCACGGCGGCCGCATCACGGTGGACAGCGCACCCGGCCACGGCGCGACCTTCACTGTGCGCCTCCCCCAGGGCGACGCCCACCTGCGGGGGCGCCCCGACGTCACGTGGGCGACGGCGGATGACGCGCGCTTTCGTTCGGCCGCACCCGCTCCGGCCGGGGCCCCAGACGCCGCGCCCCCGGGCAACGGATTGCCGGCCGACGGCGCCGCGGATACGGAGCCGGCTCCGAGCGAGACTCCCGACACGCGGACGACGGTGCTGGTGGTCGATGACAACGCCGACATCCGCGCGTTCGTGCGCCGCCACCTCGCGCCGACCTACCGCGTCGTGGAGGCGGCCGACGGGCACGAAGGCCTCGCCGTCGCCCGCCGTGTCACGCCCGACTGCATCGTGTCGGACGTCATGATGCCGGAGATGGACGGCACGGCCCTGCTGCGCGCGCTGCGCGACGACCCGGCGACGGATTTTCTGCCCGTCATCCTGCTCACCGCCCGCGCCGCGCTTGAGGATAAGCTGGGCGGGCTGGAGGCCGGCGCGGACGACTACCTCACAAAACCCTTTCGCCCGGTCGAGCTCATCGCGCGCATCCGCAACCTCATCGCCCAGCGGATGCGTCTGCGTGAGCGGTTCCAGACCGAACCGCCGGAGGTGACCGCCGACGGGGCCGAGGAGGATGCGCCGCCGTTCCTGCGCGCGGTAGAAGAGGCCATCCGCGCCCACCTGAGCGACGAGGACTTCGGCGTGGGCGAGCTGGCAACCGCCGTTGGCGTGAGCCGGTCGAAGCTCTACCGCGACCTGAAGGCGGCGGCCGACGTGCCGCCGGGCGACCTCATCTGGCAGACGCGCCTGGCCGAGGGGCGGCAGCTCCTCGAAGCGGCCGAAGGCACCGTGAGCGAGGTGGCCTACGGCGTGGGCTTCAAGAGCGTCGCTCACTTCTCCAACCGCTTCCACGAGGCGTACGGCGTCCCGCCCTCCGCCGCGCAGGCGTCGTCGTGATACGGAGGTCGCACGGAGCGATCAGTGGGCGGCTGAAAACGCACGCAGGACCTGATGTCCGGCCGCTCATGACGCGGTGAGCGATGGCCATGCCAGTGAGAATCGTCCATTTTTTGGCTTGATCCAAACATGGGCGCAAAAGATCAAGGCGGTGAAGAACAAGTCTGATGATGGCTCCGGCTCCGCTGAAAAATATCAAGCTCGCTTGCGGGCTCGCTCCGACAGGATAAATTTCAGACGCTTTGCCTACCCCTTCATCCGGGACGACGTTTTCTTCAAGGCCGGTTGCGCCAGCGATGGGCGGCGTGTCCCGCGGGGGCGGGTGTTGAAGCCCAGGAGACGTCAAAACACCCTTTCGAGGCGCTAAGGGCCGATTGGGACGCTGATACAAGGGTTTGGGACACTGCTGTAACGCAGGAGTGTACGCGCTCGGGTACCGTGGGGATACCGTTTCGTCCCCCACGACCGACGCCGCGTAATCCATGCCCGATCAGCCCGACGACGCCTCGACGCCTTCCCCCGAAAGCGATGATGCTGGTGCCCGCCGCGCGCCCGACGCGTCCGCCTCCGAGCGCGTCCGCCTGGAGGTCGACATCCTGCGCGACGCCTTCCTCGAGGCCGAGCCGACGAGCGACGCCTCCCCCGACGCCGACCCGGCGGATGCCGACGGCGGTGCCACCGGCGAGGCGTCATCCGACGACGAGGCGGGCGAATCCTCGTCCTCCGGGGCCGCGAGGGGCGGGGCCGGTGGGCTCGCGGTGCTCGTGCTCGCCTTGTTGTTCGGGGTGCAGCCGGCCGGCGCGCAAGACACGCCGGTGTTCGCGCGCCTCGGTGGAGGGCTGGTAGGCGTGGGCAACGCGGACGTCGCGGTCGCCGACGTCGACGGGGATGGCCTCCGCGACGTCGTCATCACCGGGGACGACGCCCAGGACCGCCCGACGACCACGCTCTATCTCAGCGATGGCACGGGTGTCTTCGACGATGCCCGGGCCGACCTGCCCGCCGCGCAGGGCGGCGCCGTGTCGGTAGCTGACGTCGACGGCAACGGCACGATCGACCTCGTTCTCACGGGCAGGGACGCCAACGGAGACGGCCTGACGCGCGTCCTCCTGAACGACGGCACGGGCCAGTTTACCAACGCTGGCGCGTCGCTGCCCCCTGTACAGGGCGAATCACTGCTCGCTGACTTCGACGCCGACGGTGCCGTAGATCTTGTGCTCACGGGCACCGACGCCAACGGCGACCCGACGGCCACCCTGTACCTGGGCGATGGCACCGGGGGCTTCACCGACGCAGGCGCATCGCTGACGGGCGTGTACGAAGGCGCCCTGTCCGCCGGCGACTTCAACGAAGACGGCGACCTCGACCTCTTCGTCTCGGGGCTCGACGACACGTTTGCCCCGGTCGCTGCGCTCTACCTGGGGGATGGGGCGGGCGGCTTCGCCGCAGCGAATGCGGGCCTGACACCCGTCAGCGGCAGCGCGTCGGCAGGCGACCTGAACGGCGATGGCCACCTCGACCTCGTGCTCACGGGCGACGATCCGCAGTTCGACCCGGTCACCATCCTGTACTGGGGCGACGGCACCGGCAGCTTTACGGAGGCCGGGGCCGGCCTGGCCAACGTGGAGGGCGGGGCGTCGGCCGTGACTGATTTCGATGGCGACGGTGCGCTCGACGTGCTGGTGTCCGGCCTCGATGCCGGCCGCGATGAGTTCATCGCGCTCTACCGCGGCGATGGCACCGGGGGCTTCACCGAATCCGCCGTCGCGATCGACGTCGGACAGGGCCGCCTGGCCGTGGGGGATGTCGACGGCAGCGGCACCCCCGACATCGTGTTCGCCGGGCGAGGAAACGCCACGCTGTACCTCAACGATGGAACGGGTGGCTTCGTCGAGACCGCCACGAGCCGCCTCGACCTCGTCGATCTCGAAGAAAGCGCTGCGGTGACGGGCGACTTCAACGACGACGGCCGGCTCGACGTGGTCGTCGGCGGGTTCGATCCCCAACCGCAGCGGACGACGCGCCTCTACCTCAACGACGGCGCGGGCGCGTTTTCCTTCGCCAACGCCGGTCTGCCCGCGATAGGAGACGCCACGTTGGCGGTGGGTGACTTCGACGAGGACGACCACCCCGATCTCGTCCTCACGGGGAGCGACGCCAACAGCGACCCGATCGCGCGCCTCGTTCTGGGCGATGGTGCCGGCGGCTTCACCGTGGCCGGCGCCGGCCTAACCGACGTCTTCGGCGGGTCGGCATCGGTGGCCGACTTCGACGGCGACGGGCACCTCGACCTCCTCCTCACCGGGCAGGACGCCGGCTTTAACGAGATCACGACGCTCTACCTGGGCGACGGCACCGGCGGCTTTACCACAGCCGGCGCCGGGCTGCCTGGGGTGGTCGACGGCTCCTCGTCGGTGGGCGACTTCGACGGCGATGGGCATCTCGATCTCGTCCTCACCGGCGAGGATGCGGGCTTCAACGAGCGCGCCGCGCTCTACCTGGGCGACGGCACGGGCGGGTTCACCGACGCGGGCGCCTCGCTGACCGGCGTCCGCCGGAGTGCCACGTCGGTGGGCGACTTCGACGAGGACGGCCATCTCGATCTCGTGCTCTCCGGGGAAGACGCGAGCGGCGACAACGTGTCGATGCTCTATCTGGGCGATGGCACGGGCGGCTTTGCCCCGGCCGGCGCCGGCCTGACGGCCGTGTCCACTAGCGGAGCGGAGGCGGCCGACTTCGACGGCGACGGCGCGCTCGACCTGCTTCTGACCGGCGAGGTAAGCCGTGAAACAGCGACGCTGTACCGCGGCGATGGCACCGGCGCCTTCACCGCCACGCAGGCGGGCCTCCTGGGCGTCGACGGCGGGACGGCGGCGGGCGACCTCGACGGCGACGCCGCGCCGGATCTCGTCCTCACCGGCGCCGATGGGCGGGCGCGTCCCACGACGACGTTCTACGAAAACCTGACCGTGCCGGCGCCGCCGGTCGCGTCCTACGCCCGCACCCTGAGCGACGCAGGGCCCCACGCCTTCGGCCCACTCGGCGCCACATTGGAGGTCGCCGGCCTCCAGGTACCGGTCAACGTGGCGGCTGCCCGCTTCGACAGCCCGCCCGACGCCGCCGGCAGCATCCCCGACGCGACGGTGAGCGCATACCGCTACGTCGTCCGTGCCGCGACGGGTCGCGGGCTCGGCGATGCGATTACCCTGCGGCTGGACGTGGGCGCGCTACCGGGCGTGACGGTTCCGTCGGACGTCACGGTGTACGTGCGGCGCGGTGTCGGGGCGGGGGCGTTTACGGCAGCGCCGACCACGTACGACGCAGGCGCGGATGCGCTCGTCGCTGAGGTGCCTTTCCCCGGCGAGATTGCCCTCGGCAGCGCCGCGAGCGCGCTCCCCGTCGAACTCACCCGCTTCACGGCGGCCGCCGACGACGGGTCCATCATCCTCCGCTGGGCGACGGGGTCGGAGACGAACAACGCGGGCTTCGCCGTTGAGCACCGCCCGCCGGCCGAGGCCGCGTTCGCCGAGGTCGGCTTCGTCGACGGGGCGGGCACGACGGCGGCATCCCAGCGCTACCGCTTCCGCCTCGACACGGACGCGCCGGGCACGCACCGCCTGCGCCTGCGGCAGGTCGACACCGACGGCACGGCGGCTCGCTCCGAGGCCGTCGAGGTGCACGTCGGCCTGGAGGCGGCCTACCGGTTCAGCGAGGCTGCGCCCAACCCGGTGCGGCAGCGGGCAATCCTCCAACTGGAGGTGCAGACGCCCCAGCATGTGACGGCCCGCCTGTACGACGTGCTCAGCCGCCGGGTCGCCACGCTCCACGACGGGTCTGCGCGCCCGGCCGCGCCCCTGCGGCTCACCGTGAACGGGACGCGCCTGCCGAGCGGCGTCTACTTCGTCCGCGTCGTCGGCGAGGCCTTCCAGGCGACCCGCCGCCTCACCGTCGTGCAGTAGCCCGCGACCTCGTCGAACCGTCAACCTCTCGCCCTTTAACCGTTCCCCCCCGATACGCCATGCTTCACCGACTGACGTTTCTCCTCCTTCTTCTCACCTTTGCCGCCGGCCCGGTTCAGGCGCAGATTTACGTTGACGCCGACGCGACCGGCGCCGACGACGGCACCTCGTGGGCCGACGCCTACACCGACCTGCAGAGCGCCCTCGCCGCAGCGACCGGCAGCGACGAGCTCTGGATCGCCGCGGGCGTCTACACGCCTGCCCGCGAGGACACCTCGTTCACCATCACCGGCGCCATCGATGGCATCGAGCTGTACGGCGGGTTCGACGGCATCGAAACCGCACGCACCCAGCGCGACCCCGAGCAGCACCGCACCATCCTCTCCGGCGATATCAACCGCGACGACCTCGACCCGGACGGCGACGGCATCATTCAGGGAGAGGATGACCTGCAGGGCGGCGAAAACGCCCACCACGTCCTCATCCTGGACGGAGGCGATGAAATTGGGATTGGCCCCGACGTCGACGCCAACATTACGAGCGCGACCATCATCGACGGCGTAGTTGTGACCGCTGGACAGGCCGACAAGCCGACGAACTCGAGAACCGGAGCGGGCGGCGGCGGCCTTTACTGCGACGGCGCCCGCTCCGGCAATGCGTGCAGCCCAACGCTGCGACAGGTCATCTTCGCCGGCAACGTCGCACTGTCCTACGGGGGGGCGATCTACAACAGCGGATGGGGAGGCGGCACGGCGAGCCCCACGATCACCGATGCCGTCTTTACCGGCAACGCATGTGCGAACAGATTCCTTACCGGCAATAGGGCCATTGGTTGGGGCGGCGCCATTCACAACGCCGCGTTCTCGGAGGGCACGGCGAGCCCGCGCATCACCCACTCCACGTTCACAAACAACGCCGCGCTACTTGGCGGGGCGATGCACTCTACCTCGTCCGGTGGCACGTCCAGCCCGAAGATTACAAACACCGTCTTCACTGGCAACACGGCTACACGCCATGGCGGGGCCCTCTACGTCGGCACAGATGGCACGTCGCGTCCCGAGATTGCGAGGACCGTCTTTGCCCATAATTCGGCGGAAGACAGGGGTGGGGCTATTTACAGCCGAGGGGGCAAGAGTACTGCGACCTACACCATCACCAATACGCTCTTTATCGGCAATGCCACGTCTGGCGATGGCGGCGCGATGTACAACTACGCTGATTTCGACAATACGGCGAGCCCCACGATCACCAACGCCGTGTTCACCGGCAACACCGCTCAGGGGGACGGCGGGGCGATCTATAACTCCCGGAACGGTGAGGGGACGGTGCAGCCTCACATTGTGAATACGATTCTTTGGGGAAACAGCGCCGCCGCCTCCGGGAGCGAAATCTACAACCAAGACGCCACGCCGACGCTCACGGCCACCCTCATCGAGGGCGGTGTCAATGGGACCGGCGTGGGAGGCAGCGCCAATGCCGACGGCGGCGGCACCCTCGACGCCGCCCCGCTCTTTGTCAACGCCAGTGACCCGGACGGTCCCGACGACGTCTTCGCGACGCTGGACGACGGACTGGCTCTGCAGGCCGCCTCGCCCGCCATCGACGCCGGAAACAACGCGGCGGTGTCCTCAGGGGTGACGACCGATTTCACGGGGGCTGCCCGCATCGTGGCGGCCGGGTCCGGCGTACCCCAGGTTGACATCGGACCATACGAGTACCGCCGGGTCGAGGTGGCGATCACCAGCGGCGGCTTCGGCGGGCTGGGCCGCACGTTTTCGGCCGAGCCGGGGCAAGCGGACCAGCCGGTGGGCGTGGTTCGCCTGACGCCTGCCCAGGAGGGCGCGACGTTGACCGAGATGGTCGTCACGCCCAACGCGATCGGCGCCACGGGGGTCGACGCCGCTACGCTTTGGATCTCCAGCGACGAGATGTTTAACGCAAACGACGACACCCAACTCGCTCGCCTTGATCTCGACCCGGAGGCCACGCTCTCCTCGGCGCTCTCGTTCGGCGGCTTTAGCGCGGCGCTCCCGGCGCAGCCTCAGTACTTGTTCGTGACCGTGACGCTGACCGAGGGCGCTACGGGTACGCTCGCCGGCTACCTCGCCCGTGACGCCGATCTCGCGCTCGGGGATGGGCAGGTCACCTCGGTCGACGGCAACGCACAGACCGGGTTTTCGACGCTTCCGCTCTCGGAGGCGGCGTCTCCGCTGCCGGTGGAGTTGACAGCGTTCACCGCCCAGCAAGACGGTGAGACCGTCGGCCTCCGCTGGCAGACCGCCTCCGAGACGAACAACGCCGGCTTCGAGGTGCAGCGCCGGGTCGACGGCGGCCCCTTCGCCACGATGGGCTTCGTGGAGGGGGCCGGCACCAGCGACAAGGGCCGGGACTACCGATTCGTGGACGCGCAGATTCCATTTGCCGTCGACTCGCTTACCTACCGCCTACGGCAGGTCGACCTCGACGGCACCGCCCACCTGCACGCGCCGGTGACCCTGGGGCGGGGCGTCCCCGACCGGCTTGAA
>Ga0207753_1000785_pt1 | contig 11664 bp, 8 predicted proteins | sample PonA233FremontCA_2_FD_187273 | JGI IMG/M metagenome (GOLD analysis project Ga0207753, IMG submission 187273) | Salt pond sediment microbial community from Fremont, CA, USA - Pond A23 Sediment 3 (SPAdes) | ecosystem: Environmental > Aquatic > Non-marine Saline and Alkaline > Saline | place: USA...
ACGGACTGCACGGTGCCGACGACGGTGACCGGATCGGGGCCCTCCTGGAGCCGCCGCACCGGCGTCACGGTCGTGCGGTCGAGGTAGCGGCGGGGGTAGAAGTGTAGCAGATCGCGCACCGTGCGCACGCCGTGTTGCTCGGCCCACACGTCGGCCCGCTTTTCCCCCACGCCCTTGACGTAGCGGACGTCCTGCTGTAGAAACTCCTCACTCATGCTTGCAGAGAAGTAGGCGGGCCGGTCAGGAAGAAGATGTGCGAACGATGTGTCCGCTCCTTCTCACACGAACTGCGGGGTGGCGTTCCCATCTCATCACTGTCAGATTCAGCGGCCGGCGGGCGAAGCGCTCGCATGCTTCAACGACTGCAACTTCTCTCCAAGGCAGTAGCCCGGTTGGGGGGGCAGGATCGACACGGTGCTCCTACTGCTGCCAAGGAGGAGGGAACCACTCCCGTAGAATTTGGCAGAAGCGCTGGAACGATTCGTCCTCACATTGACGCAGGCCCACCGACTCCGCGAGATCGCGAAAGATACTCGAAGAATGCGGCAACCCGGCTTGTTCGAGCGCTACCTCCATGGCTTTCTTCGGATCGGATGGCTTTGGGGCATCGGTAGACCACAAATCCTTTGCTTGAAGCCAGCTTCGGACACGCTGTGACGCCGGATCCCAGCCCAAACAACGGTCTACTTCCCGAGAATCGCTCCAGACCCAAACTTCCAGTTCGGGGACAATGATTAGGCACCGAGCCCGCTCATTCCAGCCCGATTGTCCTAACCTCTCTTCAACTGTTGACTCAACGTGCTCGGGCGCCGAGGTGTGTTCTGCCCCGCATCCGTGGTAGTCGAAGATAACCAATGCTCTCCGATACTGCGTCTGGAGCGACCGAAGAAATTTATGAGCTTTGCTCCGGCAGCCCGGGTCCTTGTTGGGATGACTGTAGACCTCGAACGAGAGAGGGTGAATGCCGAGGGCCTGATGTTGAGATAGGAGCCCCCGGATGGTTTCTTCCATCTGTTTGTCCGCTGCGAGAACGACGAGGTCGTCTGCGTCTTCCATCAGGCCAGTACCCCTCCAGCGAAGAGCGTCCCGAGGTCGGTCTCGCGCTGCCAATCTCGAAGTTGAGGGTGATCACTTCCTAGCACGACGTCGGTCTTCCCTTCCTTGTCCAACGCAAAACACAGCATGTCCTCCGGCTCCGCGCAACTCAAGAACACTGGGGAGTGCGTGGCGACGAGAACCTGCGAGTCATAGACGGACGACAGCGACTCGTAGACTGTCTCCACGGCCGGGGGATGAATGCCGTTTTCGGGCTCCTCAATGAGAACCGGTCCCTTCAGGTCGGGAAGATAGGGGAGAAGCGTGAGGGCACACATTCGAAGCGTCCCGTCGGAAAGGCCCCAGGAGGGAACCGTGACGCCCGACTCGTACTCCACCCGCAGATAGCAGTGCCGATCTTCGTCCCGAACATACGTGTCAACATCCTCGACATCCGTAAGTGCTGTCTGAATGTGGCGGAGCCAGCGCTGGAACTGAGGAAAGTGCTCGTCTCGAAGGTTTCGGATGACCCACGGCAGGTTCGATCCGTCCGGTCGAAACCCGGTGCCCTTTCCCGGCGGACTGGGCCGACGCATCGCCTCGCTATCGAGCCGTAAAAACTCGATTCCGTCAATAAGCATCCGCTTGAACCACGTCGAGACGGCAAACTTTGTGGGATCCTCGGGTACATTGGCGAGTGCCGCTCGCTTCGGTCCAAGCTTAAATGCGTGGTTCCATCCCGATCCTGTTTCGTCGTAAAAGTTTTCGTTTCCATCAGCGGTTTTGCTCACGACTGTCTGGGTCCCCGCCGTTCCCTTTTTCCGACATATCTTCTCAGGAATCGGTCGATCTTCTGCGGGAAAAAGTGATGGCTGACGGAGCTTGTCTTTCTTGAGCGATTCTTGCTTGAGAAGAAGCGTCTCTTCCTGAATGCCAACTTCGCTCGGGGCGGTCTCTCCAATCCGCACCTCGTACCGGCACCGACTCCACTCAGGGTTTTCCAGTCCTTCTCGCTTGTTTTCGGGAATGGGAGCCTCTACGGCCAACTCGAAGTGATCGTCCTTCCCCATCCAGACGAGGTCGTGCCAGTTTTGTGTACGGCGATCGATGGCTGTATCCAGGCCATCCGGCTGCACCATGTCGCCCAGAAAGCGAATCACGTCTAGATACGTGCTTTTGCCACTCGCATTGGGACCGATGAGTGCATGAAATCGGTCCATCGGCTGCTGAATATAACGGAGGCAGCGGTAATTCCGAGCCTCAACGAGGCTGAACATGTCAGGATGTGGTTTCTCGATGGAATACGTATCGATCGTACCTCCACCGAACACAGACGTTCGGGATGCTACTCCCTCTTTGTCACTTCAATTTCCTTCCTTTATTCAAGGCGCGATACCCCCTTGCAAAATTAGGCGTGAGGAGCAAAATGCCGGGGTGCGAGTGCTCGCCGTCCATAAAGTTATGGTGATGACTTTCTCGTTGCGGCCCACCATCTTTTGAAGGCGTTACCATTTGACATTTCTTCCACCGACATGTCTCCGTCCCGCCGCGACTTCTTGAAGTACCTGAGCCTCACCGGCGCCGCCCTCAGCGGGCCCGGCGTGGCCGCCGCGTGGCCTCGACTGGGCGCCGGGCGCGCATCCGTGACGGTCACGGGCCGGGTGACGGGGCCGGATGGCGGCATCGAGGGGGTGCCCGTCACCGACGGCGTCACCGTCGCGCAGACCGACGGCGACGGCCGCTACGAGCTGGCGGCCTCGCCCCGGCGCCCGTTCGTGTACCTGTCGGTGCCGAGCGGGTACCGCCTGCCGACGCACGACGCCGGCACGGCGCGCTTCTACAAGACGCTCGACGCAACGAGCGGGGGCACGGCGACGGCCTCGTTTCGGCTCGCGCCGCTCAAGCGCGACGACGCGCAGCATGCGTTCCTCTTCCTGGCCGACCCGCAGGCCCGGACGGAGGCGGAGATGCAGCAGTTCCGGGACGAGACGGTGCCCGACGTGCGCGAGACCGTGCAGGCGCTCGGCGACCGTCCGGTCTTCGGGGTGGGCGGGGGCGACCTCGTGTTCGACGACCTGTCGCTCTTTTCCGGCTACGAACAGGCGGTCCGGCAGATGGGCATTCCGTTCGTGCAGGCGGTGGGCAACCACGACCTCAACTTCGACGCGCCCACCGACCCCGGCTCCACGGCCACCTTCCGTCGGCACTTTGGCCCCGAGTACTACTCGTTTGACCGGGGGGCCGTCCACTACGTCGTGCTTGATGACGTGTACTGGCCGGGGAGCGATGGCTTTGGGCGCAAGACGGACGACTACCACGGCCACCTGGGCGCCATCCAGCTTGCATGGCTGGAGCAGGACCTCGCCCTCGTCGAGGACGGCCGGCCCGTCGTCGTGCTTACGCACATTCCGCCGCTGAGCACCACCTACCAGCGGCGCGGGGAGGCGAGCCCGTCGGTCCGGGGACGGATCGGGAACCGGGCCGCGCTCTACGACCTGCTCGCCCCCTTCGACGCCCACATCGTGAGCGGCCACGTCCACGAGAACGAGCACCGCTCTGCCGACGGGCCGCACGAGCACGTGGTGGGCACGGTGTGTGGCGCGTGGTGGACCGGCCCGATCTGCTACGACGGCACGCCCAAGGGCTACGCGGTGTACGAGGTGGACGGCACGTCCGTCGAGTGGCGCTACAAGGCCACCGGCCGGGCCGCCGGCCATCAGATGCGGACGTATCCGGCCGGGGCCGACCCCGAGGCGCCCGACGAGTGGGTCGCCAACGTGTGGGACGCCACCGCCGACTGGACGGTGGTGTGGTACGAGGACGGCATTCGCACCGGCCCCATGGCCCGTCGCGTGGGCCTCGATCCCAAAAGCCGAAGCCTCCACGCGGGCGACGAGCAGCCGGAAAAACACCCGTGGGTGGAGCCGGAGCCCACCGCCCACCTCTACTACGCCCCCGCCAACCCGGACGCCAATCGGGTCCGCGTGGAGGCCACCGATCCCTTTGGGCGCACCTACGTGGGACGCCCCGACTCTGCCCCGCGGCCGGACCCCTCGGCAGAATGAGGCGGGCCGGCGTGAAGGGGCGGCTACGGATCATCCGTGACCTCAACGGACGCCGTCACCGCCGGGCGGGACGGTTGTGGAATTGTGAGGGCGAAGGGGCCCGGCTCAAACGGAGGGGCGATCGCATACGTTGTGTCAAGCGGCACGACCGCCATCGTGCACGCCTGGTCGTCGGCCGTCGGGGGCTGTACCAGCGGCGTCACGGTCACCCGGCCCGGCGCGCGGACCGCCTCAATCCGGGCGAGCGTGTAGCAGCCGTTGGGGCCGACGGTGCCGGAGAGGTGAACCCGAAGAGAATCGGAGGTCGCAATTCGGGCGGGCACGTCGACCTGGGCGACCCGGGCCGTATCAAGCCCAGCCGTGTCGGGCTTGGAGGAAGGCGGGGCCGCGGTGTAGGCCGTCGAACCGCACCCTCCTCCACCGCCAAAGAGCAGAAGGCCCGCGAGCGCCGCAATCGGGGAAAGCGGGAATTGGGGGGACATAGGATCAGGAATCGGGGCGACGTAGGATGGGGGAAGTGAGAAGCGAGGGCCTGCGCGGGAGGTCGGGCGGGCACGCTACCGCCGAAAGAAGCGCGCCAGCACGATGCCGAGCGCAACCCAGCCGAGGCGGGCCGGCCACGACGAGGAGCGGGGCGGCTCGGCCCTTGCCGGCGACGCCCCCTCCATGGACGGCTTCGGGGCCCCGGAAGGGACAGGTGCCTGGCCAGAGCGACGGGCGCACACGGTTGTCAGTTCGGCGCCGAGAAAGAAGATCTGGGCCGAGTAGTAGATCCACAGCAGGAGGGCCACGAGCGCGCCCGCCGCGCCGTACGAGGAGGTGACGGAGGCCCGGCCGAGGTACCACCCCAGGCCCCACGTGCCGAGCGTCACGAGCGTCGCCGCGACGACGGCCCCCAGCCACACGTCCGCCCAGCGGACGGGCGCATCCGGCAAGACACGGTACAGCACGGCAAACAGGAGCGTGAGGACTGCCAGGGAGCCCATCCGCTCCCCCCAAAGAAGGACCCCCGGCACCTCCAACGGACGGGCGAGTCCGGCAAGGAGGGAGCTGGCCATCAGGCCGGCCACGACCGCGGTGCCGGCCCCCACGACCAGCAGCAGCGAGAGCCCTCGGCTCCACAGAAATCGCGTCACGCCCGTGCGGCGGGGCGTCGCGGCCCAGATGGTGTTGAGGGCCTCCTGCAGGCGGGCGAAGAGTGCCGTGGCGCCGACGATGAGCACGAGGCCGCTCAAGATCGTTGCCCAGATGCCTGCGTCCGGCGCGGCCGCGGCACTTTCCAGGATGCCCCCCAGTAGCGCGGCCCCGTCGGGGCCGGTCGCCGTTTCCACCAGGCTCATGAGCTCCTCTTGGGCCACCTCGGACCGCTGTCCGTACAGCATCCCGGCGACGGACAGCGCCAGCACCAGCAGGGGGGCCAGCGAGAAGGTGGCGTAGTAGGCGAGGGCCGCCGCCAGCCGCTCGCCGTGGTCGGCACTGTAGGCGGAGAGCGTGTCGAGGACGAGCTGCTTCGCGTCGGCGAAAGACATGGCCCCGAATGGCCTCTGTCAGAGACAGTGCGGAACGGTGGGAGCAGTGCGCGGCAGAGCGGCTCGCTCCTGCCTTCAATCCCGTATTTCGGAAGTTATTGTGCCTCCACCTCGTCGCTGATGTCCATCAGGTCCTCCGGAATGTCTTCGGGGACGATCCAGAGATACACGGTCTCCTGCCCGATCTTGCCCGGCCCGAGGTCGATCACGCGGTCCGGCTCCCAATCGCCCATGCGGAAGTCGTGCGAGACGATGCGGTCGCCGGGGTCGAGGGCCCGAAGCAGCTTCGGGCGCAGCTTCACGTTGATCTCCGGCCACAGGTACAGGGCCACGACCGTCGCGTCGCTCAGGTCGGCCTCGAACAGGTCGCCCTGCCGAAACTCGACGCGGTCGGCCACCCCGGCCTGCTCCGCATTGTCGCGGGCCTTGGCGACCAGATCCGGGTCGATCTCGACCCCGATGCCGCGCGCGCTGTGCCGCTGGGCGGCGGCAATGGGGATGCGCCCGTCGCCGCTTCCGAGGTCGATCACCACGTCGGTGGGGCCCACGTTGGCCGCCTCGAGCATCCGGTTGACGACACGCTGCGACGTAGAGACGTACGGGGCATCTTTCTCCACAGTGTCCGAGTCCGAGATGACGGCCGACTCGGCCATGGATTCCTCCTGCAGGCTTGGGGGAAGTGGGTCCACGGCCTGGCCGGACCCGCTTGGGGGCAGGGCGGCCCAGAGGACGAAAAGACTCGCGAAGAGAGAGAGCGTTGCGGGGCGCAAACGGGACATCGAGAGGGAAAAACAAACGGCAGAAAAACGCAAAGGGGAGATGGGGCCGGAGGCGGATTCCCGCGCCGAACGTCGCCGCGCACAAACGAGGCGAGCGGACGGCAGGTCCCGACCGCCGGGAGGCCTGCGGAAGGTACGCGCACGGCGCGGCATCACGAGGGGAAGACCGGCGCGACCATTGTCTCTATCCCGGTCTCTATTCCGGTTTCATCCGCATGGACGTACGGGCGACGGGGGACGGCGTTCGATGCGCGCGGCCCCCACCGGTGCCGTGCGTCTTCGGAGGCGTGGGCCTGTCGGTGGCTCCCAACTGTGCAGCCGACGGGGGACGGATCACGGAAAAGTAATCGAATCCTACGAGCCCGACTCGTATAATATCAGCAGTGAGCGGTAGGTCCTCCCTCTTGTCTCCTGCTCAGGCCGGGAGGAAAGGACGCGGGCACGCCATGCCTCCGCGCTGTCCCGCTGGGGCGGGCGGTGCGATGCTTGGCGCACCGCGTGCCCAAAGCGCAGTTTGACGCCACAATCCAACACGCCACAATCCAACACGTACACCAGCATTTTATGGCCACGGACCTTCTGGAAGGCACAGACATCGAGACGCAAACGATCAATGCCATCCGGTTCTTGTCGGCCGATGCGGTTCAGCGCGCACAGAGCGGGCATCCGGGCACGCCGATGGGGCTCGCGCCGGTGGCTTATGTCTTGTGGACCCGGCACCTCCGGCACAACCCGTCCGATCCGGGGTGGCCGGGGCGAGACCGGTTCGTGCTGTCGGCGGGGCACGCCTCGATGCTTCTGTACAGCCTGCTCCACCTGACCGGCTACGACCTTTCGATGGAGGAGATCAAAAACTTCCGGCAGTGGGGGAGCCAGACGCCGGGCCACCCGGAGGCCCACCTGACCGACGGGGTGGAGACGACGACCGGGCCGCTCGGGCAGGGCTTTGCCAACGGGGTGGGCATGGCGGTCGCCGAGCGGCTGCTGGCCGACGAGTTCAACGAAGAGGGCTTCCCGCTTTTCGACCATTACACGTACGCCATTTGCTCGGACGGGGACCTGATGGAGGGGATCTCCCAGGAGGCCGCCTCGCTGGCGGGCCACCTCGGGCTGGGCAAGCTGATCTACTTCTTTGACGACAACCAGATCACGATCGACGGATCGACCGACCTGGCCTTCACGGAGGACGTGGCCGACCGGTTTGAGGCCTACGGCTGGCACGTCGCCCACGTCGAAGACGCCAACGATCTCTCGGCGGTGGGCGCCGCGATCGAGGCGGCGAAGGCCGTCCCCGAGAAGCCGTCCCTGATCCGGGTTCAGTCCCACATCGGCTACGGGAGCCCGAACAAGCAGGACACCGCCGCGGCCCACGGGGCGCCGCTCGGGGAAGAGGAGGTGCGGCTGGCGAAGGAGGCGCTCGGCTGGCCCACGGAGGAGACATTCTACGTCCCCGACGCGGTGTACGACCACATGCGGGCGGCGAAGGCGGAAGGGCAGAAGGCCCAACGCGAATGGGAGGGCCTCCGGGCCGACTACGAAGAGGCCCACCCCGAACAGGCCGCCCGGCTGGAGCGGTGGATGGACCGCGGGCTGCCGGAGGGGTGGGAGGAGACGCTGCCCACGTTTGAGCCGACCGCCGAAACCGGCGAAGAGATGGCCACCCGCAAGGCCAGCGGGCTCACCCTCGAGGAACTGGCCCCGGCGGTGGGGTACTTGATCGGGGGCTCGGCGGACCTGACCGGGTCGAACAAGACCGACGTGGAGGGCCGGGCGGATTTCCAGAAAGACCGCCCGGGCGGGCGGTACCTTCGGTTCGGGGTGCGGGAGCACGCAATGGCGGGAGTGTCGAACGGAATGGCCCTGCACGGGGGCATCCAGCCGTACGCCGGCACGTTCCTCATCTTTAGCGACTACCTACGGCCCTCTCTCCGGCTGAGTGCCCTGATGGAGCAGCCGGTCGTGTACGTCTTTACGCACGACTCGATTGGGCTCGGCGAAGACGGGCCCACCCACCAGCCGGTGGAGCACCTGATGGCCCTCCGGGCGATTCCGGGCCTTGCCCTTCTCCGGCCGGCCGACGCGAACGAGGCGGCCCAGGCGTGGGGCGCGGCGGTGCAGCGCACGGACGGGCCGACGGCGCTGGTCCTGACGCGGCAGACGTTGCCGACCTTCGACCGGGCGGGGCTGGCGGCGGCGGAGGGACTGCACCGGGGCGCCTATATTCTGCGAGAGACGAACGGACAGCCGGACGCAGTACTGATGGGGACCGGAAGCGAGGTGCAGCACGCCCTCCGGGCCGCCGAAGCGCTTGAGAGCGAAGGCATCGAGGCGCAGGTGGTGAGCATGCCCTCGTGGGCGTTGTTTGAGGCCCAGTCGGAGGCGTACCGGCAAACGGTGCTGCCGCCCTCGGTCGAGGCCCGCGTCTCCATCGAAGCGGGCGTGACCCAGGGGTGGGAGCGCTACGTCGGCACGAGCGGCACGGCGATCGGGGTGGACCGGTTTGGGGCCTCGGCGCCGGGAGAGCGCGTGATGGAAGAGTACGGCCTGACCGCCGAGCGGGTCGCCGCCGCCGCCCGCACGCTGGTCGAGGGGTGACGACGAGGCGCTCATCGAAATGAAGGATTCGTAGTGAAGGACGGACCGGCTGCGTCGACAACGCTCGACGCGCAGCCCCCACCTTGCGCTAAACACACGTTCACACGAACAACATTCGACTTGCCATGAAATTCTTTGTAGACACCGCCAACCTGGAAGAAATTCGCGAGGCCAACGACATGGGCGTGCTGGACGGGGTGACCACGAACCCGTCCCTCGTCAAGGCGGAGGGCAACGTGGACTTCCACGAGCGCGTGCTGGAGATTTGTGAGACCGTCGACGGGGACATCTCCGCAGAGGTGACGGCGACGGAGTTCGACGGCATGATGGAGGAGGCCCACACCCTGGCCCAGATCCACGACAATGTCGTCGTCAAAATTCCGCTCATCAAAGACGGCATCAAGGCCCTCCGCGCCCTCGACGACGAGGGCATTCCCACGAACTGCACGCTCTGCTTCTCGCCGACGCAGGCGCTGCTCGCGGCGAAGGCCGGGGCGGACTACATCAGCCCCTTCATCGGGCGGATTGACGACATCTCCTCCGACGGGATGACGCTCATCGAAGAGATCCGCCAGATCTACGACAACTACAGCTTCGAGACGGACATTCTGGCGGCCTCCATCCGGCATCCCACCCACGTGAAGCGGGCGGCCCTGGCGGGGGCCGACGTGGCCACGATGCCGTTCGAGACGATGATGAAGCTGCTGGAGCACCCGCTGACGGACCGCGGGCTGGAGCGCTTCCTGGCGGACTGGGAGGACTACAAGGAGACCCGCGAGGAGCCCGTCCCCTCCTCGGCATAGCCCTCACACACCTCGAGGACCGGGAAGGAGGCGTTGCCCAAGCGGGGGAAACGGCCCCCCTTCCCACTGCGGACGGGCGCGAAATCAACGAATCTCCTCCGGGAGCGACAGGTCGTCGAGGTCCTCGACGTCGTCCCCCACCGCCTCGGCGGCGGTCGTGCCCGTGTAGATGAGGAAGTTGAGGCCCCGATCGAGCAGGCTCTGGGCGAGGAGCATGCTGGCGAGGGGCGCCTCCGGAATCTGGAGCGACCCGGACAGGCCCACGCCCGCACTCATGAACACGAGGCCCCGGGACGGCACAAAGGGGACCTGCTGGATCACGATGTACAAGGCAAGCAGCGTGATCCAGGTCCCTACCGATACGTCGGGGATGACCACGGCCCATTGCGTCACCTGAAGGCCATTGTTGAGGACGAAGCGGACGAAGTGGCCGGCGGCGAAGAGCCAGAGCAAAGACGAGGGCAGGGACAGGATGGAGCGCCGAAAGGCCACGACGGCGCTCACGAGGATGATGAGCACGGCGACGCCGGCCCCGAGCGTGTAGGCTTCCGACGGCAGGTACTGACGGAGCAGCTCAATCTGGCCGGTGAGGAAGAACACGGCCAGCAGCCCGAAGGCCACGCTGGTGGACGCCACCGAAGAGATGACGACGTTGTCCTTCACGGTCCGCAGCACCGTGCCGGTGCCGAGGTTGGTCTCGCGGCGGGCCCACAGGTAGAAGTACGCCTCGCCGGAGTAGCCGAGCACGTCGTTGTTTAGGACCCGCTTCCGGAAGAGGACCGGCAGGAGGTCGCGGTAGCGGGCGCCCCAGGCTGTGCCGTAGAGGACCGCCTCCGTGAGCGGCAGCGTGCCGTACATGAGGAGCAGGAGGACGTAAAACCAGGGCGTCGTGGGGAGGGACCGGGCCACCTCGCCCCAGCCGATGGTCGTGAGTTCGTATCCCAGGTACGCCACGATACCCCCCACGAACAGCCAGCGAAGGCCGGTCAAAAGCCACCCCCCTACGGTGCTTTCGGCAAACTGAGTCCAGCGGGCACGGAGGGTGGAAAGGGCGTCGTAGAACCGCTGGAGCATGAAGGCCCAAAGAGCCGAGCGAAAGAGAGGGAGAGAACCACCGAGATCAGACGGGAGCGCGCTGCTTCAACGTGTCGTGCAGCGCAGCGGCGCGTCGTCGCGTTTCCGAGGACAGGGCGGCGGCCTCCACGGAATGGGAGCGGGGCGGCCGCACCTGGTCGGCCTGACCGGTGAGGACGGATGGGTTCACAGAAATGAGATCGGCCAAACGAGAAAGGGCGGTGTGCGGTTCGTCGACGAGGCGGTCGTACGAGAGAAGGACCGTATTTTCGTCGGCGTGGGCCAGCACGTGCTGGTAGGCGGCACTCCAGTACTGGACCCAGAAGGCGAGGCATGTGGGCTCGGGCGCCTCGTCGACCCAGCCGCCGAAGTTGACGGGGCGGAGGCCGTCCCCGAATTCGTGGTGCCCGATGGCCTCCATGTATTCCCGCACGAAGTCATCGTCGTCGTGGAGGCGCAGAAAGCGCTCATGCTGCCGGAGCATGGAGGCGGCCTGCTGGAAGGGAGCACGAAAGGGAATCAGAACCGTGCCGTTTTCGAGCGGCCGGGGCAGCGCCCCGAGACGGGCAATGTTGAGGTTGTTCTTCGAGAGGTAGCGCAAATCGGCCAGCGGGGCGTCCTGCCGAACCGCGATAACCTTGCGCATGTGGGACTCGTAAAACGCGTCGAACGCGGGGTCGTGGTCGTCAGCCGACCAGGGCTGGATGTGATCGCCGCGGTACGCGTCTGGCCAGAAGTGCTTCCAGATCATTTCCTCGAAGGCTTCGGGGCTTTCGCCCGAGCC
>Ga0207753_1000786_pt1 | contig 11663 bp, 12 predicted proteins | sample PonA233FremontCA_2_FD_187273 | JGI IMG/M metagenome (GOLD analysis project Ga0207753, IMG submission 187273) | Salt pond sediment microbial community from Fremont, CA, USA - Pond A23 Sediment 3 (SPAdes) | ecosystem: Environmental > Aquatic > Non-marine Saline and Alkaline > Saline | place: USA...
GCCGTCCGAGGTTTCGTTTCCAGCTTCGCCGTCCGAGGTTTCGTTTCCAGCTTCGCCGTCCGAGGTTTCGTTGCCGGTCCCGTCCGCCTCCTCACCGAGGGCCTCGCTGTCGGCCCCACCGAGGGTGAAATCGCCTTCCTCGAAGTTGTCGAGTCCCTGTCGATAGAACTCGGCTTCGAGACGCTCCAGGGTCAGCGCGTAGTTGAGAATATCCACATCGTCTTCGAACTCGTTTTGAATCGGTTCCGGAGGTGCCGCGTCGTCATCCTGGGCGAGGGATGGGAGGGCCATACTCGTTCCGACTGCGATCCCTCCGAGCGCCGCAGAGCCAGCTACGAACTGGCGACGTGTGTTGTTAAATATACCATTCTTCTGTGAGTCACTGTCGCCGTCGCTGTTGTCTACCACATGCGACGTACCGATCTGGACCGGATTTGTTATAAGGGATCTGTCTGTGATTGTTTAAACCATTCACCCTAAACTATCATTTTAACCATACACAAAGATAAATTTAATTACGACGCTGTGTGGCTTATCTGGCCAGCGTAGTCGAGTTATTGTAAACTAGCACACGTATGAATGGGAGTAACACGGACACAACAGTGGATAAGCCCCTCTCTGTGGGTGCAACACAATCTTTTCAACAGAACGCGGAGAACGGTGGGTTATGACGGAATTCGACATCGTTCCGCCGGAGCAGATTGCGTCGGGGCGTGCGACAGATGCGTACTTCGACCGCACGGTCGAGACGCTGGAACACGCCGGAAAGAACCCCCACGTCGTCGCCGACGTCACTGCAAGCCAGTTTCCGACCGGTGACTGGCATCTCTTCGCCGGCATCGAAGACGCGGCCGCCCTGCTCGAAGGGCGGAACATCGACGTCCACGCGCTCCGTGAGGGACAACTGTTCGACGGCGGACCTGTGATGCGAATCGAGGGGCCGTATCTCGAATTCTGTCGGCTCGAAACACCGCTGCTCGGCTTTCTCTCCCACGCGACGGGGACGGCGACAGCGGCGCTCGAAACGCGGGTCGCGGCACCCGACTCACAGGTCTTGAGTTTCGGTAGCCGCCACGTCCACCCGTCGATCGCCGCGATGCTCGAACGCGGGGCGCTCGTCGCTGGTCTCGATGGGTTCTCGAACGTCGCTGCGGGCGATGTGATCGGCCGTGAGGCCGGCGGGACGATGCCCCACGCACTGGTGATCTGCTTCGGTCGTGGCAATCAGGAGGCGGCCTGGCGGGCTTTCGACGAGGCTGTCGCTGCGGACGTCCCCCGGGTAGCACTCTGTGACACCTACTCGGACGAGGTCGAAGAGTCGATCCGTGCCGTCGAAGCAGTCGAGGGACTCGACAGTGTCCGGATCGACACGACCTCCTCACGGCGCGGGGACTTCCGGCAGATTCTCCAGGAGGTGCGCTGGAAACTCGACGCGCGGGGCCACGAGGACGTGGGCATCTTCGCCAGCGGCGGCATCGACCCTGCGAGCATCCGTGACCTTCGCGACGTCGCCGAGGGCTTCGGCGTCGGCAGTTACATCAGCAACGCAGACCCGCTCAATTTTGCACTCGATATCGTGGCAGTCGAGGGTGAACACGCTGCAAAACGTGGGAAACTGGACGGAAAGAAACAGGTGTACCGGACGCCGGACGGGACACACCACATCGGACTCGCTGACCGGGAGGGGCCGGCAAACGGCGAGGCCCTCCTCGAACCAGTGATCGAAGATGGCACAGTCGTCAGGGAGTTCGATATCGAGGAGGCGTCCCAGCGGGCGCTGGACGATGCAGAGCGCGTCGGATTCGGCGAGTAGCGAACCGCAGTGCGAATCCCGGCTGTGACCGGACTGTCTCGGTCAGATCCTGCCCGTTTCACGGCGCTGTTTGAGATAGTACGTCCCTCCGATCCCCCCAAACACGACGAGCATACCCACAGTCAGGAAGATCGGCACCATGCTCGTCGATTCGCTGTCGTCGTCTGTCCCCGTCGTCTCTCCCTGGGAATCCTGAAGAAGTTCGACAGAGCCTGCTGCTCGCCCCTCGACAGTGACATTTCCGTCTGCCGCCTCGAAGTCGACAGCCATCTCCCGGCGTTCACCGGCGTCGAGCGTCACCAACTGTGCACCGACCGGTTCGCCGCCGGCCGTCACGTTGATCGATCGCGTTACCCTCAGATCACTCGGGTTTTCGGCGACGAACTCCACCGTCGTCTGTTCGCCCGGCGCAACCAGATCGGCGGGGATCGAGATATTCCGGATCTCGAAGGCCGGACGTTCTCCGATCTCGACGGTTCCGGCCCGGTTGCCGTTGACGGTGAGATCGTACTCCCCGATCTCGGAGAATCGCCGGGTCAGCGTCACCACTTCGGTGGACGATCCACCGACCGTGAGTTCCGTTTCGGCAACTACGTCACCCTCCGTTGCGAGCCCAAGAGTGTAGTTGCCCTCCCGGTCACCGACGTTCGATACGGTAACGTTAACGCCGACAGGGCTCAACACGATCGTCTCGCTCCTGTTGACCGTGGCGTCGTCGATCTGGAACGTTGCGGGCTGATCGACCTGCAGGTCGACACCATCTAAAGTTCCACTAAGACTGATGTCGTACTCGCCAGGGGAGTCGAACGACTCCGTCATCGAGACGGTCGCTGACTCGTCCGGGGCAAGTTGCACAGATTCGGACTGCAGGATTCGCCCCTCGATGATCAGTTCGACATCGTAGTCGCCACTCCGGTCACCGACATTCGTAACCGTCCCAGTGACAGTTGTCGAACCTCCCTCGAGAATCACGGAGTCGGAGAGTGAGAGATCAGAGACATCGAACGTTGCGGGCTGGTCGACAGTCACGGATTCACTTTCGGAGCCAGAGATCTGGATTCGGTAGGAGCCAGCCTCGTCGAGAGTCCGGTCGAAACTGACGCCAGACGATTCTCCGCCAGCCACGGTGACAGATTTCGAGTTGACCGTCGCTCCGTCTACTCGCAGTTTTGCCTCGAAGGTTCCCCCCCGGTCGCCGCTGTTCTCGACGGTCGCTGTGACGTCAACGGAGTCACCGGCGACGAGGTCCCCGCCCCCGACCGAGAGATCAGTCACGCTGAACGTCGCAGGCTGTTCGACAGTGACTGTCGCTGTCTCGGAGCCGGACACCTGAACGCTGTACTGGCCGGCCGTTTCGAAACTTCGATCGAAACTCACCTGTGTCGAAGATTCCCCCTCGACCGGTACCGTCTGTGTCTCTTCCGTGTTGCCATCGACCTGCAGTTCGGCCTCGAACTCACCTGATGCCCCACCGCTGTTTTCCAGCGTCGCCTGAATATCGACAGCCTCACTTTCGAGTACTGGATTCGGGTTGACCTCCAGTTCGGTTGCCTCGATATCGGGCGGTGTGAGAACGTCGAGGGTGCCAGCCGTCTCGTCGCCGACACTCACGTCGTAGCTGCCAGCATCGGAGAAGCTCCGGTCGAAGGAAACCGACGTCGACTCACCACCGTCGAGTGTGACCGATTGGGAATCGACCGTCTCACCGTCAACTTCCAGTTCGGCCTCGTATGTCCCCTCCAGATCGCCCGTGTTCTCGACGGTCGCAGTCGTCTCGACAGTGTCCCCCTCGACGATCTCGTTATCTGCGAGTGCCGCATCAGTCACCTCGAACGAGGCGGGTTCCAGCACGGTTACTGTCCCGGCCGTTTCGCCGCTGACGCTGATGTCGTAATCGCCCGCATCGGAGAAACTCCGGTCGAAGGAGACCGTCGTCGACTCACCACCACCGAGTGTGACTGATTGGGAATCGACCGTCTCACCGTCGACTTCCAGTTCAGCATCGAAACTCCCCTCCAGATCGCCCGTGTTCTCGACGGTCGCAGTCGTCTCGACGGATTCTCCCGGGGTAATCTCGTCCGTGTCGAGTGACGCGTCGGTCACATCGAACGAGGCAGGCTCCCCGACAGTTACCGTCCCGCCAGAGACGCCGTTGACGCTGATACTGTACTCTCCGGGCGTGGAGAACGACTCCCGGAAAGTCACCTCTGTCGTGCTGTAGCCCGAGATAAAGACGTTCGTCGACTGTACCGTGCTCCCGTCGACCTCCAGTCGAACCTCGAAGGTATCCGAAAAGACGCCAGTGTTCTCGACCTGTGCGGTGATCGCCGTCGACTCCCCTTCTTCGAGCGTGTTCTCGCTGATCGAGACACTGTTGACCTCGAGATCAGACTGATTTGCGACTGCAGTGCCAGCGATCGTCGGAGCGCCAACAAACGATAGTGCAGCAAATACAATACCGACTGCGAGAAAGCCGCCGATAGGTTTCGTCCAGTCCATATCATAGCGTTATGCTCCAGTAAAATTGTTAGATAGATCAAATAATAAGTAAGTTCACTTCTATTGTCATCTATTGCGCAGCACGTAATCGGGAGACGGGAACAGTTTAATTGAGTATAACAGGGAGGTATGTTACAGTTATCGCCCGTATCGGGGGCCGATATGGGTCTAGCAGACTGGCTTCGGGTTCATTCCGAGTTCTTCGAGCGTCTCGAAGTATTCGTCGTAAGCGGCTTCCACGACGGCTGTCGCCGCCGAAACTGCCTGTTCCCACTCCTCGTCTGAATCACAGACAGATTCGAGTGCTGCAACTGCATCATCACGGATCGTGTCGTACGTCTCACCGAACGAGCGGAAGATACTGGCCGTCTGTGGCTTGGCCTGTCCGGTGAAAAAGCCACTCGACTGGGTGCTCTTTCGTTCCATAACCAGTGTCCAGCCGACAGTCGCCCCCAGTCGTTCGATGGTGGTCTCCGATTCTCGGAGGCTCGCGGCGACAGCCGGTGGTTCACCCGGTTCGTGGTCGTCGAGTTCTCCAGCGACGTCGTCGTACTGGTCGGCCACACGACTGCTCGCATCCGCGAACAGATCCTGGTCGGTACTTTCGGCCCACTGCTCGAACGTGTCGCTTGCGTGGGCAGCGGCGTCCGCGGCGGCGGTCAGCACAGCCTCGGGTTCCATCTCGCCGACAGTGTCTGCGTACAGCGATTTCGACGAACCGAGCCGTGACAGTTCCGTCCGCAGATCCGATTCAATTCGTTCGACAAAGTCGGGTCCGTTCATATTTCCCCATCGGCGGCAGGGGCGTAGTTTCTTTCGCTCTGCTCCGAAACACCCACAAAGCCACCCGTCATATCGCTGGGTATGGATATCACCGGGACCAAGAACAAGATCCAACGCGTGATCAAAGTCGCCGAGGAGAGCTACAAGAAGATCAACGAAGTTATCGAGAAAATCGACAAACTACAGACGGATCTCGCCACGACCAGCGAACAGGTCGACCACATCGAGATCGAACTGGCAGAACAGCGGGCACTCGTCGAGCGAATGGCCGAGGAACAGGGGCTGGACGTCGAGGCGGTTCTCGCGGAAGTCGAGTACCCGGAGCGGTTGCTCGAAGACGAAGCGGCCGATACAGAGGTTGAGGGCAGCGAAGTAGCAACAAGTCGCCCATCTGCGTCAGAGTCTTCCGAGCAGTAGCGTGGCTCTCGAGTTCCGATCTGAACCAGCCGTCGAAACGGAGTGGGTGTTTCTCGCGACGACCAACAGGGATATCGAAGCGGTGGCGATCGACGAGATCGCAGCCCTCACCGGCGCAGATGCCACTGTCACTCATCCCGGGATGGTCCGTTTTACCGCCGATATCGCTGCCGTCTACACACTTCATGCCCGCGCGAGGTCGCTCCACCGGATCATGCTCGAACTGGCCAGGACACAGTTCGAAACACTCGACGATCTCACTGATCTGGTCGAACGACTGCATATACCGGCCTACCTCGGCAGCGATCAGTCGTTTGCAGTGAGAGCGAAACGCCGTGGTGAGCACTCCTTCGGGAGTCCAGACGTCGAACGGGAGGTCGGACAGACGGTTATCGATCAGTATCGCCGCCAGGACCAGCCGCGCCCGGCGGTCGATCTCGACGATCCGGATCTGATCTTCCGGGTGATCGTCAGGGGCGACACCGTCGCAGTCGCGATCGATGCGACCGGGCAGCGCTCACTCCACAGACGCTGGTATCGTATCCAGGAACACGAGGCGGCGCTCCGGCCGACCATCGCCTACGCGATGTGCCAGTACGCCGACTATCAACCCGGGGACCGACTTCTCGACCCGATGTGTGGCTGTGGGACCATCCCGATCGAGGCAGCACTTACCTCGCTGGATCGGTCGCCGACGCTGAACCACGACCCCGCACTGACAGCGTTCCAGTTTCTCGATTCCGAGCGGTATCATCGGTTACAGCGCGACACAGATTCCGGAACGCGCCCGGCAGTCACCGGCGTAGATACCGACGAGGACGCGATCGAGGCGACGCGAGCGAACGCCAGGGCGGCCGACGTGCTGGACGCGATCACAGTTTCGAGGGGGGATGCGACGGCGATCGAGATAGAGGCGGATGTCGTCGTGACAGACCTGCCATTCGGGATTCGGACGAATGCGGACCTGCGAGTCCTGTACGACGGCTTCTTCGAGAATCTAGAGGCCGGCAGCTGGGAGCGGGCAGTCGTGCACACCGCACGCGAGGGACTGGTGCCAGCGGAGATCAGTGAACGAATCCCGATGCGCCGCGGGCGACTCGAAACGAGTATTCTCGTGATCGAGTGAGCGCCGTTCAGGCGGGTTCCGGCAACTGATAGGTGACGCTTTCGTCTTCGTCGACCGAGACCATCCCATCGAACAGTTGTTTGAGCGTGTTCATCGTCTCGGCGTCGTGTGCATTCGATTCGATCACGTGGATCCCGATTGCCTCCGCGTCTTCGATCCGACTCGTCAGAACGTGCATGAACCGGAAGACGGTTTGCAGATCGGAGTACATCAGAAGCGTCGACAGCGAATCGATGGCGACACGGTTCTGTGTGACCTGACGGTCCGTGTAAAACTCCTCGACGAACTCGGAGAATTTGATACCGATACCAGTCATATCGACCGGCGAGGAAGTGTATTTCACCACCTCCGTGTCGCTGGTCGACCGTCCCTGGTGCCGGGTGACACAGTCGACAACCCCGATATGGGCGTCGTCGGGGCTCTCCAGCAGCGATCGGAAGTCCGTGAGAACCCGGTCCGAGCTATCCCGGGTCGTGACGATGACGGTCCCCTCACCGCTGTTGGCCCCCTGGGCAAGCCCGTCCATCATGAGACGTCGCTTGCCGCTCAGCGGCGGCCCAGAGATGAGAATATTCGTCCCTTCCTCGACAGATTTGTTATCGAACGCCGGACCAAGTTCGTACATTGCAATGTTCCCTTTTGAGACTGGCCCGGGAAGCGAGCCACTCTCTTTCTCTCGTACCATACCTTGGCCAGCATATATATATGGTTTTTTGTTACTGACTGGACTCCTGATGTCGATGACGAACCGGGGGGTTTTTATTTCAACGTCGGTTTGTTGCGGTTGCGGGCGCTTAGCTCAGCTTGGACAGAGCACTTGGCTTCGGACCAAGATGTCGCGGGTTCAAATCCTGCAGCGCCCATCGCAGATTTCCTGGCCCCAGACCGCACGACAGCAACCGGTTTGGTGATACACATTCAGATTTCCTTCGTTCGATTCCCGAACGATTCTGCACAGTGGCGGTTCCGGCCGGTGGTTCACTACATCTACGAAACGCTCCAGTATCTCTAATCGTTGGGTCATTGAAGCGGGAGGTCAAACTGCGGGTGACGAAGAAATCTTGTTAGGTCAGGTACGTCCGCTATGTCAGCGTCAGCAACGACGAAGGCGCAGTATAGACAGTCTGTCTCATAGTGGTTATTGCGAGTCTTTACCGCCACAAATTGAGAGAACGATTCGTCAGCGTCTGAACTGTCTGGTTTTCGTGGCCATGCTGAAAAGTAACGCAATAACCACTATCACTCGTTTTCGAGCGCGTCGTATATCTCCCGGTTCGACTCACGGTCGGCCGCTGCGACGCGCCGGACGAGTTCCTGACGGATGTCCTTCATCACTTCATCAAGCGCGGAGGCAGACTCCGTTCCTTCCTCTGTCGCCATGTCTGAGAGGATGTCCCGAACGCTGTTAATCGTTCGGGTCCGACGAATCGCCCGTGAGCTTCTCGATCCCATACTGAATGAGATCCTCACGCCAGTCTTCGATCTCACCAATCAGATCGACAGATTCGGTATGTGATCGAAGATACTCGACAGTCTCCATTTCGTCGACAGTCGCTTCGTCGGTGCCGAACCGCTTCAGAATAGCTCTGATTTCGTCGTCGTACTCGAACCGATATCCATTGAGGAAATAGAACACGACCGTCGTGTTGAGTGCAGTGCGCTTGTTCGCATCGACGAAAGGGTGGTTTGCGACGAGGAGCCGGAGGAGGTGGTACGCCTTCACGTGGATCGTTTCCGGTACCGTATCGAAATTCCCCTCCTCGATGTAATCCAACGCGAACTCTATGTCTCCACGGTTCGATACGCCGGAGTGTGTATCAGGATACTCCGAGACGATATCGTCGTGAATAGCGAGGATGTCTTCGACTGATGGGTACCACAACGACTCTCCCATTACCGTGTTTTCAATCCCGAACTGGTGTAGTCTTTACCATAGACAAGCCAGAGATGTCCATTTATAAACCCTCGAAATCAGCCGTTTCAGGCCCGAAAGGTCGATTCGTTCGACAGTCGAGCGAGCGCCTGCAGCGCCCTCGCTTCTCCGACGAAGTGAGATTCGCTATCGTTTTTGACAGGATAGCGTATAGCAATCCAGGTATATTCATCAAAAAGGAGATCATACGACCATTGACAGTCGTGCTCTACAAGCTTCTCGGGAGCTTATAGGTAAGAATGAGTGGTTCTGGTCGGCGAATAACGGAGGTGGACGTTCTCGATGTGTTCGATGAGTTGGCTGATCCAGGAGAGCCGCTGGCGACGAGTGAGGTTGCCGAACGACTGGACTGTGCACACAGGACGGCGTACGACAGGCTCGGCGCTCTCAGCGAGCGTGGTGAGATCACGTCGAAACAGATCGGTGCGCGAGCGCGGGCCTGGTGGCGACCGACGGAACTCACTCACCGCTCGTCTGCGAAGCATTCTCCCGACAAGCAGTCGATTCCTTCGCTGAGTTCACACGGCAGGGACCGTATCGAACGCATTCTCGAAGCCAGTCCCGTCAGTATCGTCGTCGTCAAACCGTCTGGTGAGATCTCCTTCGCGAACGAACGGGCCGAAGAGACGCTCGGTCTCGAACGCGACGAGATCACGAACCGGACGTATCGCCAACCCGAGTGGAATATCACGTACGACGACGGACGGCCAGTCCCAAACGAGGAACATCCCGTAACGCGTGTTCTCGAAACGGGCGAACCGGAGTATGGATTCGAACACTGGATCGAACTGCCGGACGGAACCGAACGGTGGCTCTCGAGTAATTCGGCGCCAGTACTGAACGAAGACGGCGCCGTCGAATACGTGGTCGTCGGATTCGAGGACGCGACTCCGTTGAAGGCACGAGAGGATAAATTGACCAGCGACAAACAACGGTTGCTCGAACTCTACTCTGAACAACTGTGCCTCCCGTATCTCGATTCGGCCGACGGCCAGGTTCACATCGGCGTCGACGAGGTTGTTACGCTTCCCGACGGGACGGCGCTCCAGTACATCACAGCCACGGGCATCTCGGCAAAGGAATTGAGTGACGTGTTCGAACGTCATTTCGCCGTTCTCGACGTCCGATTGCTCAGTTCGACGGAGGGCCAGTGCCGCTTCGAACTGCATGTAGCGGCCCCGACCCTGCCACGGATATTCGACGATTTCGGGGGACGGGTCACCGCTCTCGTCCGGAGTCGGACCGACGAACCGCCAGTCTTGACAGCCGAGCTTCCCGGCGACGTCGAACCCCGAACGGTGTTACAGGAAGCCCGAAAGCTGTATCCAGATCTCCAACTGGAGTCACAAGAACTCCGCTACACGCCCCGTCTCCTGTACGACATCGTCGCAGAGTCACTCACAGACAAGCAGTTCGCAGCCCTGCAAACAGCATACTACGGTGGCTATTTCCATACACCGCGAACGAGTACCGGTGACGAACTGGCAGCCCAGCTGGGCGTCACTCGCCAGGCGCTGCATCAGCATCTCCGCAAGGCCGAACAAACGGTGTTCGAGCAGTTGTTCGAAGAGTCTGGCAAAGAGGCACTTGACTAGTCAAGATCACCGCTTACCACTCCCGTACTCTTCCTGTCGTGTGATGAGTTCAAGCACGACTCGTATTGACGAGCGCGATCGCGTCGGTTACGACCCCACCACGGACACCTACCACAGCCAGCACGACTGGGAGGACTCTGACTCGCTCATTTTCACGATCGTTACGACCGTCTCGACAGCCACGGGGGAGGAAGTAAACGCTATGGAACCGCTGTATTCGGCTATCGACCCGGATGCTCTGGAAGCCCTCATCTCACATAGACGGGACGATACTCTCCGCATTTCGTTTGTATACGAGGCGTGCACGATCACCGTTGCAGGCAGTGGCGAGATTGTGGTGCAGCCAGCAAAATGAGTGACGTGGGACTGTTGTTCCCGGAGGGGAGTGATCGCTGCGGAACGCCTCAGGGGGTGGAGATACGGTATCAAACATCAATGGGCGGAACAGGCCGAGTCGGTTCACCCCGTCGGCTCGACAGTATCGCTGGCAGGGAGCGTGCTATCGGCGTAGGCTACCGTCGGAACTCCGCGGTGTGGTCGCCGACGAACTCCGCGAGGGATCGAGGCGGGCGGCCCAGTACACGCTCGACGTCGTCGGTGACCCGACCGGCGAGGCCGAACCGTGCGGTCGTGTAGACGATTGCCTGGACGAGTGCGAACGGGAGCGACACCCCGCGACTGGTCGCCGTCACGACGAACTCGACGAGGCCCGGATCGGCGTACTCGATGTCCCGGCCCAGGACATCCGAAAAGATCGCTGCGGCGTCGTGGTAGGTGAGCCCGTCGGGACCCGTGATATCGTACGCCCGGTTCCGATGGATCGGGTCGACGACTGTCTCGACCCCGACCGCGGCGACATCTCTGGCATCGACGAAACTGGTTTCGCCGTCTCCGGCCGGAACGAACAGTTCTCCTCGCTCGGTGATCTCCGACTGGTGAACCACGTAGAAGTTCTGCATGAAAAACGAGGCCCTGAGAAAGGTGTATGTCAGGTCACTGTCCTGGAGGTGGCGTTCGATCCGCCGGTGGGGCAAAAGCGGGTTCTTCTCCGCGCCCAGCACCGAGAGAAAGACCACGTGCTCGACGCCGACCCGCGCAGCAGCGTCGACTGCGGGCGTGATGTGGCGGTGGACGCGGGTCATCTCCGGTGGTCGGACGAGAAACAGCGCGTCGATACCGTCGAAGGCACGTCCCCACGTTTCCGGCTTCTCGAAGTCGAAGCTAACCAGGTCGGCAGACCCGGGGAGGCTCTCACGGGCACGTTCGACCGACCGCACGCCGGCACGAACGTCTGCGTCCGTGTCACTCAGTCCACGGGTGACGTGGCGACCGACAGTACCGGTTGGGCCGGTGACCAGAACTTGCGTCATCGATCGGTAACCTTGGGCATCTCGTGGACGTACAGGTCGTCTTCGAGACAGTCGAGGATGAACTCGGCGACGTTCGCCCGTGCGGCGGTGTCGCGCATCCCCAGCGTGAGATCCATCCCGTGGCGGA